>Ga0265298_10005552_pt1 | contig 15784 bp, 15 predicted proteins | sample AusTroGonzalo_MG_3_FD_193486 | JGI IMG/M metagenome (GOLD analysis project Ga0265298, IMG submission 193486) | Bovine rumen microbial communities from tropical cattle in Woodstock, Queensland, Australia - Gonzalo_01 | ecosystem: Host-associated > Mammals > Digestive system > Stomach > Rumen ... | reverse complement strand
TCGGCCGAGAGGAAGTCGAAGAGGTCGAAGATGGTCTTGCCCATGACTTTCCAGCCGCTGAGCGGACCGAACGAGAGGGAGCAGAGGCAGCCCAGTATCCAGATCCCGCAGAAGACCAGGGCCACGGCCACCTTGCGTTTCATCTTGAACTCTTCTATGAAGAAGGCCACGATCACTTCCAGCATGGAAATGGACGACGTGAGGGCGGCCAGCAGCAGTGCCACAAAGAAGAAGATGGCGATGACACCACCCAGCGGCATCTGGCTGAAGATGTGCGGCAACGTGACGAATACCAGATCCGGACCTTCGCCGGGGCTGATGCCGAAGGCGAACACGGCCGGCATGATGGCACAGCCGGCAATGATGGCGAAGACCGTGTCGGCCGCGGCCGTCTGCGCGCTCAGCGAGATGATGTTGGCATCTTTCTTCACATAAGACGCATAGGTAACCACCATGCAGGAACCCAGCGACAACGAGAAGAAGGCCTGTCCCAGCGCGGCCAGGAACGTTTGCGACGTCACCTTGGACCAATCGGGCCTGAACAGGAAGCTGATTCCGGGGCCGCTGCCGGGAAGGGTCATGGAGCGGACCGCTATGCCGATGATGATGAGGAACAGCAGCGGCATCATCACCTTGGAGAACTTCTCGATACCGTTCTGCACGCCGGCGATCACAATACCGGCCGTGAGAACCAGAAAGATGGTGTGGCAGACGATAGGGAGCCAGACAGAGGTGGAGAAAGCGGAGAACATGGTTTTCAGGCTCTCGGGACTCCCTTCGGTGAAATCAAAACAGACGGATTTGAAAAGGTATTCCGTGCACCAGCCGCCCACCACGGAGTAAAACGAAATGATGAGGACACAGCAGATGACACCCAGCACGCCCACAATGCCCCAGTGGCTGCCCGGAGCAAGCTTTTGGAAGGCATTACGGGCGCTGGCCTGGCTTCGGCGGCCGATGATGAACTCGGCCAGCATGACCGGCAGGCCCGCCAGAATGACAAAACCCAGGTAGATGAGGATGAAGGCGGCGCCGCCGTTCTCTCCGACCAGGTAAGGGAATCTCCAGAGGTTCCCAAGGCCTACGGCCGATCCGGCCATGGCCACCAGCACGCCAAACGAACTGGCGAACGAGTCGCGCTTTGCGGGTTGATGTGTTGCGTTTTTCATATCGTTTGTCAATTTAGTTACTTACGCAAAGGTAATACTTTCAAAACAAAAAGAATAGCTATCTTTGTATTGGATTAGTAAAGACGAAGAATGAAAAGACTCCTATTCCTTGCTGGAATGCTCCTTTGGGTTTCGGGCACACTGCATGCGCAGCAGCAAATCCCCAACATGTCTCTGGACCAGTGGGAAAAGAAAGGAAAAGTTTGGTATGCAACCGGCTGGGACTCTGGCAATAAAGGAACGACTACCGTCGGCAAGAATGTAACGGAGGCCGAAGAAGAATTCGTGGCCGTCAAAGGCGAAGGGAAGAAGGCCGCACGCCTCAAAAGCCAGTTCGTCGGCATATTGGGCATCGGGAAGTTCGCCTCGGCCTGCCTCTATACCGGACAATTCCTCAAAGTGGTGGGCACCAGTGGCTCACAGCTGTCTTTCGGCGTCCCCTTTACCCAGCGGCCGAAATCCTTGCACGGGTATTATGCCTACACGCCCGGCATCATCGACTACGCCGGGAAAAACATGAAATCCATGCTGGGCCAGACAGACCACGGGCACATTGAAATCTATGTGACCGTCTGGGACAAGCCCTTCGTCATCGACAATACCAAAGATATCGCCCTGGATCCCAAAGCGCCCGATGTTATCGGATACGGCGTGCTGGATTTCAGCAAAGCCACCGACGGCTATGTAGAATTCGATATCCCCATCGTCTATACCAGCGACGCAACGCCCACATACATCGGCATCATGTCCGCCTCCAGCAGATTGGGCAGCAGCTATACCGGCTCCACGGGTAGCGTCCTCTATCTGGACGAATTGGAACTTCGCTACTAAAGCCAGCGACCCGCTACGCACCGAAGACGCACCACTTCACAACAGGAATGCGCCGGAGAAGCTCGTAGAGCAGCGGGGAAAGCGTGAACACCGCCACGGTCAGGATCAGATAAATGGCCACGGGCGGCAGCTGGGTGTATGTTTTCATCATATAGCCCAGGCTGGCCACCACCAAATAATGGACGATGTAGAAGCCGAAGCTGGAGCGTGTCATGTAGCCGGCGAAGCGGCCCGTTCTGTTGAAGCAGGCCTGGAACCAACCCATCAGCGCGAGGCACATCAGCCAGCCGTAGAGGCAGTTGAGCGGTGAGCCAAGGTATTGCGGGCTGGTGTTGTCCTGCCCGAAGGTCGTGACGACCAGCACGATCCCGGAGACCACGGCACCAACCATCAGCGGGATCCAGATTCTTCTCACTTTTTCCTGCACCGCATCGTGCGAGAAGACATAATAGCCCAACAGGAAGGGAATCAGGTAGAAGAGCGGCTTGTAGAGGTTCAGGAGACCGTCGGCCGATTGCGGACGGGGATACTTGATCAACGTCTGCTCCCCCACCCAGAACAGGATGCCCAGCAGAATGATGACAATCGTGTTGGCCTTGCCACACCAGGTCCAGATCTTGTCCTGCTTGTCCAGCGCCCGCAAGAGCAGGAGTACCAGGCTCAGCAGCCAGAGCAGCTGGATAAACCAGAGCGGACCGATGCCGCTGACAGCCATAATCCCATACTTCACCACAGCGGGAACACCGTCAAACACGCCCTGCCGCTGGGCAACGACGGTATTGAAATAGCCCACCATCCAGTGGAACACGAAGAGGCCGATGGTGCCGGGAACCAGCAATTTCCGCGTGCGGGCTTTGAACCATTCCTTCGCGCTGCGTCTCTCCAGCGCATAGCGCGCGCTAATGCCCGCCAGCAGGAAAAGCATCGGCATGAACCAGGGATAGAGGATGTACATGACCACATCCTGGTACTGCGGGCAGTCCGGATACGTGCCGAAGCCCCCGATGCCGCCGAAGACGCCTTTGTTGTTGAAGAAGTATATGACGTGGTAGAACAGCACCAGAAGCACCGTCACCCAGCGCAAGTTGTCGAGCCAATGCTTTCTCATTGGGTCAGCCCCTCCATAGCCTGGTCGATGATATGCTGGAAAACTTCCGTTTTCAGCAAGGCGATGCCTTTCTGGTCCCCCAGCATCATCAGGGAATCTCCGGGTTTTAGGAAAAGTTTGAAATTTCCCACAAATATAACAATTTTTAGATACCGTCGGATGGAAGATTCTGGCGATATTCGGTGGCATATTTGAGCCAGTGTTCATAGTCCTTTTTCGTGCGGTAGGAATCCATCAGGAGCTGGAGGACGTTGCAACGGTTTTCAGCCGTGGAAACGCTGGTGGCACGGGTGGAATCCCGCTGTAAGAGATCCATGCAGAGCGCAATCGCCTCGTCGTTGCGGGGGTCGGCAGGAGAATGGGCATACACCTTGGCTCGGAGATAATCGGCCTCGAAATCGTCAATATTGCCTACAATGAAGGCTGAGTCAATGAGGGTAAGCGCCCGCTGCGGGTCCTTCCCATATGATGCTAACGAGTCGCATTCCTTTCTTCTCGGATCTCGCGATGGACGGCGTCTGCCACAGACAATACCTTGCTCTCGACATTCACACGTTCTTCCTCCGGCACGGAGCGCCACTCTCCCATCGCTTCATACAGTTCCGGATGAATCTGCCGGAACTTTTCCACGATGCGATTTGCCCATTTATCGCGATCGGATGGCGGAATCACTTCCAACCACCGATGGGGAATCATACTTTTTATGGTATTCTTCTGGTTCACGATTCGTTTCTTTAAATAACAAAGATAAGGAAATGAAGGCAAACACGCAAGAGACCGATGCGTGTTTTTGGCACAGAGCCAAATTCGTGCATTTGATATTATTGCTCTTTGCAACAAAGAAAAGAGCCTCTATCTCCCTGATTTTCTGCGTTTCGTGTAGCTAAGACCCTCTCCCGAGGAGAGGAACTTGGGGAGAGTGAGGGATTGTCGCACAAGTGCGACTAAGCCCCTCTCCCGAGGAGAGGGGTTTGGGGTGAGGGTAACGTAGTAGATGATACGGGTTCGAATCCCTCACTCGAAGCAAAAAGCCGATGCGCAAGCATCGGCTTTGAAGCGGAGAGTGAGGGATTCGAACCCCCGGGACGTTGCCGCCCAACAGTTTTCAAGACTGCCGCCATCGACCACTCGGCCAACTCTCCAGGATTTGGGTGGGCAAAATTAAGAAATATTTTCCGAATTATCTTTTTTCTCTGCTTTGGCGAAAAACTTCCACTGGAACAGCAACAGGTAAATGGCGCCGCAGGTGATGCAGCTGTCGGCGATGTTGAAGATCGGGCGGAAGAAGATGATGTGACGGCCACCCCAAATGGGGAAATTGGCCGGAAGGGTCGTATCGATGACCGGGAAGTAAAGCATGTCGACGACCTTACCGAAGAAAAGCGGGGCATAGTCGAAGATAACGCCGTAGAAGATGGAATCAATCTCGTTGCCGATGGCGCCGCAGAGGATGGCCGCCAGGCCGAAAAGAACGCCGTTGGGGATGCCCGGACGCTTGAGCAGCTTGCGCAGATAGACGATAATCACCGCGATCAACGCCAGTCGGCAGAGGCTGAGCGCCAATTTGCCGAAACCCTCGCCAAACTGCAGGCCGAAGGCCATGCCGTTGTTCTCAATGAAGAGAATCTGGAACCAGTCACCCGCCACATGGATGCTCTGCCCGATGGACATATTGGTCTTGACCAGAACTTTGACGACCTGATCGACAACCAGCAGCAGAAGCACGAACAACGTGACCCGGGTGCCTTTCGAAAGCTTCATCGACAGCTAACGCTTGTTTTTAGCCTCCACGCTGAGCGTAGCATGCGGGACTAGGCGCAGACGTTCCTTCGGAATCAGCTTGCCCGTTTCCCGGCAGATACCGTAGGTCTTGTTCTCAATGCGAATCAGTGCGGCTTCCAAGTTCTGGATAAACTTGTACTGCCGGGCGGCGAGCTGGCTCGCCTCCTCCTTCGCCTGAGAGGCCGACCCTTCTTCCAAGACCTTGAACGACGGGGAGGTATCCTCCGTGTCGTTGCTGCTGCTGTGGTCGATCTGCGACTGCAGCATCTGGTAATCCTTCCGTGCCTTGGCCAGTTTCTGCAGAATCAGTTCCTTGAACTCCTGCAGTTCCTCATCGCTGTAGCGGACTTTCTCTACAGTCTCCTCTTTCTTCGCTTCCATCGCTATCGTAGGTTTAAAACTAAATTCAAATATAACGATATTATTTCAATCTCACAATACCCAATGCAAGCGTTCCGTCCTCCCATTCGACCTCGACTGCATTCTCGGGCTGCGGGGCAAAACGGATGCTGCGGGCCAAGGTCTGGGCGCAGACATAGCTGCCAAAACGCTCCATGGCTTCCTGCAGGGCCTCGTTGGGCTCAATCACCACCTCAATACGGTCGGTGACTTCAAAGCCGGAGCTCTTGCGGAGGTTCTGGATGCGGTTGATCAATTCACGTGCCATGCCTTCCTGTCGGAGTTCAGGGGTAATCTCGATGTCAAGGGCGATCGTCAGGGCACCCTGTGAAGCGACGAGCCAGCCCGGCATGTCTTCCGAAGAGATCTGGTAGTCGCCGGGGTTCAGCACGACTTCACCACCCGGGAGAGCCAGGGTATAGACGGCACTGTCCGCCTCGGCGCGCTGGATCGCCGAGATCGTCACCTGGTCGAGCGTGGCGAAGGCGGCGGCAATCTCTTTCATGCGCGCGCCATAAACCTTGCCCAAGGTCTTGAAGTTGGGCTTAATCTTCTTGGTGATGATGCCGTCGGTATTTTCCACGAATTCCATCTCCTTCACATTGACTTCCGTCAGGATCAACTGCTGGACGGCGGAAAGTTGGGCCCGCACCTTGTCGGAAATGACCGGGACAAGCATCTTGGGCAGCGGCTGGCGCACCGGGATGCCCACTTTCTTGCGAAGGGCAAGAACCATCGAGGTGGCGTCCTGCGAGAGGCGGATGCGCTCTTCCAGGTCGGCGTCGATGAGGGCCGGGCAGGAAGCGGGCATCTGCACGAAATGGACGGAACAGCCCTCTGTCGGATGGCAAGGCGCGATCAAGTCGAGATAGAGGCGGTCAGCGAAGAACGGCGCAATCGGGGCCATGAGGACGGACACTTCGCGGAGACTGGTGTAAAGGGTCTGGTAGGCAGACTGCTTGTCGGCGGTCATCTCGCCGGCCCAGTAGCGCTTGCGGTTCAAGTGGACGTACCAGTTGGAGAGGTCGTCGCAGACAAAGCTCTCGATGAGGCGTCCGGCGGTCTTGATATCGTAGTCGTCGTATGCGGCGCGAACGTCGCGGATCAGGCTGTTCAGGCGGGATACAATCCATTTGTCAATCTCCTGGGTCAGAGGGACATCGTTCCCCGGCGTCCAGCCGTCGATGTTGGCGTAGAGGGCGAAGAACGCGTAGGTGTTGTAGAGCGTGCCGAAGAACTTGCGGCGTACTTCGTCGACACCGCTTTCATCGAACTTCAGGTTGTCCCAGGGCTCTGCGTTGGTAAGCATGTACCAGCGGAGCGCGTCGGCGCCATAGGTGTCGAGCGCCCAGAACGGGTCGACCGCATTGCCCAGGCGCTTGGACATCTTGTTGCCGTTCTTGTCGAGCACCAGGCCGTTGGAAATCACGCGTTTGAAGGCAGGTGTTCCACTCACCATCGTGTGGATGGCGTGGAGCGTATAGAACCATCCGCGCGTCTGGTCGACGCCTTCAGCGATGAAGTCGGCTGTCGCGCCGAAACGCGGGCTGCCCAGGTTCCGCAAACCCTCCTGGGCGTACGGCATGGCACCGGAGTCGAACCACACGTCGATGAGGTCGCTCTCGCGGGTCATCTTGCGACCGCTGTCGGACACCAGGAAGATGCTGTCTACGTAGGGCCGGTGAAGGTCAATCTCGTCGTAGCTCTTGCCCTTGACCGGGTTGCACTGCATGAAGCCAGCCGCCACAGCCTTGTCGATCTCGTCGCTGAGTTCCTGCACGGAGCCGATGCATTTCTCCTCCTTGCCGTCCTCGGTGCGCCAGATGGGCAGCGGCGTGCCCCAGAAGCGGCTGCGGCTCAGGTTCCAGTCCTGGATATTCTCCAGCCACTGGCCAAAGCGGCCCGTACCCGTGGAAGCGGGCTTCCAGGTGATCTGCTGGTTAAGCGCCACCATCTCGTCTTTCACCGCCGTGGTCTTGATGAACCAGGAGTCGAGCGGATAGTAAAGGACAGGAAGGTCGGTGCGCCAGCTGTGCGGATAGCTGTGCACGTGTTTCTGGACGCGGAAGGCGCGGCCATCGGCCTTCATCATCACACAGAGGTCAATGTCGAGGGTCCCCTCTTCATCCTCTTTTTCGAAGTATTTCTTGTAGCCGGCCTTCACATAGCGGCCGGAATAAGGTGCGTACGTAGGGTCGACCGTCGCGGCGAAAGCGGGATCCATGTCTTCGAGGCGCATGAAGCGTCCCTGACGGTCCACCTGGGCCTGCGGGTTTCCATCCCGGTCGACAGGCATGACGGCACCGATGCCGGCGGCGGCAGCGACGCGCTTGTCGTCGGCGCCGAAGGTCGGTGCGATATGGACGATGCCCGTACCGTCTTCCGTGGTGACATAATCGCCCGGGATCACGCGGAACGCATCGCCGTCGGGCTTGAACCAGGGAATCAGCTGCTTATAGCGGATGCCCACCAGCTCGCTGCCCTTGAAGACGCCGTCCAGCACCTCGAAGGGAATCTTGGTCTTGGCATTGAACCAGGTGTCGACGAGGTCCTTGGCCACGATATAGACAGCCTCGGCACCCGTATAGGGATTGGCGCTCTTTACGCGCACATAGTCAATGTTCGGTCCGACGCAGAGCGCAGTGTTCGAAGGCAAGGTCCACGGTGTGGTGGTCCAGGCCAGGATGCAGAGCGGCAGGCCATCGGCAAACAGCTTTTCGGAGGCGGCGTCGCGCACCACCTCGAACTGCACCGTGGCGGTCGTGTCGCTCACGTCCTTGTAGCAGCCGGGCTGGTTGAGCTCGTGCGAGCTGAGGCCCGTGCCGTCGGTCGGCGAGTAGGGCTGGATGGTGTAACCCTTATAGAGCAAACCTTTGTCGTAGATCTTCTTCAGCAGATACCACAGGGTCTCGATATAGCGGTTGTCGTAGGTGATGTACGGATCGTCCATGTCCACCCAGTAGCCGATGCGATCGGTGAGCGTAGCCCACTCCTTCGTGTATTTCATCACCTCGCGGCGGCAGGTGGCGTTGTACTCCTCCACCGAGATCTTCGTGCCGATGTCGGCCTTGGTGATACCGAGCTTCTTCTCGACACCCAACTCGACCGGCAGGCCGTGCGTGTCCCAGCCGGCCTTGCGCTCCACATGGAAGCCCGTCTGCGTCTTGTAGCGGCACACGGCGTCCTTGATGGAACGGGCCATCACATGGTGGATGCCCGGCATGCCGTTGGCGGAGGGCGGTCCCTCGAAGAAAATGAACTTGGGGGCTCCCTCGCTCTTAGTCAAAACCTTCCGGAAGGTGTTCTCTTTTTCCCACTTTTCGCGGATCTCATTGCCCGTAGCTACGAGATCCAGCTTCTTGTACTCGGCAAATCGCATATCGATGAACGGTTGATACATTTTGAATTTGCAAAGATACGATAATTCACTAATTTTGGGCACCGAAAGCAAAAATCAATACCATGGGTGTCGTTGATATCGTCATCATTTGCTGTTTTCTGCCGGCGCTCTACTTCGGCATCAAGAACGGACTCGTCAAGCAACTGGTCGCACTGGCCGTCATCTACTTTGGCATCAAACTCTCGCTGCACTTCTCCGTCCCGGTCGGAAACTGGGTGGTGGAGCATGTCAAGATGCCTGATTTCTGGGCCAAAGCCGTTTCCTTCATCGTGATCTTTTTTGTAGTTGCGATCATTTTAAATTTATTTGGCAAGCTGGTCGAGAAAATAATCCAAATTTCCCTGCTCGGCTGGCTCAACAAACTGCTGGGCATCGCGATGACCCTCTGTCTCTTCATCCTGCTGCTTTCGGCCCTCGTGTATCTGGTGGATTCTGCCAATAACATCCTGGAATTCATTCCGAAAGAGAAACTAGAGGAATCCCGCTTCTACCCTGCCCTCCTGAACCTTTCGCAGGAGATCTTCCCGCGTTTCAAGGAACTTTTCCAGACGCCGGAAGTTTAACTTTTTCTTTTTTCCAGGTCAAGCGAAGATTTTGCTTTTCTGCGGGCGGAAAAACCTTCCCGCACCCCAACTTTGCGTTTAGAAACTGAACGCGAGGGAGCCGTGTGCGAGATTGTCTGTTGGGCGGAAGACATGTGCGGGAGAGCTCCCTCTTTTTTACCGGAAAGCAAAAACCAACGAGACCCGTGAAAACAGCCATCCGACAACACGACATCACCGACTGTGCCGCTGCCTGCATCGCCTCCGTCGCGCGCCATTATGGGGAGGATATTCCCATCTCCCTGATCCGCGAAGCGTCGGGTACTTCGCAGGCCGGCACCAGCATCAAAGGCATCCTCGATGCAGCCCAGGCCATCGGCTTCCGCGCCACGGGCTATAAGTCGGACGACAAGGCCCTCGACAAGCTGCAGGACCTGAAGGAACCCGCAATCTTGCACGTTGTCAACGAGCGCGGAGATTTGCACTTTGTCGTGTTGTACGCCCTCACATCCCGGCACGCCCGCGTAATGGACCCGTCGCGCGGCAAGATGATCCGCATGGCAGTTTCCCGCCTGCAGGAGCAGTGGACTGGCTACCTGGTGACCCTTTCACCCGACGCAGCACGGGACGGAGACCGTCCCCACGCACAGCGTCCTAGCCTGTTTTCCTGCTTCCGGCAGCTTTCCCGCCAGGAGTTCGCCCTCATGCTCGCCGGATCCATCGTCTATATCGTCGCCGGCGTTGGAACCGCCCTTTTCCTGCAATACATCATCGACCATGTCCTGCCCGCAGGCAGCCAGCATTCACTGCTGCAAGCCTGCCTGCTCATGCTTGCTGTCATGGCCTTTGCGCTAACGACCGGCTACGGACGCATCCGCTATGCCCTCCGGCTCAGCCTCCAACTCGACAGTCACCTCATCCTCACTTACCTTACCCACTTGTTCCGGCTCCCCGCCGGTTTTTTCACCCGACGGGGCGCGGGGGAACTGCACGCCCGCATCGGCGACGCCGCCAAAGTGCGGCACTTCCTCATCGAAGGCACCGACAGCCTGCTGACCAGTTCCCTCATCCTGTTTGTCTCGTTTACCCTGATGTTCACCGTGCATTGGCGACTATCCCTATTCATGCTGACATTCATTCCGGTCTATCTGGTTCTTTACCTGGTCGCCCATCGGGTGAACAAAAGGGTAAACCGGGACATTATGGAGCAATCGGCCGTCTTCGAGGAAAAGACGATCGAAGGCATCAGCGCGGCCCGGACGGTCCGTCATTTCGGCCAGGCGGAGCAAGTGCTGCATAACATCGAAATAGAGTACCGGCTTCTGGTCCGCAAACTGCTGAAGGGCGGCCGCTGGGCGAACGGCTTCGCCACTGCCTCCGACGGCATCGCCCGGCTCCTGACTCTGACCCTGCTGACAGCCGGTTCTCTGTATATCTTCGACGGCAGCCTCAGCATCGGTGCTCTGGTCTCGTTTTATTCCCTGACGGCCTGGTTCTCCGCGCCTCTGGGCGAGCTCGTCAAGCTCAACGACAGTTGGAACGAAGCCCGCATCGCATGGGAACGCCTCGACGACATCAACGGGCTTCCATCGGAAGAAGCCGGCTTCGGGCACTTCACGCCTAAGGCCGGAGAAGACCTGCATTTCGACCGCATCACCTTCTCCTACCCAGGCTGCCCTGAATTGCTGCACGATTTCAGCTTGACGCTGAAAGCCGGGGCCATCACGGCTATCCAGGGCGCCAGCGGCTGCGGCAAAAGCTCCCTCGCCGCCCTGCTCATGCGCGACTATGCCGTGCAACGGGGCGTTATCCGGCTCGGTCCGCACGACATCCGACTTTTCGCCCTGGACGCATGGCGCTCATTCATCTCGATCGTTCCACAGGAACCGCAGCTGCTCAACGCCACGCTGCTCGAAAATATTGCCGGTTTCGGGCCGGAACCCGATATCGAACGGGTTGTCCATCTTCTCGACAACCTGCAACTGGGCGACTTCATCCGCGAACTGCCCCTGGGCGTCTTCACCCGGATCGGCGAACGCGGCAGCACGCTCTCAGGCGGCCAGCGCCAGCGCATCGCCCTGGCCCGCGCTCTGTACCGGCAGCCGTCAGTCCTCATCCTCGACGAAGCCACGTCCTCGCTCGACGAACACGCCCGGCAGTGCCTGCTCGACGAAGTGGTCCGCTTTCGCGAACAAGGCGGCACCGTGATGATGATCACCCACCAGCGGGATAATACGGCCATCGCCGACCAGACGATTCATTTATAATAGAAAAAAGATATGTGCGCACGAACAGGTCAATCCCGGACACCTGTAAGGACGGGAATCACTTAACACTCACACTGATGGAAGAAAAACTGATGAATGAATGGGGTTTGAGGGAAATGACTTCTTCCGAACTCCAGCTCAGAGGCGGGGCCGACAAGAGCAAGTTGGCCACTATTCTGGAGAAGATCCGCAACCTGCTCGACACAATCATGGACTACATCCCCAACCTGCTGAAGGGTTTCAAGGATGGGTTCTTAGGCATGGACAGAGATAACGATTAGGAGGAAAAAATCATGAGAGTATTGGAAATCCACGAAGCCGCGCTCGTCTGGGGCGGCGTTGACAAGAAAGCACAAGATGCACTCTATACCATCGGGTATGTGATTGGAATCATAGCCCGTTTCATCGGCGCATTGTTCCTGTACAAGAAAACCAAGCCGACGGTTTAAACCAGCCAACCGGGTCTCTCTCCGGAGAGACCCCTTTGTTCCCTGTCATGAAACGAAACGCATTGATCCTGCTGTTCAGCCTGCTCGCCATCCCGCTTCCCGCCCAGGAAGCCTGGCCCCTCGAGCGCTGCATCCAGTATGCCCTGGCCCACAACCTCGACATTCGAGAGAAGCAGATAGAAGTCGCTGTCCGACAGACAGATCTCACGCAGCAAAGGCTGCGCTGGCTTCCATCCGTCGCCGTTCAGATCGGGGAGGACTTCAACTGGGGCCGCAGCGTGGACATGCAGGAACTCGTCATTATCCGCAACGACCTGACCCGGGCCACCGGCATCTCGATCGGCGCTTCCCTACCCCTCTTCGACGGTTTAACGCGACACCACGAGCGCCTGGCTGCCCGGAAAGCCGTGGAAGTGGCCACCCTCGAAGCCGCCGACTTGCGCAGCACGCTGGAGACCGACGTGACCCGCGCCTATCTGGAGCTGATGCTCGCTAAGCAGATCCACGCCTACTCCCGGGAAAGCCACGCCACCATCGTACAACAACGCGAACGGACAGCCCGGCTGGTGCAAGCCGGCAGCCAGCCCAAAAGCGCCCTGAACGAAATGGAAGCCCAGGTCGCCGCCGAAAAAGCAGCCCTGGTGAGCGCTGAAACCAGGGTCCGGACTGCCACGCTCGCGCTGACCCGGCTGATGAACCTGCCAGGTGACACGCCTTTCTCCGTCGGCGAACACTTCGGGCCCGATACGGTCGCCGTACGGGTCAGTCTCCTTACCGACGCACAGGCAGCGGCCTGGCTGCAGTGGGATCCGCGCCTCCGCAGCGCCGAAGCCCGCATCGCCCAACGGCAGTTCGAAGAGCGGGCCGCCAAGGGGCGTTTTTTCCCATCACTGAGCGCATCGGCCAGCTACGGCAGCTTCTACAGCAGCACGAACGACACCCCTTTCCGCACCCAGCTGGAAGAAAACCGAAATCCCTCTGTCACGCTGCGCCTCAACATCCCGATCTTCGACAGCTGGCAAGCCGCCACGCAGTTGAAAAAGAGCCGCCTGGCCCTGGAAATGGCACGACTGACCGCCGAGAAGATGCAGACCCAGGTGCTGGAAGAGATGCGCAGCGCCGGCATCGAAGCCGAGAACTGCCTGCAGCGCTATCTATCCTCGGAAGAGACGCTGCAGGCCATGCAAAGCCTGCTCGAAATCACTGAAGCCAAGTATAACCTGGGCGCAGCCACCGCCCTCGATTACCTCGTAGCCCGCAATAACCGCCTGAAGGCCGTTTCCGAATACCTGCAGGCCAAGTGGCAGTATCTCTTCCAGTTGCGGCTGCTCGAACGCTACCGGCCATGAACTTCCTCCCGCAGATACCTTGGAAAAAGAAACGTTGGCTGCTGGCCACTGCGGCGCTTCTGCTGCTCCTGCTGCTGCGCCCTGGCAAGGCCGGCCGGCTCGAAGTGACAGTGGAACAGCCTCTGCGAACCACCTTGATCGAATCGGTTCCCGCCTCGGGCCTCATCCGCCCCGTTGTGGAAGTCAAGATCACCCCCGACGTGTCGGGGGAAATCGTGGACATCTACGCCAAGGAAGGCGACCAGGTGCGGGCCGGCGACCTGATCCTGCGCATCCGGCAGGACTTGTACCTGTCACAGGTGGACCGGGCCAGTGCCTCGCTGGGAACGTTGCGCGCCCAGTACACCCGCCAGCGTGCGGAGGCCCACCAGGCGCGGATCAACTGCGAACGAGCCCAACTGCTCTTCGAACAGAGCGCCGTCTCAACCGCGGAACTGCAGCGGGCGAAGACCGAACTGGAGATTGCCCAAAGCAGCCTCAAGGCCGCCGAATTCGCGGTCCGTAGCGGCGAGGCCCAACTCAAAGAAGCCCGGGAGAACCTGCTGAAAACCAGCCTCTACGCGCCCATCGACGGCATCATCTCCCACATGGAAGTGGAAAAGGGTGAGCGTGTGGTCGGCACCAGCCAGATGAGCGGCACGGAACTCTTCCGCATCGCCGATTTCAGCCGCATGGAAGTCACGGTCGAAGTCGGGGAAAGCGATGTGGTCCGCATCGAAACGGGCGACAGCGTGCGGGTCGAGATCGACGCTTACCCTCGCCGGAGCTTCCGTGGAAAGGTGGTACAGATTGCTAATTCTGCAAAAGTTGCTAACTTTGGCGTCCGGATAGAACTGCTGCCCGATTCTTTGAAATTCCTGCCCGGCATGTCCGCGGCGGTGACCATCCTGACGGACCGGCGGGATTCCTGCATGAGCGTCCCGGTCGGGGCGGTCTTCACCCGCAACCGGGAAACCTGCGTATGGGTGGCCGGACCCGGAGATGCCGCCCGCCTGCGGAGCGTGGCGACCGGTATCCAGGAGCGCGACCGGATTGAGATCCGAGAAGGCCTTTCGGAGACGGACCAGGTGGTCACAGGCCCCCCGGAAGCCATTTCCCTGGGAATCAGCGAAGGGCGGAAGCTGAAACTGTCCGCAAAACGACATTGACGATGAATGAAAGAATACTGATGATTGAAACCAGCACTGAGTGCTGCTCCGTGGCCCTCTCGGAAGGGGAACGGATCCTGGCCCGCCGGATTGACGAAACGCCGCGGATGCAGTCGTCCCTGCTGGCGCCCTATATCGTGGAAGTGCTGCAGGAAGCGGGGCTGGGCGCCGATGACCTGGACGCCGTGGCCGTAAGTGAGGGACCCGGCTCGTACACCGGCCTGCGTGTCGGCGTATCGACGGCCAAGGGCATCTGCTTCGGAGCCTCCAAGCCTCTGCTGGGAATCGACACCCTCCAGATTCTGGCCTGCCAGGCGGAAGGATCTTTCGACCGCATCGTGGCCATGCTCGACGCACGCCGCATGGAAGTCTACGCCGCCACCTTCGACAGCGAAGGCCGGAAGTGCGCTGATACTGCCGCCGTCATCCTAGATGAGACGAGCTACCATCAGGAGCTGGAAGCCGGCACCGTGCTCTTCATCGGTACGGGCGTGGAGAAATTCCAGGCCATCTGCCAGCATCCCAATGCCCGTTTCCAGCCTTGTTTCCCCTTGGCTCCGGCCATGCTGCTGCCCGCCCGGGCCGCACTGCAAAAAAAAGAGTTCAAAGACGTTGCGTACTTTGAACCCTTCTATTTGAAAGACTTCGTTGCAGGCGTGAGCAAGCACGCCATTCTCTGAAGCTACAGATTCTTCCGGATCAGCGACTCCAGCGCTGCCTTGTCGAAGACGTCGGTGCCCACGATGTCGCCGGCACGGTCGAAGACGAACATCGTCGGAATCTTGACCACGTTGTAGGCCACGACAGACGGTGACTGCACACCCAGACCGTCGTTCACGTTGATCCAGGGCAGGCCCTGGCTACGGATGGTGGCAGCCCAGCTGGGCTTGTCGATGTCCAGGCTCACCTGGTAGATTTCCAGGCCCTTGTCGTGATAGGTGTCATAGAGCTCCTTCAGGTCTACGTTGAACATCTTGTATTCGGTCTGCCCCACGCTCCAGAAAGAGAGGATGAGCACCTTGCCCTTCTGATCGGAGAGCTTCTGCTTCTCGCCTTCCACATCGGGCAGCTCCAGATCGGGGAAACTGATCACGTCTACGTCGCCGAAGCGGGTCGAGAACTCGAGGTCGCGCTGACGGGCGTCGACTGCATCACGCAGGGCCAGCACATATTCGGATTTCGGATAGACCAGCGTCAGGGAATCGAGCGTATTCTTGAAAAGAATGGCATCGGTTTCCTGGCCGAAGACCGGCAGTTCGTCAGTGAACTTCTGGAACAGGACCACGGCAGAGGTGATGGACTTCGGATGCGTGACCACATACTTGATGGCCTCGCGCTTA
>Ga0265298_10005551_pt1 | contig 15785 bp, 15 predicted proteins | sample AusTroGonzalo_MG_3_FD_193486 | JGI IMG/M metagenome (GOLD analysis project Ga0265298, IMG submission 193486) | Bovine rumen microbial communities from tropical cattle in Woodstock, Queensland, Australia - Gonzalo_01 | ecosystem: Host-associated > Mammals > Digestive system > Stomach > Rumen ... | reverse complement strand
GGCGGAATTTGTGGGCCGCTTCAAAAAGGAACGTCCCTCTTTGCCGGCGTTGGCCTTAAATACCAATTCGTCCACCACCACCGCCATCGGAAACGATTATTCTTATGACGTTATTTTTTCCCGCCAAATAGACGGCTTTGCCAAAGAAGGGGATGTGGTCATCGGTATTTCCACTTCCGGCAACAGTAAAAACGTCTATTTAGCACTTGGGCTTGCCAAGCGCAAAGGTTGTTATACGGCCGGATTTTTAGGGAAGGACGGCGGCACCATTAAAGAAGTGTGTGATTTACCGCTGATTGTGAAATGTAATAATACCCCGCATATACAAGAGTGCCATATTTTTATCGGCCACTGTATGTGCGAACTAGTGGACAAGGCCTACTGATATGAAAATAGCCGTCGGATGCGACCATGCGGGTTTCCCGTTAAAAAATACAGTACTAGAAACGGTACGCAAAGCCGGACACGAAACGGAAGATTGCGGCACGTTCTCCTGTGAGCGGGCCGACTATCCGGACTATGCCGGCAAAGTCGCCCGGTTGGTAGCGCAAGGCAAGGCGGACCGCGGCATTTTAATTTGCGGTTCGGGCGTAGGTATGTGCATCGCCGCCAATAAAGTAAAAGGGGTGCGGGCGTGTGTCTGCCACGATGCGTACAGCGCGCAGCAATCCGTAGAGCACGACGGATTAAATATCCTCTGTTTAGGAGCGCGCATTATCGGCACGGCCGTGGCCGAAGAACTCGTGCAACGATTTTTGGGCAGTTCTTTTTTGGCGGGGACCCGTCATGAAGAACGGCTTAATAAAGTAAAAGCGGTTGAAAACGCAAATTTCAAATAACAAAACAGCAAGGAAGACAAACTATGAATACACAAGCAAATCCTATGGCGGACGGAATCATCCGCGAAGGTGAAATTAAATTGGAAGGGTTGGAATTTGCCACAAAATTTTGGGCGAAAGATCCCTCTCTTTGGAAACAGGACCGGGAACATCAGGAATTTATCATCAAATTCTTAGGTTGGCAAAAAGTCTATGATTGGACGTTGGAACGGATAGATGAAGTCATCACCTTTGCAAAAGACATCCAACAACATTTCAAATATTGTGTAATTATGGGGATGGGCGGTTCTTCCTTAGCACCGGAAGTGTTCCGCACCGTGTTCGGTAAACAAAACGGGTTCCCCGAACTCATCGTGTTGGATACCACCCACCCGGATTGGATCGGTGCCGCCCGTGCGCGCATCAACCCGGCCGAAACACTGTTTATTTTCGCGAGTAAATCCGGCGGAACGGTGGAGCCGTCTTCCCAATTTGCGTATTTTTATGACGAAGTCGTCAAAGCCGGGGTGCAAAACGCCGGGCAAAATTTCGCCGCCATCACCGACGAAGGCACCGGGCTTGCCAAATTAGCCGACGAAAAGAATTTCCGCAAAACCTTTATTAACCCTTCCGACATCGGCGGACGTTTTTCCGCATTGTCGTTGTTTGGCATCGTGCCCGCCGCCATCATGGGCGTGGACGTGAAAAAATTACTCCAAGTAGCCAAACAGGAAGCCGAAACTTTCGGGCCGAATGCACCCTTAAAAAATAACGCCGCCGTAAAACTCGGTGCGTTTATGGGCGCTTGTACCGTCAACCAAAACCGCGATAAACTTACCTTGCTGACACCGAAAAATATCACTACGTTCGGTTTGTGGGCGGAACAGTTGGTAGCCGAATCCACCGGGAAAGAAGGCAAAGGAATCGTGCCGGTGGCGGGCGAATCACTTTTGCCGAATTTTGATTACCGCGATGACCGTTTCTTCGTGCATTTATCCACCGGCGCAAAAGACGATGACGCCATCCACGCGCTCACCCGCGATTTGACCGACCGCGGCTACCCCGTACTGACCATTTTTATAAACGATTTGTACCAATTGGGGGCCTTGTTCCTGCTGTGGGAAATTGCCACCGCCGCCGCAGGTGCTATTTTAGCCATTGACCCGTTCGACCAACCCAACGTGCAATTGGCCAAAACCATGACAAAAGATATTTTGAAACAATTGTCCAACGGTAAAATTCCCGCCGAAGTAATAGCACCGATTTTGGTTTCCAAAGGTACAAGCGAAGTAAAATTAGAAACCCTCGCACAAGATTTGTATTCCATCTTGGAAAGCAACGATTATGTGGCCATCTTGCCCTATGTGTATGCATCGGACGAAGTGGATAAAGCACTGAACACCTTGCGCGATAAAATTATGTCCAAAACCAAACGCGCCGTATTGTTCGGTTACGGACCGCGCTATTTGCACTCTACCGGCCAACTGCACAAAGGGGACGGTAATAACGGCGTATTTTTGATTTTATCCGCCGACCCGGAAAAGGATATCCAAATCCCGGGGCAACCCTACACGTTCGGACAGTTGTGTAATGCACAGGCGTTGGGCGATTTCCAGGCCTTGCAGGATAAAGGCCGCCGCGCCATTAAAATTCATTTAACACAACCGATATTGGACGCTATCAAAAAAATCAGCGACCAATTTTAACGCTGTGTGTTGAAATATAAAACCCCCTGTTTTTAACAGGGGGTTTTTTGTGGAAGAAAAACTGTTGCGGCTATTCCTTAAATAAATAATAATCTGTATAACCGTCTGAAGTATGTGATGACCTAAAAGTTCCGCCCATAGACAAACAAACATTTTTGGCCTTTTCATCCCACGCACGGCAAAGAATGTATTTTTCTGAATAGTCCGCTATTAATGAAACAATCTCGGATGGTAACAATTTGCAAGTAAATTCCCCATAGTCACCGTTAAATTCGCAAAAAGCTTTACCTGTAGAAATCCTTTTGTTCCCGTTAGACAAAGTGCCCGGTAAATCAATGTCCAGTTGGTCAAGCGTAGTCGCATAACTGCCGTTGGCCATGTAGAAAACCTGTTGGGCGTCATACAACGCGCGGCCCCATAGTTGCAGTTGGGTATATCTGCTTTTCATAACGGCTTTTTTGTATTGCGGCACCGCCACCGCGGCTAAAATGCCGATAATCAAGACCACCACTAATAATTCAATTAACGTAAACCCAAATCGCTTTATATTTGCATTTTTCATAATGTCTCCTTGTGTTTTAATCAAATCATAAAAAAAGTGTAGCAAAAAAAAAAAACAATGCAAGTTTTTTCTTTTCCCGTCGGGAAAACGACAACGGCCCAATCAAACGAAAAACGGATTTTATTTTTTACCGTTTGAACAAATGCTGTGGGGTATTAAACAAGGTGAGATTCCAAATCAAGTACGGAATGACGTTTTTTGCGTGCACAGAATGGTGTAATAACAAAACAGAGAGAGGAAAAGTATTTCCCCTCTCTGTGCGTTTACATTACAACTAAACAGTGGTTTATTTGCACAATTCCGCTAACTGTGCTTCACTCACCCGTTGCCAAAACACCGTCTTTCTGCTTTTCATCCGCGTGATTAACTTTTCTAGTTTTTTAGGAGCGTTCCTTCTTATATACAACCGTTTCAATGCTATGTAACGTGCGTCGCAACCCGATGCCGACAAATAACACACTTCGGCCTCTTTCCACTTACCCAACCGTTCATAGATTTCCCCTTTATCTAAAAAATACTCCCCGGGATAATATACTTCACAGGCAGTACCTAATTTCATCTCTACCCCTGCGCCTTTTTCATCCTTACGCGCGGCTAACAATTTGGCCCGCTGAAAATAGGTCTTTGGGTAGGTACTCCACAACGCAACGGCTTTGGCGTTAGCGCTCAACGCTTCTTCCGTACGGCCGAGTTTATCCAAGACGTCCGCCAAGATGGAATAAAGGTGCATATCAAGCGGCTCTTTTTGCAAGCGTTCTTCCAAATCCATACGCGCTAGTTCGTATTCGCTTTGTGCACAATCATTATTGCCTTCCCGTCCGAAAATTTCCGCGCGCTTGCGGTGTACTTCATATTCCGCAACGCCTTCCTCTTTATTTTCAAGCGCACGCAATAAAATATCCTCGGCTTTGGCAAAATCCCCCATCTGCATATAAATCTCCGCCGTTGTCAGCGGATATTCCCTAAACGCATGCAGTTCTATTTCACAACTGCGGAGAAACGCTTCCTTCGCCTCTTGAAAATAGCCCCGCAAATAGTGACACTCCGCCTGCGCATAATACAACCGCGCCAACTGCCGCATTTCCAACGACGGAAGAGCCGTCTTTGCGGGCGGATTTTCGGCGAGTGTCTTTTCCGCATACACGGCGCACATTTGCCACAAAACAGCCCCTTTGAGATAATCGCCCGCTTGGGAAAATTTTTCCGCCTTTTTGTACATTTTTTCAAACGATTCCGACGAAAACAACCCGCCGGCCGGCACGTTGCGTAACGGCGTCTCTTGGATTTCTTCCGTTTCCAAACGGCGCAGACAATAGCCGTACAACTCGTAAAAAATTTCCGTGTCCGGCTCTCGCGCGATTAACTCTTTTAACAGGTCTTTTGCCGGAAGCCACGCGTCTTGGCCGATATAGTTTAATGCTTGATTGATTTTTGTGTTCATAGGTTCCTCCTGCAATAAAGTATAGTAAAGAAATTGGCAACATATTGTCACACTATTTTTGCTATGATAGTTTTATGATTACAAAAGATATGTTGACGAAATTTTCCCGTATGCTTTATTTATTGGGGGAGTTGGACAAGGGTTCTATTATCCCTTCCCAAGCCGCCAAAGAAATCGGCGTGGACGTGCGCACCATCTACCGTTATTTGGAAGATTTGGAAACGGCAAAGTTTCCGCTCACGCAGGATAAACACGGCCGCTACCGCTTTGTGGAGACGTTCTCGCTGAAAAAATTGCCGCTCTCCGTGAAAGACCAAGTCCTGTTGGGACTCATGGAACAGTTGGCCGCGTCTTTGGGCAGTACGTGGAAGGCAAGTTTTCTGCACCTCAAGCAAAATGCCATCAATCCGCAAATCCGCGCACAGGCATACTTCGTAAAAATGCCCCGCATGTGGCACACGCTGGACCACTCCATTTTGGATACGTTAGAACAAGCCATTTTGCAAAAGTGCTGTTTGGACGTGTACTACGAATCGTCCGTCGGGAAAGTGGCGTGGTCGTACAAAGTGCGTCCCTTAAAAATTGCCCTCTTTGACGGATTTTGGTATTTAATCACGCTCAACAGTAAAGGGCGGTTTATGAAATTTTCACTCGGGCAAATTAAAAAAGCCACCCTGCGCCCCAACGATAAATTTGAATACGAAGATATAGAACCTATTTTGCAAAAAGCACCCAATGTGTGGTTCGACGATAAGCAAAAAATCAACATTACCTTGCACGTAGATAAAGAAGTCGCCCGGTATTTTAAGGAAGTGGAATTTTTCCCGTTTCAAACCATCAAACGGACCGAAAAAGACGGCAGTTTGGTGGTAACGTGCCGCACCGCACACTTTATGCAAGTGCTGCCGGTTGTCAAACGGTGGCTGCCGCACGTGACGGTACAAAAACCCGTCGCACTGAAAAAAGCCCTTGCGGATGACCTCAAAAAGTTTTTGGAAAACGAAAAATAAAACAACAAACCGTGGCGCGTGTCAAATTTAACGGGATGAATTTTTGAGGTGTTCCACTTCTTTGGCAAGACGAGCCGTTTCTTTCGATAACCGCTCTAGTTCCGCTTTGACCGGGTCGGGGATGATGTTGTGCTGTAATTCCCCTTCCGGCGTGACCGTTTGTTGGCGTACCACACGCCCCGGCACGCCCACTACCGTACAACGCGGCGGTACGTCCGTCACCACCACGGAGCCCGCACCGATGCGTACTTCCTCGCCGATGGTGATATTGCCTAAAATTTTTGCACCCGCGCCTAAAATAACGTGATTGCCGATCGTCGGGTGGCGTTTGCCGTGCGTTTTGCCCGTACCGCCAAGGGTAACTTGTTGGTAAATGACGACGTCATCGCCGATGACGGATGTTTCACCGATAACAACGCCCTGCCCGTGGTCAATAAATACGCGCCGCCCGATTTGTGCGGCCGGGTGGATTTCCACCCCGGAAAATACACGCGTAAGATGCGAAATCAACCGCGGCAAAAAAGGGATTTTCCACCCGTGCAACAGATGGGCCAAACGGTAGAGCCACAAGGCCTGAAAACCGCCGTAACAAAAGATAATTTCCCACGCGTTTTTGGCAGACGGGTCTTTTTGGTAAACGGCTTGTAATTCTTCTTTGAAACGGTTGAACATATCTTTTCCTTGTGCCGTATGCGGCGGATTTCTTAAATTATACCATTATCTTCCCCTTCTTTGCATTTACACAGAGGGGAATTTTATACTACATACGGCTTAAATTATCTATAATAAAGGTATGTACTTCAAAATTAAAAATCCGAAAAAGGAATCTGCCACCACATGGCTGATTATAACCTCTTTACTGATGGCATTTTACCTATTTGCCGCAGGGCTGTTTTTGTTGGCAAGCGGCGGAGATATCCTCTTGCTCCTTTCCAAGACACTTGCCGACGTGGAAGAAGCGTTCCGGGATGATTTTATCGTAGGGATGATTATAACGGGGTTGATTGTCGGTATCCCCGCATTTTTTGCGTTAAGCGTGTGGTCATACCGGCGCAAAAAAGCACAATGGCTCAACAGTAATTTTGTGCGCGGACTTGATTTCCAACCGAGTTACCTCGTGCTTGTTTCCGGCGAGCCGATCATGATGGAATACAGCAAAACCGCCTTCCGGCTGGACGTTCACATTAAACTAGTACACCGAGGTAAAAACAATTATGTGCCGGAAGTGTCCCTCCTGACGTTCAATTTTAATCCGTCGGCCGACACAAACAATCCGCCTGATGCTCCGCAGTTCCGGTTAGAACATAAAGGCGGAATGGATGACATTTTCCCGGTGCTTGATTTTTATCCGCTTTTCCGTCAATTTACGTACAAATTGCACGTAACCGGTACCCGCAGTAACTTGAAAACTTACCGCGATTTCGTAGAGGAGCAAATCCAGAACCAACTGCAATACGGTGTCCACTTGCCTTGCAGACCTATGAGTGTTGTAGGGGGCATCTTAGGCGCCTTGTTTGCCGGTGCGTTTGTCATAATTTTAATGATTCCGGTTTTCTTTTTGTTCCAAGGGTCAAGTATTCAATGGATAAATCTTCTTCCTTTCGGTTTAGCATGTTTATTCAGCGCTATCGTTTGGCAACTCATTAAACGCATTGTGCAATACTTCAAGGCACGCAGCGTGCTAAAACGTTACAAGGAAAAATAACCCAAAAAACCGCTTTCTTTGGGAAACCGATTTTTTTATAATGGAAGTATCAATTTTGTTTTAAGGAGTAAATTATGGATATTAACACCATCAACCAACAAGTACAACAAGAATCGTTATTTTTGCAAGACCTGAAACGGGAAATTGCCAAAGTAATCGTCGGACAGGAAGATTTATTGGAAAAAATGCTCGTGGCATTACTAGCCGACGGACATATTTTAATTGAAGGCGTGCCCGGGCTGGCCAAAACGCTCGCCGTCAAAACCATGGCGCAAGCCATTCACGGCACGTTTCAGCGCATCCAATTCACACCGGATTTACTCCCCGCCGATATTACCGGTACCCAGATTTTTAATCCCAAGGACGGCAGTTTCTACGCCAAACCCGGCCCGGTGTTTGCAAATTTTGTACTCGCGGACGAAATCAACCGTTCCCCCGCCAAAGTGCAAAGCGCGCTGCTAGAAGCCATGCAGGAACGGCAGGTAACCATCGGCGAAAAAACATACGCGCTCCCCAAACCGTTTATGGTCATGGCGACGCAAAACCCCGTGGAACAGGAAGGGACCTATCCCTTGCCCGAAGCACAGGTGGACCGCTTTATGTTAAAAGTGCTCGTAACGTATCCCACCAAGGAAGAAGAAAAACTGATTTTGGAACGGATGAGCGCACACCAAAAAATTGACGTCAGCACACAGGTAACACCGGAAATGATTTTGAAGGCACGCCAAGTAACCGACGGAATTTATGTGGACGAAAAAATCAAAAATTATATCGTCAACTTGGTGTTTGCCACGCGCTACCCCAAAGAGGCGGGCCTTGAAAAAATTTCCTCGTTTATCGCTTACGGCGCAAGCCCGCGTGCCACGATTTTCTTAACACAAGCCGCCAAAGCGTATGCCTTTTTGAACGGGCGCGGTTATGTAACGCCGGAAGATATTAAAACCATTGGCGCCGACGTATTGCGCCACCGCATACTGCTTTCGTACGAAGCGGAAGCGGAAAACATTTCTTCCGACCAAATCGTCAAACAGATTTTTGATGCCGTGGACGTGCCGTAGGAGGGTACGGTGGATAGCGCAGAAATTCTCCAAAAGGTCCGGCAAATTGAAATCCAAACCAATAAGTTGGTGTCGGAAACGTTCGCCGGCGAATATTTAAGCACGTTTAAGGGGCAAGGAATTGAATTTGCCGAAGTGCGCGAATATACGCCCGGAGATGACGTGCGCGCTATCGATTGGAACGTAACCGCCCGCGCGGGAAACCCCTATATTAAAAAATACAACGAAGAACGTGAACTGACACTGATGATTGCATGCGACGTGTCCGCCTCCGGCCAATTCGGCTCTACCGATAAACTCAAACAGGAAGTAGCCGCCGAACTCGCCGCACTGTTTGCGTTTTCCGCCTTACAAAACAGCGATAAAGTGGGCTTGTTACTCTTTTCCGATAAAGTGGAACTTTACGTACCGCCCAAAAAAGGCAAAAAACATATTTTGCGCCTTATCCGCGAACTGATTGCCTTTACCCCGCAAGATAAAAAAACCGATATCGGGCTTTGTTTGGAAACGCTCTTAAAAGTACTCAAGCACAGCGGTATTCTGATTTTGATTTCCGACTTTTTGGCCCCCTTTGAACAATTTGAAAAACCGTTCAAACTGGCCGCTAAAAAGTTTGATTTAATCCCCGTTATTTTACAGGATAAACTTGAAATTTCCCTGCCGAAACTGCCCGTTTGCCTAGACATTACCGACCCCGAAACCGGCGAAGAAGATGTGGTTAGTTTATCATCGGGCGAACTCAACAGACGCTTAAGGCATTTGCAGGAAACACGGCAGGAAAATTTCAAAAAATTATTTAATCCCTATAAAATAGAGCCCATCTTGATTGATACGGCTTTGCCGGCCGCGGATCCGGTGATTGCATTTTTTAAGGCGCGGGCCAAAAAAATAAGGAAATAGTATGAAGAAACTTTTTTTGCTTTTGTGCGTGTGTGTATCGGCGCTGACTGCCGGCGCGCAGGAATTGCGCGTAACGGCCTTAAAAGCCCCGCAACAAGTAAAATTTGCCGAACCGTTTGATATGAATATTTCCGTCGTCTATCCGCAAGGATATACGGTAGAAGTAAGTAAAGAAAAATCCTCGCCCGATTTTGAAATCGTCCGCACAAAAGAAACACCCGCCGCCGACGGCGGCGCCATCGCGCTTTCCGTACGGCCCTACACGCTCAACGCATCCACGTTCACCGTCGTGTTGGACTTGATGCACAACGAAGAACCCGTCCTTGAAAAAGAAGTCCAACTGCCGCTGACCGTTTCCCCCGTGCAAGTATTTAAGGACCAAGAACTGCGCGAAATCCGCGCGCCGCGTATCCCGTTAAGTTGGGTGCTGTTACTGCTGATTTTACTCGTTGCCGCCGCCGTGGCGTGGCTGATTTACTCCCTTACCCGCACCAAACAACAAACACCTAACCGTATTTTATCCAGCCCCAAGGACAACCGCCCCTGTCACGTGATTGCTTTAGCGCAAATTACCGCACTCTTGGACAGCGGCCTGTGGGAAAACAAACAATATAAGGTGTTTTATTTTGCGCTTTCCGATATTCTGCGGGAATATATTTGGCGGCGTTTTCAAGTGGATACTTCGGCCGATACGTCGGCGGAACTGTTAAAACGGGCCAAAAAGACAGACACGCTTTCCTCCCTCTTACCGCAACTGCGGGCATTTGTATCTTCCGGCGATTTAGTCAAATTTGCCAAATTCGTACCCACGGAAGCCGAACGGAATGCGGATATAACGCTCCTGCAGGAAATCATTAAAAAAACCGTTCCGCCACCGCCGCCGGAAAAGGAGGTAAAACCGTGAACCTTTTTTTGGCTGCTAGTGTAATACTGCTCGTTGCGACACTTGTCGGAACGCCGCTTTTTAAGAAAACACCCAAACGGCACGCATTTTGCTTACTCGCTTTCACCATGCTTACGCTCTGCGCGCTCGCGGCGAAAGTATTTTTCTTTATCGTGGGCGACGGAATCGAATTTGAACGGCCGTATATGTTTATCTTGTTGCTGTTCCCTTTTGCGGTATGGACGGCCCATACCTTGTTACAGGAACAATTCGTGCGGCGCATCAACTATCCGCTGACGCACCTGAAAACCGAACAGTTTTCTTTGCGGGTCGTTTTTTCGCGATTATTGCCGAATTTCTTATATGTACTTTCTTTGTGTTTACTGATTATCGCGTTGGCGCGCCCGATGCGTGTGGACCGTCAACTGCTGCCCCCCACCGAAGGAATCGATATTATGCTCGTGATGGACGTTTCGGGTTCTATGTCGCAGCAGGATTTTTACCCCAACCGGTTTATGGCCGCGCAGACAACGGCACAACGGTTCGTGGACAAACGCGTATCGGACCGGATAGGACTTGTTGCGTTTGCCAAACATGCCATGCTGCAAGCCCCGTTGACACTTGACCACGATGCCTTGCAAGAATATATCAACAATATGTATATCGGGATGATTGACCCCGATATGACGGCCATCGGTGATGCGTTAGCCGTAGCGGCCAATCACTTAAAAGACAGTAAAGCCAAAAGCAAAGTGATTATTTTGCTTACAGACGGCAGTTCCAATGCCGGCGCCATTGAACCGTTATTAGCCGCCAAAGCCGCCGGCGCCTATAATATCCGCGTCTATACGGTCGGCACGGCACGCCCACCGCAAGAGGACAAAGCCACCCTCAACGTAAGAGACGAAATCAACGAACCGCTACTGATGGAAATTGCTTCCCGCACCGGCGGACAGTTCTACCGCGCCAAAAACGAAAAGGAACTGAACCAAATTTACGACACTATTAACCAATTGGAAACAACAGCCTTCACGCCGTCTTCTTCCATTCATAAAAAGGATATTTACGCGCCCTTGTTGTGGTTGGCGCTCATCGGCTTGCTCGGAGCATTTTTATTAGAGAAACTGATTTTTATAAAGGTACCGTAATATGAATTTATTTGCAAGTCCCCATTATTTTTTGTATTTGCCGGTAATTTTGGCCGTGTCACTTGCGGTCATTTGGCTGGGTAATGTACGCAAAAAAAGTATCCTGCACGCTTTGTTCGGTCCGGCCGCTTACCGCAAGTTAACCAAAGACTTACGCCCCGTACCGGTGTGGAGAAATGCTTTGTTCCTCGGCGGAATTGTATGTTTGTTTACAGCACTTGCCGGCCCGCAGTGGGGAAGGGAAGTGGTCCAACAGGAAGCCCTTTTTGCACAAACGGTCATCGCGGTTGATGTATCTTCCTCTATGCGCGCACAGGATTTGAAACCGAACCGCTTGGAAAATGCCAAACAAATGCTCCAAATGCTCGTAAACCGCTTGCGCGAGGAACGTATCGGCATTATTGCGTTTACCTCAGAAGCATATATCCAATGCCCCGTTACAACCGATACCGACGCGCTGGATTATTTCGTTTCCATCTTGCGCCCGGATATGTTGCCCGTGGTGGGTACGTCCCTCGCGGCACCCGTCAAAGTGGCCGCGCAAATGCTTTCCAAATATCCCGGCCAAAAAGCACTCATCTTGCTGACGGACGGAGAGGACCACGACCCCGAACAACTCGCTTCCGCCCGTAAAATCGCACAGGAAAATCAGTTACGCATTATCACTATCGGTATCGGCACGGACAAAGGTGCCCTGATACCGGAACGGGTGGACGAGCAAGGAAATGCCGTGGATTATAAAAAAGACCGTCAGGGCAAAACCGTTTTATCCAAATTAGATGAAAATACACTCATCGAATTAGCCAAGGATACCGGCGGCGCGTATATTGCCTATACGTCGCCCGCACAGGTGGCGCGGCAAGTGGAAATGAGTTTGCGGGGATTAGATAAATCCGTGGCCAAAACGGCCCAACATACCCTTTATAAAAACCGTTACGCGTTGCCGCTCGCGCTTGCTATTTTGTGTTTTACCGGCTACTTGTTATGGCCGCGCGGCCGTAAGACAAAAACACCGTCAAAAAAGGTACAATGAAATATATGCGTAAATTATTACCGTTTGTTTTGCTTTGCATCGCACTGCCCTTGTCCGCAGCGGGCAGTAGCGCGTCTTTGCGCAGTGCGGGGCATTTCTATCAGCAAAAAAAATACGGACAAGCATTAGCCGACTATAAAAATTTACTGCAGAAAAATCCCCAAAACGAAGAAGCCGCTTTCGGGGCGGGCGCAAGTGCCTATCAGTTAAAAGATTACACCGCCGCAAGACAGTTTTTTGAAACCGCCGCGCAGGACGATAAAAACCCGCGCACGGCCGATGCGTATTTTAATATGGGCAATACGTTCTACCGCGCGGGAGATTTGAAAAAATCCATCGCGGCTTACCGCAAGGCGCTTGCTGTGAATCCGTCGGACAAGGAAGCCATCCACAATTTACAATTGGTACTCAACCAACAACAACAAAACCAACAAAATAAAAATAACCAAAACCAACAGAACCAAGATAAAGATTCCAAAAATCAGGACAAGAACCAATCCCCGCAAAACAAAGGGGATGCACCGCAAGATAAAAACGAACAGGGAAACGAAAAACCCTCACAGCCGGACCAATTAAAACAAGACGATGCCCAACGCGTGATGCAAATGGCGCGCGATAACGAGTATAAGGCGCAACCGCACGCCGCCAAGCCGACAACCGTCACCGTGGAGAAGGATTGGTAATGATAAAAAAACTGTTACTTTGTGTTTTCTTACTTGCCGCGGTCCCGTTATGGAGCCAAGTGTCCGTCATCGCGCGGGTGGATAAAACCAACCTCACGCAGGATGACGAACTGACACTGACCGTGGAAGTAAGCGGACCGGGAAATATCTCCGCGCCGCAACTGCCGAGTTTGCCCGCATTTAACGTCTATTCGCGTCAAACAACCCAAGCATCCGTCAACGGCCGTTCCACGTACCGTTTCAGTTACACCATGGTGCCGCGTGTCATCGGCAACGCCACTATCGGGGAAGTAACCGTTACGAGCCAAGGTAAAACATACAAAACGCAACCGATTGAAATTCACATTTACCGCAGCGGAACCGCCGGCAAACAAGCCAATCCCGCTTCTTCCGCCGCCACGGCCAACCCGACCCAAACCAATTACGATTCGTCTTTCGCGCCGCCGGTAACACACTCCAATGCTTCCTTGCCGCCGCTTGAAAAGGAGTTAATCAATCAGGCCTATAAAAAAGGGTCGCACGAGGCCTTTTTTATGGTGTCGGCCGTTGATAATTACCGCCCGTACGTCAATCAACCCATTACGCTGGCCGTACGGTTTTATTATGCGTCCCAATTTGAAGAAGGGCATTACAATAAACCGTCCGTCTCTAACTTTTTCGTGGAAGAAAAAGGATCGGTAGAAGGCACCCAACAAATCGGCGGGCAATTATTCCGTTATACGGAAATGCGCTATCTGCTCATTCCGGCCGCACCGGGTGAAGCCGTCATTACAGCCGCCAATGCTACGTTTATCACCGGTTCTTCCCCCTTTGCGCTGTTCGGGAACTTCTTTGGTTTTTCCGGTGGGATGGGCGAACAACAGATGGTGGAATCCTCCCCGGTTAAACTCAACGTACGCCCCTTACCCTCCGCCGGCAAACCGGCCTCGTTCTACGGCGCCGTAGGCAGTAAATTTACGTTAACCGCCAAAGCGGAACCCGCCAAAGTAGAAGCCGGAGAAACCGTCGCGTGGACCGTGACCGTCCAAGGTATCGGCAACTTAAAAACGTCGGACGATTTACCGTTACCGGCACCTGTCGGGTTTGAAGCGTATCCGGCCGCTTCCGTTTTCGGCACGCTGCCCAACTATTCCTCGCGCAGTTATAAAATTTTTAAGACCGTACTCGTGCCCGCATCGTCCGGCACGTATGAATTGCCCGCGGTGGCGTGGTCCTATTTCGACCCGTCCGATGCAACGTACAAAACACTTTATTCGCCCACCGTACCGTTGACGGTTACCCCTGCTACCAAAACGAACCGTCAAGTAGATTTCGGGGCCATAACCGATACGGGAAAAGGCGTCCAACGCTTGGAACAGGATATTACCTATTTGAAATCAACACCCGCACCGAAACCGTCTGTTTTGGTCACGTTAAGCACGTGGCAAGCGCTTAATTGGGTGATACTCGTATTACTCGGCGTGTGCGTGTTTATTGCCTCCGTCGGCCGGAAATCGTGGGCGAAAAAACAATCGTTTGCGCAAGCCAAAAGCACGTTGCAAAAAGCCAAAACCTATGAAGATATTTCCGACGCAGTGGCTACCTATTTTGCCCAAAAGTTACACATTACAACGGGCAGTTTGCCGTTGAAAGAAATCCTGCACCGCTTGGAACAACGCGGCTGCACTCCGGCGGAAACTGAACAGTTTGCCCGTTTGTGGCAAACGTGGGAAGCCGCCCGTTTTGCTCCGGCTGCCAACGGGGAAACCGGCGTAGAACAACAGGCGCAAAAAGCGTTGGATTATCTTAAACTATTAGAGGAGAAACGCAAATGAAAACCGTTTTTGCCTTCTTGACGGCCGCCCTTGTTTTCGCACTGCCGCTTGCCGCGGAAGAATTGACACCGGCCGCCAAATTGTATCACGAAGGACGCTTCGCCGAAGCATTAAGCGCTTATGAAAATGAATTAAAAAAATACCCAAACGACCCTTTTGTTTACTACAATATAGGAAATTGCTATTTTGAGATGGGTTCTGCCGGCTTGGCCGCAGCCAATTATTACCGCGCGTTCCAATTACGCCCGCGGGATAAAGAAATCCGGCAAAATCTCTCTATGGCACTTGCTGCCGGCGGGGAAAAATTGTACAGTGAAGATATCCCCCCCGCCTTGCATAAAATGTTCTTTTATTTATCGTATACGGAATTAAAAGGGCTCACGCAGGCGTTGTTTTGGATATGGGGGCTCGTGTGCGCGTATTGGATTTTGAAACGCAAAGGCGCGAGAGCCGTTGTCCTGTTAGGGCTTGTGTTATGCGTAGCGGGCGGATGGTTTTACGCACGCCATACGATAGAAACAGAAACATTAGCCGTCGTGGCCGCACCGGTAGCCGAACTGCGCAGCGGGCCGGGTAAAAATTTTCCGGCAAGTGCCAATATCGCACAAGGCCATTTAGTAACCGTGGAAGATAAGAAAGACAATTGGTACAAAGTGGTTGTCAAATCACAAAGTATCAGTGGATGGATGGAAACATCCTCCTTGGAAAAAATTTAGAGGAAAATATGTTTGTACAAGAACAAGCCGACGAACTGATCAGTGCCGTAACGTATGTAAAAGAAAATTTAGCCGCGCAAGTGGAAACACTCGCCGAAAAAATTATAGAAGCGTTCAAACGCGGTAACAAGGTAATTTTGATGGGAAACGGAGGAAGCGCCTCGGATGCCCAACATATCGCGGCGGAATTTGTGGGCCGCTTCAAAAAGGAACGTCCCTCTTTGCCGGCGTTGGCCTTAAATACCAATTCGTCCACCACCACCGCCATCGGAAACGATTATTCTTATGACGTTATTTTTTCCCGCCAA
>Ga0265298_10005550_pt1 | contig 15786 bp, 11 predicted proteins | sample AusTroGonzalo_MG_3_FD_193486 | JGI IMG/M metagenome (GOLD analysis project Ga0265298, IMG submission 193486) | Bovine rumen microbial communities from tropical cattle in Woodstock, Queensland, Australia - Gonzalo_01 | ecosystem: Host-associated > Mammals > Digestive system > Stomach > Rumen ... | reverse complement strand
CTACACCATATTTCCCAACTAAAACGCCATCCTCACCATAGACTAAAAGAGTATCAGTGATAATACAATTATCAGATGATACACGGGCAGACATTTTCTCTGCCACACCTAATTGACTATATAAGGTCTTTGGGTTGACAGTTATAACGGCTCGTCCTTTGTTCGGAGAAGCCTTTTCCTTCTTCCTTTCGGAATGCGAACATGAGGAAAACCCCATCAATGTGATAGAAATCGAGAGCAGACTGAGTATATATCTCATATTGTTCTGGTTGGTTATATATTGAATTATGTTAAGCGTTTAAATATCGGATGCAAAATTACCACATATCAACCATTAGTTTGTTCTCTACAAGGAAAATTATGTTCTCAGAACGCAAACACACAATTTTTCAGAAAAAATATACTCTCAATATACAAGTTTATGATTTCAGAACAGAAAATTTGTTCTTATGATAGAAAATGTGTAACTTTGCCGCTGAAAATAAGTCGACAGCATGAACCAATGAACAAATTAACTTACGTACTGGTCGGTATTATATTACTCTTGGCTTGTCAAGAAAAAGATGAGGATGTGGTAGCACAGCCTTCATCTTTCTTTGAACGGGCCATCGCTTATGACCGTGCATGGAAGTATCATTTGGCAGGGTATTATTATCAGCGTGCTTTCGATGAATACAAAGAGCCCATAAAAAACTGGAAAAACTATTTTGAAACGGGCTACCGACTAGCGATTATGAAGTATCGCATGCAGGATTTCAACGGAGCACTACGGCTGACTACCTCATTGGCAGCCAAAGGAGATAGTCTTTTGAAGGGTGGTGACAAGTATTTTCCATATGACACACATGCTTTCACATTGGCTTTTATCGCTCACTGTCAATTAGAATTGAACCATATTAACGAAGCAAAAGACAACTGTAAGAGAGCATACGAAGTCCTGACGATGAGCGATATCGATTATGTTGAAAACAGAATGATACTATGCGCATCAAATACCGACGAATTCATAGAAATGAATGATTATGAAGGAGCTGAACGATGGAACAACAGGGCATATGAGGCCCTAGCACATTTAGAAAAGAAAGTAGCTAAAGGTGATAGGAAAAATGCAGACCTGGCAATGGAATACAGGAAAACACTATCGTTAAACAAAGCTATCATCTTACAGAGGAAAGGCCGTATTGAGGAAGCAAACAGGGAATTTGAAGCCGTGACAGATAGTAATTTGATGCGACATCCCAACAACTTGGAGGCACAACTAGAGTTCCTAAAAGGAGCCAAACAATATAAAGAAGCTTTGGTTGTGATGGATATACTTGACAGTATCAACGCATTAAGTAAATACCCTAGAATAACATTTGAAAACATACGTGACAGAATGGTGCCAAGATACGAAGCAAACCTGGAAGCAGGGTTAACAGACAAAGCACTAGTCACTGCATCGAACATTTGCGCAGCTATAGATTCTGCCCTCAAGGCGCAGCAACATAGCGACATTGCCGAATTAACCATATTATACGAAACGCAACAGAAAGATGAGGCGCTTGCTGAAAGTAAGCATAAAGCGCGTATACATCTTATTCTTATTATTACCTTGACAATACTGTTTGTTACAGCTTCGACTGCCTATTGGCGTGTACAATTATCTAAGCGGGAACTTCGTGAGAAGAACCGTCAATTATTCGAAACCATACAGCAAATGGAACGAAAAGAAGAAAAAGCAGAGGTTAACGTGCTGAACAATAATGATACTGACAATTGCTCGGCATCACATCAATTATATAGAAACATTGTGGCCCTGATGCGCGAAAAGCGACCTTATACTGACAACATTCTAAACCGCGAAATGCTTGCACAGATGTTAGGCACAAATTACAATTATGTTGCGGATGCCATCAAGGAATGCGCTGATGGTATGACCATCGGAGAATATGTAGACGATTGGCGCATACGACATGCAGCACAAATGCTAATCAGTACCGACGAACCGGTAGGACTTATTGCCGACTTAAGCGGATTTAACAGCAGAAGTCATTTCAACACATTATTCCGGCAGAAATACATGATGGCTCCAAGCGAATATCGAAGAATTGGCAAAGAGGAGACCATAGTATAAATATGAATAATCATTTAACAATTCACAATATGGAAATAAAAACTATAGGTTTAGCCAGTGATCATGCTGGCTTCGCACTGAAACAGTTCGTTAAGAAATATCTCGATGAAAAGGGATATGCGTACAAGGATTATGGCACCTACACAGAAGATTCGTGCGACTACTCAGATTTTGGCCATGCACTTGCTCAAGGCATTGAGTCTGGCGAGGTATTCCCCGGCATAGCTATCTGTGGCAGTGGAGAGGGCATCAACATGACACTGAACAAACACCAAAGCATACGCGCAGGATTGTGTTGGATTCCAGAGATTGCCCACTTAATTCGTCAACACAACAATGCCAACGTATTAGTGATGCCTGGCCGCTTTATTGATGAGGAAATGGCACGAAAAATTATGGATGAGTATTTCAATACTGAGTTCGAAGGCGGACGACACCAAAAACGCATTGATAAAATTCCGGTATAACAAAGATACGGAAAAAGGACATCAGTTATGTCCTAAAAATCCATCAACAAAAAAAACGGGAGTTCCAATTGGAGCTCCCGTTTTTATTGATTATAGGTTAAACTTTAATTTTGCCGGCTTCATGCCTGATGCCTCAGCCTTCACCACTACCCTTCCATGCTGTTTCTGTGAGCGAAGGATAAGGGTACAATTGCCTTGGTAAAGTCGACGTTTTTTACCAACAGTGAGCTCGTCGCTGTTGATGTCGCCATTAATCACACCCACAATGTCAGCAGGTCCTTCTACAGTGAAGGTTACCTCCTTGTCAGTGGTCTGAACAGTACGTCCTCGCTTATCGACAGCCACTACTTTAATATGCTGAAGGTCCATGCCATCGGCTTGCCATCTTGTTGGGTAATCATCATCGAGAGCCACCAGCTCCACAGCTTCACCAGTGGTCTCAAGCGAGTGTCGACAAACTTCCTCGCCATTATTACGAGCAATAGCAATGAGTTTACCAGGTTCATAGGGTACATCATTCCATCGAATCTGGTTACGCATTTTGGCGTTCTTTACGTCATTCCGTTTCTTCCCCAAACTTTTGCCGTTAAGCAAAATCTCTACCTCCTCGGCATTGGTATAGACGATGAGTGATACGTTTTGTCCCTTCATGCGATTCCAATGGTCACTCATACCATCATTGCCTGTTTGAATACCGTTCCACATCTGGTCACCCTTGCGGTCAATGATTGCAATATGGCAAACATTCTCTTCAGGTTTGAAGAAACTTTTCATGTAGTAAGCCTTCGGTTTTGGATTAAGTGCTATGTCAAACACGCCCTGATTCCATCCCTTCGCGGGCCATCCCTGACTCTCGCCTAGATAGTCAATAGCACCCCAATAGGCCAGTCCAATGACCTTATCGAGGTCCATCTCAAAGAAGTTTTGTCCCATCGATGCTACAGAAGCTTCACTCTGATAGAATTTCATCCAAGGAAAACGTCGTCCGTCTCCAGGGAAATACATATACCTATAATTATAGGACTGCACATCGGTGACCATAGCCAGGTCGCAAGGCAGCGAGTCGGTCTCCCAGTTGCGATAGCGGGGATGCATGGCAACGGTGACCAGGCGGGTGGTGTCGTAGCGCTGGATGAGGGTCTTCATCAGCTGATACATCGTCACGCCAAAGTCGTTGTAGGGCTGGTTGGGGTCTTGCTGCAACTCATTACCCAGGCTCCACATCACCACCGAGGGCGAGTTGCGGTCGCGCTTCACCCATTCGGGCACATCCTTCTGCCACAGGGTCTCGAAGGCGGCACGTCCACCCGTGTGCTGGCGCGTCCACTTGTCATAAAGTTCATCGACCACCAGGATGCCGTTCTCGTCGCAGAGCTCAATAAACTCACGGCTATAGGGATTATGACTGGTGCGGATGTGGTTTATGCCCCACTCCTTCATCAGCTTGATGCGTTTCTCGATGGCCTTCGGATAGGCGGCAGCACCGAGGGCGCCCAGCGAATGGTGGTTGGCATAGCCCTTGAGCAGCACTTTCTTGCCATTGAGCAGCAGCCCCTTGTCGGGTGTGAGCTCGACGGTACGGATGCCGAAACGCTCGGCATAGGTATCCACAGCTTCACCTCTTTCATTATAGAGGGTGCAGTGGGCGGTATAGAGATGGGGGTGCTCGGTGTCCCAAAGCTGGGGCTGAGGAATCTCTACCTCCACGAGTTGCTGTTCGACGAGGCGTGAAGGCGTGTTGCGCTTCATCTCCACACGGCCTTCATAGACGGTCTTTCCGCTGGGGTCGGTGATACGGATCTGCAGCGGCATCTTCTTGTCACGGCCACGCACGTTCACCTCGGCAGCAATCGTAACGAAGCGGTTATCACGGGTAGTGATGCGCAGCGGATGGCGCTCGAAGAACAGGTCGCGGTTGGTGGCGACGAGCTTCACATCGCGGAAGAGTCCGCCACCGGTGTACCAGCGCGAATTGCCTGGCTCGCGGGTGTCGGCCATCACGGCGATGACGTTGTCCTCACCAAACTTCAGGGCATTGGTCACATCAACCTCAAAACCCACATAACCATAATCAGTACCCCCTACCCGCTGGCCGTTCACATAGACATCGCCCACATACATGATACCGCCGAAGTCGAGCACCAGACGGCGACCACGCAGGCTGTCGGCAGGCGTCAGGTGCAGGCGATACCAACCGGTGCCCATCTCCTTGAAGCCACGACTCGATAATCTGCTCTTGATATTGGCGGCGGGGTCGTTATTGTCGGCTTTCTCGCCAACAGCAGGTGCCACCCAGGGTTGCTCTATCTGGAAATCGTGAGGCAGGTTAACCACACGCCACGACTGGTCGTCAAGGTCCTTCTGTGCAGCATTCGCCACATTGCCAGCATGAAACTTCCATCCAAAGTTCAGCATCTCGACAGTGCGCTGAGCCTGAACCTCTACTCCACCAAACAACAGCACTGCGAAAAGCCACAGGGCTGTTGCTGTTTTCATCATTTTAGTCATTAGTCTTTGTTTTTATAGTCATTCGTTTTTTTATTCTTCACTATCCTCCTCAGCGGGCTTGGGCAGTCGCTGGCGGCGCTTGGGGTTTTCCTGCGCTCCAAACTTCAACAGCTTTGTAGCGGCGGTGGTGATGCTCACACCCGACGTCGAGGTGCTGCGCTTCAGTTCCTCAAAGGCATCGCTGGTCTTGTGGAGCTGTTCATCGACCTTCAGGAAGCGTTCGTAGAATATCTGCACACGCTCCACCACCTGACTGGCCACCTTCATCATCTCCTGCTGGTTCTCCACCTGGCGCATCTGCTTCCACGACATCTCCAGCACACGGAGCATGATGAACAGACTCTGGCTGCCGGCAATGATCACGCCATTGTCGTAGGCCCACTTCCACAGAGCGGGGTCGGCACTCAAAGCCAACTGCAGGGCGCTCTCACTGAAGACATACATCATCACGAAATCCACCCGCTGACGACCCTCACGAATATAGTTGCTGTAATTCTTTCGCGAAAGTTCGCTAACATGCTGGCGCACAGACACTAAATGACGCTTCAGTGCTGCACTTTTTTCCTCTTCCGACTCGGCATTATGATAGTCCTGGAAGGCGGTGAACGACATCTTGGAATCAATAATCACATCGCGCTGATCGGGGAAATGCAGAATGACATCGGGCACCAGCCGATGACCCTCATCGCTGTCGTGAATGGCGCGACCGAACTCATCGCGAAGGGTCGCTTGCTCCTCGAACTGAACACCCTCCTCAAGGCCCATCTCCTCGAGCAGTTGCTTCAATCGCAACTCACCGAAGTTGCCCTGTGTCTTATTGTCGCTGGTCAGAGCACGCGCCAAGTTCTCAGCACGCTGTCCAACCTCCTGTGCCTGTTTCAAGTTCTCCTTAATCGAAGCATCCAAACGCTCCATCGTTACCGTTTGGGCACGATCACTCTTTTCTACGGCATCCTTCATCTGTCGGATATTCTCCTTTAGCGGATTAAGGATATTGGAAAGTTGCTCTTCATTGGTTGCAGTTAACTCTCGAGCACGTTCCTTTAGGATTTTCTCCGAGGCAGTGTTCATCTCGGCCCTAATCAGGCGCAACTGCTGTTCCAGTTGCTCACGCTGCTGTATCCTCAGCGATTCAAGCTGTTCCTGTTGCTGCATCTTCAAATCCTGTAGTTGTCGTTCCTGCTGCAAACGCTGTTCTTGCAACTGCGTCTCCTGCTGTAATCTGAGGATTTCCTGTTGTTTGGATGCCTGCGACCGCGCATACAAATAACCGCCAATGACTCCAAGCAACAGTCCCAGCAATAACATCAAAATTTGTTCCATATCACGTTTTAGTCAGTTTCTGACTGCAAAGATACACTTTTTTTGCTGTTTATAGCGGGATTCTCATAAAAAAATGGTATTTTTGCCGACGATTACATTATGAGAAGATGACCGAACACTTTGAATTTACCATAGACGAGAGAGAGAACGCACTAGCTCTCTACAATGAATTAAAAGAAAAAATGGCCTCTTCGCTCGAAGATAGCGACGAGGAGCATATTCGTCACGACCTGCGCAAAGCCATCGAGCAAAATCAGATGCAACGCGACTGTTTCGGTCTAAACCCAATTATTTCTAGTCTACAAACTGCTCTACTCATCTATGATGAGATAGGATTGAAACGTGACGCAGTTCTAGCCATCCTACTAAACCCCTGCGTAGAGTCAGGCACACTGACTGTCGACGATGTGGCTACCACCTATGGAATTGCTGTAGGGCGCATCTTGCACGGCTTGCAACGTATCCAAGAACTATACCAGAAGAATCCTGTCGTGGAGAGTGAAAATTTCCGCAATCTTCTGTTATCTTTTGCAGAGGATATGCGCGTCATCCTCATCATGATTGCCAGTCGTGTGAACCTGATGCGACAGATTCGCGACACCAACGACACCGAAGCCCAGAAGCGGGTGTCGGAGGAGGCCGCCTACCTCTATGCACCACTGGCCCACAAGTTAGGTCTTTACAAGTTAAAGAGCGAACTGGAGGACCTATCACTGAAGTACCTGGAGCACGAGGCATACTATCATATCAAGGAAAAGTTGAACGCCACCAAGCAGGCACGCGACAAATACATCGAACAGTTTATCAGTCCTATCGAGGAAAAGCTCATGGCGGCAGGCCTGAAGTTCCACATGAAGGGACGCACGAAGAGCATTCACAGCATCTGGCAGAAGATGATGATGCAGAAATGCGCCTTCGAGGGAGTCTACGACCTATTCGCCATCCGCATCATCATCGACTGCCCGCCGGAAAAAGAGAAGCAGCAATGCTGGCAGACCTTTGCCATCATCACCGATATGTACACCTCGAACCCGAAGCGCATGCGTGACTGGCTCACCATGCCCAAGACCAACGGCTATGAGAGCCTGCACATCACCGTGCTGGGTCCCGAGAAGAAATGGGTGGAGGTGCAGATTCGCACCGAGCGCATGGACGAGGTGGCAGAGCGCGGTGTGGCTGCCCACTGGCGCTACAAGGGCGTCAAGGCCGAGGGTGGCATGGACGACTGGCTGAACGGCATCCGCCAGATGCTGGAGAACGCCAGCGGCATGGAGGCGATGGAACAGTTCAAGATGGACCTCTATGACGACGAGATCTATGTCTTCACGCCCAAGGGCGACCTGCTGAAATTTCCTAAGGGTGCCACGGTGCTCGATATGGCCTACCACATCCACTCGAAGGTGGGTTCAGCCTGCACAGGTGCTCGCATCAACAATAAGGTAGTGACCTTCCGTCAGGAGCTCCACTCGGGCGACCAGGTGGAGATCCAGACCTCTTCGACCCAATTCCCCAAGCAGGAATGGATCAGCATCGTCAAGACGGCAAGGGCGAAGGCGAAGATTCGCTTGGCCCTGAAGGAGACGCAGCAGAAGGAGGCCCTAATGGTGAAGGAGATGCTAGAGCGTAAGTTCAAGAACCGCAAGATTGAGCAGGACGAGAGTCTGATGATGCGCACCATGAAGAAACTGGGCTACAAAGAGGCCAGCGACTTCTATCGTGACATCGCCCACGAGACACTCGACGTACAGACCGTGTTCGACAAATACCTTGAGTTGCAACAGGGTGAGAAAACGGTGATCGGCGACAACCTCGCCCGCTCGGCAGAGGAGTTCGTGCTCGAGGACTTCAAAGGTCAGAAGGTGCTGCAGCAGAACGACGACGTGCTGGTTATCGGACAGGACCTGAAAGGAGTCGACTATCAGCTGGCAAAGTGCTGCAACCCCATCTACGGCGACCAGGTCTTCGGATTCGTCACCATCAATGGCGGCATCAAGATTCACCGCTGCGACTGTCCCAATGCACCCGAGATGCGCCGACGCTTTGGCTATCGCATTGTGCGTGCCAAATGGAGCGGAAAAGGTTCTAGTCAATATGCAATTACATTACGTATCATTGGCAACGATGACCTGGGTATTGTAAACAACCTTACGTCAATTATCTCAAAAGACGAGAAACTTGTATTGCGCAATATCAATATTGATTCTAATGACGGTATTTTTCGCGGAACGTTAACTATTATGATTAACGACAACACCCGTTTGGAGGCTATAATTAAGAAACTGCGCACCGTAAAGGGAGTCAAGCAAGTTGAACGACTATAATAACAGAGATTGAAGCAGAAAAATAATAACACATCATACAACATGACACAGAATACTAAATTCGTGACTTTTGGAGAGTTGCTGTTACGTTTCTCAAAGCAGAATCATCAGCGACTTTCTCAGGGGGACTACTTTACTTGTAAGTACGGGGGAAGTGAGGCCAACGTAGCCGTATCCCTAGCCACACTTGGCGACACGGTAGAGTACGTTACCAGACTACCTGAGACCCCAGTAGGACATGCTGGTGCACAAAACTTAATGCAGTTAGGTGTTGGCTGTCGCTATATTCAGTGGGGCGGTCAGCGCATCGGCACATACTATATGGAACCTGCCGCAGGCATGCGTTCAGCCAAGGTAATATACGACCGCGCAGATTCTGCATGCTCAGAAATAAGACCAGGAATGATTCCTTGGCGCGAGATTTTAAAAGATGCTTCTGTGCTTCATGTGTCGGGCATTACAGCTGCCATTTCACAATGCACTGCTGATGCCACATTCGAAGCACTCGACATTGCCGACGAGATGGGTGTCAAAGTAGCCTTCGACATTAATTATCGCAAGAACCTTTGGAAATATGGTGCCGACCCACGAGAGACACTAAAGCGCATTCTGTCGCGCTGCGACATGATGTTTGGCGATGCCATTGAGTTTGAATGGATATGCGAACGCAAACAACCTCCTTTCACCGCCCTCGACACGAAATTCGAAATGCAGATGGACGAATATCGTGAATGGTTCGACGATTTACACCGTGAGTTTCCTCGCTGCCGCAAGTGGCTTATGGGTATGCGCAACATGGTGGCATCAAGCAGACATCTATTAACTGCCCTATTATGGACAGACGGAGAACTACTCAAAGCACCTATCTACGATATCAACGGTGTTGTAGACCCCTCTGGCGTTGGCGATGCTTTTATGGCAGGTTTACTGCATGCCACAGAAGCATTTCCTGATAACAATGAGTATCAGTTAAACTACGCTCTGGCCGCCTCAACACTGAAGAACACCATTCCAGGCGATTTCAACTTGGCCACTGACGAAGAGATTCAAGAACTTATCAAACAAAATATCTAATAGAAAATGTTAACAGAAAAAGATCTAAAGCAGATTGCCCAACGCGGCATCAGCAAAGAGCAACTAGAAACACAGTTAAAAGAGTTTGAGACCGGCTTTCCTTTTCTAAAATTAGAGGCAGCCGCCTCCGTTGGTAACGGCATCGTAGCTCCTAACGAGAGTGAGCGCAAGCAGTATGTTGAAGCATGGGAAGCATACAAAGCTGAAGGACATCGAGTGGTTAAGTTTGTACCAGCCTCAGGTGCAGCCAGTCGCATGTTCAAGAATATGTTCGCCTTTGTCGATGCCAGTTACGACGTACCCACCACAGATTTCGAAAAGAAATATTTCGATGAGATTGAAAAATTTGCCTTCTACGATGCTCTTAATGATGTATGTGTGAAGAACGAAGGTAAGGATATTAAAGCCCTGATGGCTGAAGGCAAATACAAAGCTGTAGCGGCCAACATGCTAAAAACAGAAGGTTTAAACTACGGACAGTTGCCCAAGGGAATGTTGCTATTCCACAAATATGCAGAGGGCGCACGCACGCCTATGGAGGAACATCTGGTTGAAGGAGCTCTCTATGCTGCATCTAATGGTGAGGCCCATGTTCACTTCACCGTGAGCCACGATCATCTGGCCTTCTTCAAAGCCAAGGTAGCTGAGAAAGCCGACATGTTTGCAAAGAAATACGGTATAAAATATGATATAACCTTCTCAGAACAGAAGCCAAGCACCGATACTGTTGCCGCAAATCCCGACAACACACCTTTCCGCGAGTCTGACGGATCATTACTGTTCCGTCCCGGTGGTCATGGTGCACTCATTGAAAACCTGAACGAAATTGAGGCCGATGTCATTTTCATTAAGAATATCGACAACGTCGTGCCCGATCGTCTGAAGCCAGAAACTGTAGAGTGGAAACAAGTCATTGCAGGCGTACTTGTAAGCCTACAGAAGAAAGCTTTTGAATATCTTCGCAAGTTAGACGCAGGTGTCAGCGATGCCGAGCTACAGGAAATTGCCACATTCGTAGAAAAGAACCTCTGCACTAATCCTAAGGCAAACAAAGTGGACGCCGAATATCTGCGCAACAAGTTGAACCGCCCCATGCGTGTTTGTGGTGTTGTTAAGAACGTAGGCGAACCTGGCGGCGGTCCATTCCTTACCTACAACCAGGATGGCACCGTAAGCCTGCAAATCTTGGAAAGCAGCCAGATTGACACTAACAATGCCGATTACATGAAGATGTTTACGCAAGGTACACACTTCAATCCCGTTGATTTGGTATGTGCTGTGAAAGACTACAAGGGACAAGCCTTCAATCTGCCAGATTTCGTAGACAAGACTACGGGATTCATCTCAAGCAAATCAAAAGGAGGCAAGGAACTTAAAGCACTTGAGTTGCCCGGACTTTGGAACGGTGCCATGAGTAATTGGTCGACCATTTTCGTAGAAGTCCCCCTGGGCACTTTCAACCCTGTAAAGATAGTAAATGATTTATTGCGCGAACAGCATCAATAATACTGGTATTCAATAAATTACAATTAATACGCAAGTATATCTCTTGGAGCATCCACAAAAGTGGTTGCTCCATTTTTCGTTAAAAACTCTTTATCGCGAAAGCCCCACAAAACACTGATACAAGGTAGTTCAGAATTGCGAGCCGTTTGCAGGTCAACATCACTATCGCCCACATATACAGAACCACTCTTGTTAACGCCCAACTGACGCAAAGCTTCGTTCACCGTATCAGGTGCAGGTTTTTTACGAATACCCTCAGATTCATGCTCACCTATAGCCACCTCAATGGTATCAGGAAAGAAATGACGACACAGCTCTTGCGTGGCAGCATAGAACTTATTACTTACCACGGCCATTCGCTTACCCCTGCGTTTCAACTCAGTTAGTAATTCGGGAATTCCCTTATAAGGACGCGTTGTGTCCAACGAGTGTAACATATAGTGTTCGCGGAAAGTATTGAAACAAGCCTCAAATTGAGGATTTTTCTCACCATCAGGAACAGCACGAACCATCAGCAACCTTACCCCATTACCAACAAAACGACATATATCCTCACGTGAGTGTTCGGGCATTCCATACTGTCGTAGAGCATAATTCACAGACGCCATCAAATCATCAAGAGTATCAAGCAGCGTTCCGTCTAAATCAAAGATATAAGTATTGTATTCTGTCATTTTGGCTGCAAAAGTAGTAATTTTCCTGCTAAATCTGCACGGAGTTACTGTTTTTTTTATACCTTTGCAGCCACTCTTAGGAATAAAAGAACATGAAACGCAGCAAAGCAACACTTTATCTTATTCCAGCCCTACTCTGCTTGGCTGGCATTATAGCCATTGGCTATTACCATTTTTTCACCGCATTCTCAAAGCACGTAGACAAACAGTACGTCTACATTGACGACGACGACACAACAGATTCCATCTACGCCAAACTGGAACCAATAGCAACAGCTCATGCGCTAACAGGATTCCGCACATTGGCCCGTCACTTCAGTCTTAATGACAATATTCACTCCGGACGTTATGCCATTGACGCAAATACCAGTACGATCGATGTTTACCGCATCATTCGAAACGGACGACAGGAGCCTTTGATGCTCACCATTCCCGAGGCCCGAACAATGCCTCAGTTGGCTGCCCGCCTATCGGCCAAGCTAATGCTTGACAGCGCAAGCATTGCAAGTGCCATCACCAGCAACGAATATTGCCGACAATTGGGTTACGACACCGCCACTATTGCCAGCCTGTTCGTACCCAACACATATGAAGTCTATTGGAACACCGACCTTGACAAGTTCATGCAACGCATGGTGAAAGAACACGACAATTTCTGGACAGAGGAACGTCGTCAAAAAGCATTAAGATTAGGTCTGACACCTGAGAAGGTTTGCACACTGGCCAGCATCATTGACGAGGAGACGGCCAACAATGCAGAAAAACCCATGATAGCAGGTATGTACCTCAACCGACTAAAAGCTGGAATGCCACTACAGGCAGACCCCACCGTAAAGTTTGCACTTCAAGACTTCTCACTGAAGCGCATATATCACAACCACCTATCTGTAAACAGTCCATACAACACCTATAAGAACATCGGATTGCCTCCTGGCCCCATCAAAGTGGCATCTATCAAGGGTATCGACGCAGTACTAAATCGCGCACAGCATCATTACCTGTATATGTGCGCCAAGGAAGACTTCTCGGGCACCCACAATTTTGCAGTCACATATCAGGAACACCTCAAGAATGCCGCCCGCTATTCCGAAGCATTAAATCAGCGAGGCATCAAATAACAATTATGTTATTTAGCATGCCAAAGCATATCATTTACGCATGCTAAACATATCATTTAACATACCTAAGTATGCCATTTACAATGCGTAAGTGGCATACTTTGTATTATACAGACGTCGAAGAGCATAAAAAAGTAGCCTTTTCCCTTTGTTTTGCGCTTGTTTTTTCGTAATTTTGCAGCCAAATTAAATACAAATAAGAATATGGCAGAAATTATACAGAATGAGGGAGAGGAAAAGAAGAGCCTCAGTTTTGTGGAGCAGATGGTGAAAGACGACCTGGCAGAGGGCAAGAACGGCGGAAGAATGCAGACCCGCTTTCCACCCGAACCCAATGGCTATCTACATATTGGACACGCCAAAGCCATTGCCATCGACTTCGGATTGGCAAAGAAATATGGCGGAGAATGCAACCTGCGTTTTGACGACACGAACCCCGTAAAAGAGGATACAGAGTTTATCGAGAACATTGAGCAGGACATCAAATGGCTCGGCTACGAATGGGCGCACGTCTACTATGCCAGTGACTACTTCCAGGAGTTGTGGGACTTTGCAGTATGGCTCATCAAACAGGGCCGCGCTTACGTAGACGAGCAGAGTGCCGAACTGATTGCTCAGCAAAAGGGTACGACAACCAGCCCCGGTACGAACTCACCTTACCGCGATCGTCCTATAGAAGAGAATCTGCAGTTGTTTGAGTATATGAACAGTGGCAACTGCGAGCCCGGTAAGATGGTGCTACGCGCCAAAATAGACATGGCTCATCCCAACATGTTGTTCCGTGATCCGCTGATTTATCGCGTATTGAACATCCCCCACGTAAAGACAGGTTCAAAATGGAACGCCTATCCCATGTATGATTTCACCCACGGACAGTGCGATTTCCTCGAGGGTGTCACCCATTCATGGTGTACACTTGAGTTCGTTGAGCACCGTCCCTTGTACGATCTCTTTGTAGGTTGGATGAAAGAGTGGCTGGGAACACTGGAGAATCCCCAGAAACTTGGCTATCTGGAAAACATGGGCGATAAGTATACAGACTTCGACGGCCCCCGTCAGACAGAATTCAACAAGCTTAATCTTAACTACATCTTGTTGTCAAAGCGCAACCTGCGTACTTTGGTAAGCGAAGGATTGGTGAACGGATGGGATGATCCCCGCATGCCAACCATCTGTGGCTTCCGTCGTCGCGGTTATTCTCCCGAAGGCATCAAGAACTTCATGGAGAAGATTGGCTATACAAAGATTGACGCACTGAACGACATGGCCCTTTTCGAGAGCGCTCTACGCGACGATTTGAACACCCGCGCCCTGCGTGTAAGTGCCGTGCTCGACCCTGTGAAGGTGGTTATCACTAACTATCCCGAAGGTCAGCAGGAAATGCTCACAGCCATCAACAACCCTGAGAACGAGGCCGATGGAACCCATGAGGTAGAGTTCAGTCGTGAACTATGGATTGAGCGCGATGACTTTATGGAAGTAGCCGAAAAGAAGTTCATGCGCTTGGCTCCTGGAAAAGAGGTACGCTTGAAGAATGCTTATATCATCAAATGCAACGAGGAACACCCTTGTGATAAGGATGCAGACGGAAAGGTTACCACCATCTACTGCACTTATGATCCCGAGACACGCAGCGGTCTGCCCGGTGCTAACCGTAAGATTAAGGGAAAGACGCTGCACTGGGTGAGTTGCCATAACGCTGTGAAGGCCGAAGTACGCCTCTACGAACGTCTGTGGAAGATGGAGAACCCACGCGACGAGTTGAAGCGATTGGAGGAAGAGGAAGGAATCAAGGGCGCTGACGCATTGCGACAGATGATGAACCCCGACAACCTGCACATCCTCACCAACTGCTACATTGAGCCTTTTGCAGCAAAACTGCCAGCATTGAGTTATCTGCAGTTCCAGCGCATCGGTTATTTCAACGTTGACCCTGATTCAACACCAGAAAAGCCCGTATTCAACAAGACCGTTGGATTAAAAGACACTTGGAAGAAATAAGTAAAGCAGCATGAAAGTAGGCGATGATTATTTTGACAGCGCAGAATTCAGTAAACTGCTGAACGCTTACGAAACATCCGTAAACGCAGGGGAACCTGTGTTTATGGATGCCGACGAGCTGACTGACATCGCCGACTATTATCAGTATACAGGACGCACCGACGAAGCAGAGAAAGCAATCTCTCTGGCACTCAGTCTGTCACCAGGCGCTATTGCTCCCCTCACCTACCGCATACATGAAGCCATCTTCAATGGTGATAATCAAAAAGCAAGGCTACTACTTGATCAGATTATTGAGACAAGTGAGCCTGATTACATCTACGACAAGGCAGAAATACTGATTAGTGAGGGAAAAATAGATGAAGCAAATCAATTTCTGACTGAACAGTTAGAGTTTATTTCCGCTGACGAGCGCCAAGACTTCATTATGGACGTAGTCAATATCTTTTCTGAATGGGGACAGCCAAGCAAGGCGATGGATTGGATAACCAAAGGAAATAGTGAAGAAACGCCAGCTTATAAAGAACTCTTGGGTAGGACACTCTTCGAGATGGGTAAGTTCAAAGAGAGTCAAAGCATCTTTAGCGAATTAGTTGATGCCAACCCTTTCTCCAATCGCTATTGGACAGCATTAGCCTCAGCGCAATATATGAGCGAGGACTATAGTGATTCCGTACA
>Ga0265298_10005549_pt1 | contig 15787 bp, 14 predicted proteins | sample AusTroGonzalo_MG_3_FD_193486 | JGI IMG/M metagenome (GOLD analysis project Ga0265298, IMG submission 193486) | Bovine rumen microbial communities from tropical cattle in Woodstock, Queensland, Australia - Gonzalo_01 | ecosystem: Host-associated > Mammals > Digestive system > Stomach > Rumen ... | reverse complement strand
CAGTAGCCATCGCCACGGTGTCAATGTACCTGTTCCTGTCGTGCAGAATGGTGCTGGCATTAGGAGAGGCAGGAAACTTCCCTGCAGCCATCAAGGTTACAGCTGAGTACTTCCCAAAGAAAGACCGTGCCTTTGCAACATCAATATTCAACAGCGGTGCATCGGTAGGTGCGCTGGCTGCTCCTGCCACTATCCCTCTGTTGGCCCGTATGTGGGGCTGGGAGATGGCTTTCATCGTGATTGGTGTGTTAGGTTTTGTATGGATGGGCTTGTGGATGTGGCTGTATGAGAAGCCTCATACAAGCAAATATGTTAATCAGGCTGAGCTGAACTATATAGAGCAGGATAGTGATATTGCTAAGGTGCAGGACCGCACTGTTGTGAATACCGAGGCGACCATCCCATTCTGGAAGTGTTTCACCTTCCGTCAGACATGGTCGTTTATCGTTGGTAAGTTCATGACCGACGGTGTGTGGTGGTTCTTCCTGTTCTGGGCTCCGGCATATTTCAGCGACCAGTATGGCTATACATCTGATTCGGCCATGGGTATCATGCTTATCTTCACACTCTATCTGATTGTAACGGTATTGAGTATCGGAGGTGGTTATCTGCCTACCTATTTCGTGGATAAGAGAGGAATGAATCCATATCTGGGACGTATGCGTGCTATGTTTATATTCGCATGTTTCCCACTTCTCGGACTCTTTGCCCAGCCTTTAGGAGCCTATAGCGCATGGTGGGCAGCCATACTGATTGGTCTGCTGGGCGCTGGTCATCAGGCCTGGAGTGCAAACCTGTATTCAACTATTGGTGACATGTTCCCAAAGTCTACTATAGGAACAATTACCGGTATTGGTACGATGGCAGGAGGACTTGCTTCGTTTGCCATCAACTACAGCTCTGGCGAGTTCTTTGATTGGGCAGCTGCACAGGGTAGTGCATACACATTCTTCGGTTTTGAGGGTAAGCCTGCTGCGTATATGGTAGTGTTCTGCATCTGTGCCGTGGCTTATCTCATCGGCTGGTGCATCATGAAGGCCCTGGTACCGAAGTACAAACCAGTAACTCTGAAGTAGTTCTTTGGGGCACGGATTCTTGGACAAGCCAAGCGGCAAAGCCGAGCGATCACGGCTTTAATATATTAAAGACACGGCTTTATTTTAAAAGTCGTGCCTAAAAATCCCTGGTGCTTGAGGGCTTCCATGATTCCCGCCGACATGGCTTCGTTGTCTTTGCGGGTGTAGCGGATGTCGGTGAAGACCTGGGCGAGGGTTTCTTTGTTGTTTATGCGCACAAAGTTACGGTTCTCCTCGAGGTTCTCCTTATAATTATAATAGGTGTCGATATCGTTGGCAAGATAATCATTGTATGTCTCCTGATGTACGAAACTCTCAAGTGGCAGACGGTCGGACAGTGCAGGCTCCTCGTCGGGCCAGCCAACGGTTAGTGTGGCAACAGGCATCACAAGCTTGGGCAGTTTCAGAGTGTCAATTATCTGCTGTGGCTGATAGACCGTGGTACCCAGGTAGCAATAGCCCAGTCCCTCTTCGTCCATAAGGTTGCATAATGTCTGGGTATAGAGCAGGGCATCGGTAGCTGCGTTTATGAACGAAAGGAAGTTATCGTATCCCGGCTCGGCATTGCGGCATTTTGCCCAGATGCTGGTGCGGTTGAAATCGGCACAGATGGTAAGCACCACAGGAGCCCCTTTCACCATTGGCTGATTGAAATGAGCAGGAGCAAGCTTAGCTTTCATCTCTGCGCTACGGGTTACTATCACGCTGTAAAGCTGCAGGTTTCCCATGGTCTGGGTGCGTGCTGCCTCGGTCATCAGGCGGTTGAGCAGCTCATCGCTGACATCCTGTGAGGTGTATTTTCTGATGCTTCGTCGTGTCAATAAATTCTTCATATCTCTTAATTTTGCTTATAAAATTCTGATATTTAGTAAGTTTTGGATGCAAAAATACAAATAATTCTCAATTTATTATTAACTTTGCACGCAAAATTTATAATGATATGGAAGAAAACTCCACCCGCGAACTCATACAGAGTATTGCTCATGTACTAACAACAATCGGTCAGAGAACAGATGCTTCGCTCTCTGAAGAACGTGTGGCAAATATCCTGAACTTATGTATGCAATCGTTGAAAGCCGAAGATTCTGCTTTATTGTTGAATCTGACTACTCAGGCCATTGACATATATGCAAAGGGTGTGCGTCCGGATGTTACCGAGGTTAGACCAAAGGAGCTGGAGTGCGATGTGGTAAGATTCCAGAACAATCGTGAGAAATGGGTGGCCCTTGTTGGACTGCTCGATGGCTATCCATACGAGATATTCACCGGTCTGGCTGATGATGAGGAGGGAATATATCTGCCTAAGAATCTTACAAAGGGTAAGATAATAAAGCAGGTAAATGCCGATGGCAGCAAGCGCTACGACTTCCAGTTTGAGAACCGACGCGGCTACAAGACAACCGTTGAGGGACTGTCGGAGAAGTTCAACCCAGAGTATTGGAACTATGCCAAGCTGATATCAGGTGTGTTGCGCTATCGTATGCCTATAGAGCATGTAATAAAGCTTGTGGCATCGCTGTCGCTTAAGGACGAGAGCATCAACACCTGGAAGACAGGTGTGGAGCGTGCCCTGAAGAAGTATGTTCCGGGATGTCATGATGAATTAGATCAGGAGGAAGTTAGCGAGTGACAAAGACATATATTTTTCTGCGTAATGTAAGGTTCTACGCCTTCCATGGGGTAATGCCTCAGGAACAGAAGGTAGGGGGAGAGTTCCTGGTAGACCTACAAGTGGGATATCCCATTGAGGCTGCCATGCAGAGCGATGAGGTGACCGACACACTGAACTACGCAGAGTTGTATGAACTGGTGAAAACTGAGATGTCGATACCATCGCAACTGCTTGAGCATGTGGCTGGTCGCATTGTGAAAAGCATAAACGAGCGATTCCCAAAGGTGTCGTCGATAGACTTAAAGATAACAAAGAAGAATCCGCCCATGGGTGCTGACTGCGATGGAGCGGGAGTGGAAGTGAGAATAGAAAAGTAAGATTTTAGAATTTAGAGTTTAGAGGTGAAGAAATTAAGATATATAATAGGTATATTATTGTTATGCGGGGCTGTGATGGCTAACGCTGCTGTTAAGAATGGCTTTACACTGGTTATAGATGCTGGTCATGGCGGTCATGATACAGGTGCCGTGGGAGTTATCTCTAAGGAGAAGAACCTTACCTTGAAGTTTGCACTCGCTTTTGGCCGACTGGTTGAGCAGAACTGTCCAGATGTAAAAGTGGTATACACCCGTAAGACAGATAAGTTCGTTGAGTTGTATCGTCGTGCTGAGATTGCCAATCAGGCTAAAGCCGATCTGTTTATCTCTATACATATCAACGCCTTGCCAAAGGGTAGGGTGGCACGTGGATTTCAGACTTACACCTTAGGAAGCAGTAAGCGTACAGGTAAGAAGACCGGTGTGCTGCAGAACCTTGAGGTGGCAAAGCGAGAGAACTCGGTTATCTTCCTTGAGAAAGACTATAAGCAGACATATCAGGGTTACGACCCTAACTCGCCCGAGAGCGACATCATGTTCGAGTTTGTTCAGGACAAGAACATGGAGAACAGTGTTGAGTTGGCTAAGTATATGCAGAAGTACGTATGTCAGGCTACAGGGCGCCAGGATATGGGAGCTCAGCAGGATAATCTGGCTGTACTCCGTCTGTCGTCAATGCCCGGAGCACTGCTTGAACTTGGTTTTATCTCTACACGCGATGAGGAGGACTTTATGAACTCTGCAAGTGCCGAGAACCTGTATGCACGTGGAATCTTCAATGCGTTCCTTAATTATCGCAAGCGTCATGGTGGTAACATCACCATACCATATATGAAGATTGACGACCCTGTGCCAGAGCCTGTGGTTGAAGAGACTAAGGTTGAGCCTGTAGAGGTAAAATCGGTTTCAGATCCGGAGCCGGAACCTCAGCCTCAGCCAGAGGTTACTACTGCACAGCCCGAGCCGGTGAAGACGGTAAAGCCCGAGCCTACTAAGACTGTTAAGGCTGCGAGTGATGATGCTCCTGTTTTCAAGGTTCAGATCTTGTCGAGCTCGGCAAAGGCAAAGTCTAACGATGCCCGATTCAAGGGGCTTACTGATGTAGACAGCTATCGTGATGGTGGAATGTATAAATACACCGTTGGTGCATCTACCGATTACAACGAGATATATCGTCTGCGCAAAGAGGTTGCCAAGAAAATACCTGAGGCGTTTATCATTGCCTTTAAGGGTGGTAAGCGTGTAGACGTGAATGAAGCAATACGCGAGTTTAAATCAAAGAAAAAATAGATATGAAGAAGTTTTCGAAAGAAATTCAGATTGCCCTTGTGGCTGTAGTAGGTATTATTGTACTCTACTTTGGTTTGCAGTTCTTGAAGGGAATGACGCTGTTTTCTACCGACAACAGATATTTCGTTAAGTTCCAGGACGTAAGTGGTCTTTCGGTGGCCAGTCCTATTTTTGCCAATGGTTATCGCGTTGGTGTGGTTGAGACCATCGAGTTCAACTATGAAAACACTGGCGAGATCGTGGCATCTATTGGTGTGGATAAGAATATGCAGGTGCCTAAGGGCAGTCGTGCTGAGATTGCTACCGACCTGATGGGTAATGTTAAGGTGCAGCTGGTGCTTGGCAATGTGGCTGATGGCTTTGTAGCCCCTGGCGATACTATTACAGGTGGACAACAGGTGGGTGCCATGGGTAAGGCTGCTGATATGATTCCTACTATTCAGCAGATGTTGCCTAAGCTCGACTCTATTCTTGCAAGCGTGAATACTCTGCTTGCCGATCCTGCCATCGCAAGTTCTCTGCATAATGTTGACCAGATTACAGCTAATCTGAGTCGAACATCGCAGGATTTAAGTCAGCTCACAGCACAGCTTAACCGTCAGATGCCACAGATGCTGAAGAATGCCGATGGAGTGCTGGCCAACACTAATCAGATTACAAAGAACCTGAACGAGCTCGACATTGCTGCAACTATGACAAGCGTAAACACCACGCTTAAGAACGTTGAGCAGATGACTGCCACACTTAATAGTAAGGAGGGTACACTTGGACTGCTGATGAGAGATCCGGGACTGTATAACAACCTGAATTCTACTATGATGCATGCCGACTCGCTGATGATGGATCTTAAGCAGCATCCAAAACGCTATGTACACTTCTCGGTTTTTGGCAAGAAAGATAAGTAATTTAAATTTTGTCTAAATAAACAAAAAATTTCCTCGGACAAACTCCGAGGATTTTTCTATTAAAAACGGGTGGTTGTGATTACGTAACTCACTGAAAAACAGAGAAAATATAATTTGCAATAGTAGCAAATGGGCAGTTTTGGTGTGAAACGCTGTAAATGCCACGAAATAAGCGTGTTACAAAAATCAGTCTACACGTAGGCCGTTTTTAATGATTTGCAAGTTACAAAATTTTGTATTACCTTTGCAGCACGATTATAGAACATAAACTCTACAAGCCTAAGTCTTGTATCTGTGTAATTTATTAAAAAAGTAACATTCGCCAAATGAATAATAATCATCAGGCGCTCTGGGACGACTGCCTTCGTCTGATCCGAGCTAACGTAACAGAGCAGCAGTTTAAAACGTGGTTTGCACCAATAGTCTTCGAGTCGTACTCTGAGGCGCAGCACACTCTTTTGTTGCAGCTTCCCAGTATGTACGTATTCGAGTATCTGGAGCAGCACTACGTTGGATTATTAAGCAAGGTACTTGCGCGAGTGTTTGGAACAAGCGTCAAGCTTAATTACCGAATCGTTGAGGTAAAGGCTCAGCAGGGCCAAGGCCGCGATATAACTACTGATGTTGAGAGTGAGGGTCCAAGTATCGAGACTGTTCCTGTTCGTCAGAACATCAATAAGTCGCCAAGCATGCTCGACGCTCCACGTCAGCAGCAGCTAAACCCACAGCTCGACCCGAAGAAGAGTTTCAATAACTACATCGAGGGTGCATCTAACAAACTTCCACGTACTGTAGGTCTCTCTATCGCTGAGCATCCGGGCAAAACTACATTCAACCCCTTCTTTGTATATGGTCCTTCTGGATGTGGTAAGACTCACCTCATCAATGCCATCGGACTTAAGTGCTGTGAGACTTATCCACAGAAGCGCGTACTCTATGTAAGTGCAAGATTGTTCCAGGTGCAGTTCACTGATTCTGTTCGTCAGAATACAACTAACGATTTCATCAACTTCTATCAGAGCATCGATCTGCTGATTGTTGATGATATTCAGGAGTGGGTGAACTCGCCAAAGACACTCGATACCTTCTTCCATATTTTCGACCATCTGTTCCGTATGGGCAAGCAGATTATTCTGGCCAGCGACCGTCCTCCTGTTGACTTGCAGGGTGTAAAGGACCGCCTGCTCACACGTTTTGCCTGCGGACTGATTGCTGAGCTTGAGAAGCCAAACCCACAGTTGTGTGTTGATATCCTGAGTGCTAAGTGTAAGCGTGATGGACTGAAGATTCCTGCTGATGTAATCGAGTTTATTGCTCAGACTGCCAATGGTAGTGTTCGTGACCTTGAGGGTGTGGTAAACTCGCTGATGGCTTATTCTATCGTTTATAATTCTAATATCGATATGAAGTTGGCCGAGCGTGTTATCAAGCGTGCTGTAAAGGTTGACAACCACCCGCTCACCATTGATGATATAGTAGAGAAGGTGTGCAAACACTATGGTGTTAATCAGCAGAATGTATTCAGCAAGAGTCGTAAGCGTGACTATGTTCAGGCTCGTCAGATTGCTATGTATCTGGCTCAGAAGCACACCAAGATGCCTGCATCAAGAATAGGACAGCTTATTGGTGGTCGCGATCACTCTACAGTTATCCATAGCTGTAACACAATCGAGAAGCGACTGAAGATTGATAAGTCGTTCGTTGCTGAACTGAGCTCAATCGAGAATTCATTCAAACTAAAGAAATAAGAAATGAGGCCCGCTAAAAGCGAGCCTCTTTTCTTATAATGAGATTGAAAAGCCTGCTATCAGCCAGCGGCCGGGCTGTTCTACGTGGCCATAATCAACGTAGTCTTTATCCAGAAGATTGTTTGCTTCGAGATATAGCTTATACTTTGCTTCCTGCCAGGTAAGACGGGCATCTACAAGTGCATAAGGCTTGTAGTCATGGGCAATGCCACTGAAGTCGGTATATTGTCCCACGCGGTCCTGCCAACGGAAGTCTGCTCCAAGAGTGAGTTTGGCGAATAGTGGCACCTGCGCATTAGCTATCAGCTTATGGCGCAGATATTCAAGCGCATATTGCGACACGATATTCGCCTCCTGCTCCTTCTCCTGATTAATAAAACTATACGAAACTCTAAAATCCGATCTCTTAATTCTGAATTTTGCAGCGGCTTCAAAGCCGATGCTATTAACCTTAGTATGGTTAACACTCTGCCATACAGCATCGTCACCCTGTGAGGTGTCCATAATCCAGTCGATCATGTTACGTCCGTGGTGATACCATACTGTTGCAGATAAATTAAGGTATCCCTTAATGTAGCTGCAACCTGCTTCTATAGCCGTCATCTCTTCAGGTTTGAGATGCGGGTCGGCCTTGTAGCCCTGCAGCTTGTAGTACATCTCTGTAAACGATGGCATTCGCAGTGATGTGTTTACTGCAGCATGCAGGCGCCAATTTGGGGTGGGGCGGTAGCTGATGTCGATGCCAGGATAAACGGTAATGTTCATATTACTCCACGTGTTCTTTACAGCCACCAGTCCTGCTGATATCGTGAGATTCTTAAGCAACAGGTTGTGCTCAAGGTATCCGCTGATGTTTGTGCGGTTAATGCCAAGCGTATAATCACGATCGGTACCGGAGATATGGTGAGTCTGACTCAGTGGCTCACCAAGGTTACCACTCACGAGGTCCTCGTTCCTAAGCTCAGCTCCAAAGGCTGTGCGACCGGCTTTCCAGTCGAAGTAGGCACTCAGACTAACACCGTAGACATCAGTACGATTGTAGTTGTACTTCATCTTTTCTGGTTCACCACGATAACCCTCGTAGCGATCGCGGTTCTGATTCCAGTAGATGCTTGGAGCAAAGTGCAGTCTGCCGCGCTTTGTCTCACCTTGGATGGCGCTATATAGCTTGGTGGTGTGCTCATACTGGTTGTCGGCCTGCCATTTAGGTGTGGCGTAGAATGTGCCGCTTCCCCAACCTTTATCGGCTATGCCAAGGTGCCAGTTCAGACGGACATCATCGTCGTCATACTGTCCCTGATAGAAGCCTTTTGCTCCGCTGTAGTCGGTATTCAGCGTTCCGGCCTTGCATCGCGAGTAACCATCGCTACGCGAGTAGTTGGCCGAGAGGCTGTGGTAGGTTCTGCCAGTTACGGCCACTCGTCCGCCCACATTGGCATATCCATACGATCCCGCTTCAGCGTGTACCTGCAGCTCCTCCCCCTTTGGGGAGCTTAGGTGGGGCTTTGTCACGATGTTGATAGCTCCCACCAGACTCGAACTGCCATAGATGCGTCCGGCTGGGCCCTCAATGACCTCTATTCGCACAATGTCGCTTAAGTCTACGGGCAGATCAAGGGCATTGTGACCTGTTTGCGGGTCACAGATGTTGATGCCGTTAAGCAGCAGGATAATCTGGTCTTGCGTACCTCCGCGTATCGAGATGTCGGTCTGGGCGCCAATAGGTCCCCTTTGTCGCACATCCACGCCTACAGCGTATTTAAGCAAATCGTTAACACTTTGTACTGGCGCCTGCGCAATATCCTGGCGATCCAGTACAGTTACCATTCTCGCAGCCTGACTCTTGGTCAGTGGCGCCCTCGATCCTGTCACGCTGACTTCATCGAGCATCATCTCGCGAGCTGTCGTGGTAGAAACGGAGTCGGAAACCACTGGTTTCGTGCTCACGCTTTCGGCCGATGCATATGTGAGTGTGGCTACTGAAAGCACACTGCATACAACCTCGCGGCCCAGACAGCTGAAGAGCGAGTAGCCTTTGTTTCCGAAATGACGGAACACCAGGCGTTGGCGCTTCATGTTGAATGTTGGTTTGTACATAATTAATTTTGTTACCTAAAAAAATCAAGGTGCAAAATTACTGTATTTTTCACTAAATAGTGCAGATAATGACGTAAAACTATCTTAAATTTTTGAGTTTTCTTTGTTTTTTCCAATAATTATTCGCACCTTTGCACTCAGATTAAATAATAATGTAAATCAACCAAACTTAGGAATGAAACAAAGTACAGTAGCCCCCGCCCAGGGTAAATTGGGCATTTTGGTAGTTGGCTGTGGTGCTGTATCTACCACTTTTATGACAGGTGTATTGATGGCTCGCAAGGGGCTTGCCAAGCCCGTTGGCTCGATGACTCAGTACGACAAGATGCGTGTGGGTCGCGGTGCTGATGCCAAGTATCTGCATTATGCCGATATCGTACCCCTGGCTAAGCTAGACGACATCGTTTTCGGTTGTTGGGATGTGTATCCTCAGAACGCCTATCAGGCAGCTATGTATGCCGAGGTGCTTAAGGAGAAGGACATTAACCCGGTGCGTGAAGAGCTGGAGCAGATTGTTCCTATGCCCGCTGCCTTTGACAAGAACTACGCCAAGCGTCTTGACGGTGACAATGTGAAAGCCTCCCTCACCCGCTGGGAGATGGTTGAGGCGCTGCGTAAGGACATCCGCGACTTCAAGGCCCAGAAGGGTTGCGAGCGCGTAGTTGTTCTCTGGGCTGCATCTACCGAAATCTATGTGCCCATCAATGAGCAGGTTCACTATCAACTTGCCGATCTCGAGAGCGCCATGAAGGCTGATGACCGCGAGCATATCGCCCCATCAATGTGCTATGCATATGCAGCACTCTCTGAGGGAGCTCCTTTCATCATGGGTGCTCCTAATACCACCGTCGACATCCCTGCTATGTGGCAGTTGGCCGAGAAAACCAAGATGCCTATCGCAGGAAAGGACTTCAAGACCGGTCAGACTCTCGTTAAGTCAGGTTTCGCTCCAATCATCGGCACACGTTGCCTTGGATTGAGCGGATGGTTCTCAACAAATATCCTTGGTAATCGCGACGGTCTGGTACTCGACGAACCCGCCAATTTCCGTACTAAGGAGGTTAGTAAGCTCTCTACTCTTGAGACTATCCTCAAGCCCGATGTACAGCCCGACCTCTATGGTCATGGAAACGATGAGGATACCCAGTATTATCATAAGGTACGAATAAACTACTATCCTCCACGTAACGACAACAAGGAGGGATGGGATAATATCGATATTTTCGGATGGATGGGCTATCCCATGCAGATTAAGATCAATTTCCTCTGCCGCGATAGTATTCTTGCTGCACCATTGTGTCTCGACCTCTGTCTGCTTAGTGATCTTGCTGCACGTGCTGGTCGTTTCGGTACACAGCGCTTCCTATCGTTCTTCCTCAAGTCGCCAATGCACGACTACACTCAGGGAGAGGAGGCTGTGAACAACCTCTACCAGCAGTACACCATGCTCAAGAATGCTATCCGTGAGATGGGTGGCTACGAGCCTGATGAGGAAATAGATTAATCTTCTACCTTAATGTAAACGCCTTCGAAGGTGGTGAAAGCACCAAAGCAGTTGAAGGTGTTGGGCTCGGTAGTTGAGGTGATGACGAGATATTTATCATATATCTCACATTCGAAACCATAGCCGCACTCGTTTACATTATCGTATTTGAAATGGTTCTCTTCAAGAACAGCAGGACGGCCGGGGGTACTTTTGCCCTCGGCTATATTGTTGGGGGCATTGCAGATTTCGAATGCAACCTTGTTCTTACCTGCACCACGGAAAGACACGTGTCCTCCCATATAGTCGTTATAACCGGCATGCCACTGCTTATAGCTGTAGCGCTTACCGATCTTAGACGGATCGGCACGCTGGTACACGGGATGATCGAACCATTCAGGGGCATAGCTCATGCCGTGATAGTAATTGTACGAACGTATGTCCTTGAGTGCAAATGACTTGTGGTTTACGGGATTTGTCCACTCACCATCAACAATGTAAGGACCAGTGGCCTCGTCGAAACCATCTACCTTGAAGTGCATGGTGCCTGATATGGTGCCGTCGGGCTGATACTCGTTGAACACAAAGACACCATCTTCCTCAAAATGAGTGCCTACAATAAGTATTGGCGAGGGATTCTTTGCATTTGGATAATAGATATAGCCGGAAGGGCGAGACTCATTGAAATCATGATAATCGAAAGCGATGATGAAACTGATTTTTCCGCCCATCTTACCGCTGAAACACAGTGTCTCGTAACCATCGGCAAGGGCATTGATTGCCGTAAACAACAGGGCGCACAAAAGGATAGATAATTTTTTCATTGATTTGATTGGTTATTGTTCTTAGATTCTGTTAATTCTTTAAGCTGCTTTTCTATCTGCTCGAGCTTATGCAGAACTTCATCGTTGTTATCCTCGGCCATGGCATCAACAAAGATAGAGTTGATGAGCGAAAGGCCGATGACGCCACCAAGGAACATGAGTACCGAGAAGTATACACGGGCAAAGAATCCCCAACCACTGCTGGCATTGCTGGCGATGGTATCGGCAAACTCGTACCAACCCTCGACAGTGAACAAACGGAAAATGCTGTATACGCTGATGGCTGGATTGCCAAAATACTCGGGTGCTATGGTACCAAAGATGGTAGACGAAAGGATAGCGAAGATGATGAGGAACACGATGAAGGCGATGAACACCAGCAGCGATGCACGCGTGGCAAGCTTAACACCAGCCAGAAGCTTGTGGATGTTGGGAATGAATCGCAGCATTTTTAAGCTTTTGAACAAGCGCATAGAACGGAGAGCAAGTACGGTATTGGTAGCCATGGTCTGCTCGAGTACGGGCGATGCCAATGAGGGCAGGGCAACGATGAGCACTATGAAATCGAACTTGTTCCATCCCTCGCGCCAATAGGCCCGCCAACCCATGCGTGATATCTTAACCATTGCCTCGAAAAGGAATATGAGAGTAAACAAGGCATCGGTCCACTCAAACCAAGGCGATGTAGGCCAGAATCCACCAAAAAACATCAGGGCCGTGTTTACCATGATGGCATAGAGCATGACGCGCTCATTGCAAAGCAGGTCTTTTAGTTGTTCCATACAGTTGATTTTTCGGCAAAGTTAATAATTTTTCTTTTTCGGCCGCACATATTATACCTAAAAGTGAGTATTTTAATCAAAAAATCAGAAGAATCAGCACGATACGTAGGCTTTTTTTACTAACTTTGCGGCCAAATTAAACAAATACATATGTGGAATAAACCTTGGAAGATGAAGGAGGGCTTTGCTATTGGCATAGGCCTGATAGCTGTGGGTGTAGTACTGCAACTGACAGTAGGACCCGTGGCATGGGGTGCCTTTGCATGGCCTACGAACGGGGTTGTAATGGCGGCATTTGTGGCTGTCATCGCCCTTACATATATATTACGTAAGCGCGTTTACATCTTTAAGTTTCTTGGCACCAACCATGCTGCGATACCCGCAATGGCGCTTGCTGTGGTGCTTACTGTAGTTATGGGACTCACCATCCAGAGTCCTGGCGGCAATTGGTTCAGCAACATGCTAAGCTTCTGGCCTTTTGTACTGGTCTACATGCTTATTGCGCTGATATTGGGGCAGGTGATAATAAACCGCACCATGCATTTTAAGTGGAAGCGCGACATACCCTTTATGCTTAATCACCTGGGGCTGTTCCTCGCAATGACAACGGCCACGTTGGGTAATGCCGATGTGCAGCGACTCAGGATGATTGCCACCGAAGGCCAGCCTGAATGGCGAGCAGTAGCCGATAACGGAATGGTGAAGACCATGCCCATGAGCATAGAGCTTAAGAAGTTTATCATGGAGACCTACGATGACGGAAGTCCTAAGCGATATGCATCGGTCTTAAAGATTGCAGAGAAACAAGGTGATGCGTTTGAGGCTACCATCGATGTGAACAAACCGATAGTTGTTGACGGATGGAAGATATATCAGTATGGCTACGACACCAGCATGGGTGCCGAAAGCAAGATTTCGATACTTGAGCTGGTGAGCGACCCTTGGTTGCCATTGGTTTATGCAGGAATATTCATGATGCTTGGAGGAGCGGTGTGTATGTTTGCCTTTGGTAAAAAAGTAAAAAGGTAAAGGTATGATTACTTGGGATCAGTTTATATATTTCGCGATTGCAGCGGTGTTGCTCTGGGCGGTAGGAGCCTGGGCAGCATGGAAAGGCAACACTAAGCTTGCCTATGGTACTACAGGAGTTGGACTTGTGGTGTTCTTCAGTTTTATTGTGCTGATGTGGATATCGCTTGAGCGTCCACCTCTGCGCACTATGGGCGAGACACGATTGTGGTACTCGTTCTTCCTGCCTTTTGCAGGAATTCTTGTGTATTCACGATGGAAGTATAAGTGGATACTTACCTTTTCTACAATATTGGCACTGGTATTTATCTGTGTCAATCTGCTTAAGCCCGAGATACACTCCAAGGCGTTGATGCCCGCATTACAAAGTCCTTGGTTCGCCCCCCATGTGATAGTTTATATGTTCTGCTATGCTGTGCTGGGAGCAGCAACGGTTATGGCGATATATCTGTTGTTCTTCAAGAAAAAGGCGATTACCAATGAGGAGCTTGAGATTACCGATAACTTAGTGTATGTGGGATTGGCGTTTATGACCGTTGGTATGCTCTTTGGTGCCTTGTGGGCCAAGGAGGCATGGGGCCACTATTGGAGTTGGGACCCAAAAGAAACATGGGCGGCTATAACATGGTTCGCGTACCTTATATATATACACTACCGCCGACTGCCTAATTGCAATCAGCGGTTAGCGTTATGGTGCCTTGTTGTGGCGTTTGTGTTGTTGCAGATGTGCTGGTGGGGTATCAACTACCTGCCCTCAGCCCAGGCAACAAGCGTACATACTTATTCTACTTGACGTAATCAACAAACGAGTAGCGGAATTCGTGCTTCTCGTCGGTGTCGTGGTCTTCGCGTACTGACTCCTTCCAAGCGTCCTTGTATTCTGGGAAGAAGGTGTCGGCATCCTTTGGTGTGTCGTCAATCTCCGTAAGACAGAGTCTGTCGGCTATTGGCAATGCCTGCTCGTAAACGCTGGCACCACCGATGATGTAGATGTCCTCATCCTTGTCGCAATGCTGTAGTGCCTCTTCGAGCGATGCATAAACATCGCAACCCTCGAAGGCCTTTGTGCTGCGACTCAATACGATGTTACGACGATTGGGTAGGGCACCTTTGGGTAGCGACAGAAAAGTGTTACGTCCCATTATGATGGTGTGGCCCGTGGTTAGCGCCTTGAATCGCTTCAAGTCGTTGGGCAACCAATAAATCAGTTTGTTCTGAAATCCGATGGCTCTGTTCTTAGCCACCGCTGCAATGATGCTAATCATACGCTTACTTCGGCTTTGATGTGAGGATGTGGATCGTAACCTACCAACTCGAAGTCCTCGAACTTAAAGTCGAACAGGTTCTTTACATCGGGGTTGATAATCATTTTAGGCAGAGGACGAGGCTCGCGGGTAAGCTGGAGCTTGGCCTGCTCAATGTGATTAAGATACAGATGGGTATCACCAGTGGTGTGGATGAAGTCACCAGCCTTGAAGCCCGTAACCTGAGCCATCATCTGCAGCAAGAGAGCATAGCTGGCGATGTTGAACGGAACACCAAGGAAGGTGTCGGCCGAGCGCTGATAGAGTTGCAGCGAGAGTCGGCCATCAGCCACGTAGAACTGGAAGATGGTGTGACAAGGGGGTAGGGCCATCTTGTTTACCTCGGCCACGTTCCATGCCGAAACAATCATACGGCGTGAGTTTGGATTATTCTTCAGTTGGTCGAGCACATACTGTATCTGGTCGATGGTGCCGCCATTATAATCGGGCCAAGAGCGCCACTGGTGTCCATACACAGGACCGAGTTCGCCGTTCTCATCGGCCCACTCGTTCCAGATGCGAACACCGTGCTCCTGCAGGTATTTCACGTTGGTATCGCCTTTAAGAAACCACAACAGCTCGTAGATGATACTCTTAAGGTGCAGCTTCTTGGTGGTTAGCAATGGGAATCCATCGTCGAGGTTATAGCGACTCTGGGTACCAAAGATGCTGATGGTTCCTGTACCCGTGCGGTCACCTTTCTCTGTGCCCTCGGTAAGGATTCGGTTCAGGATGTCTAAATACTGTTTCATTATTTTATTTGACTATTTCACGATTTTACAATTTGACGATTTTACTTTTTTACTTTTTTACTTTTTTACCTTTTTACCCTTTTACCTTTTAATCACCTTTGGTGCTTCGCTTGGCAGGTGGGTGCTCTTGATGCGCCACGCCTTGGGGTAGAGGTTGTTTGCACGATTGCCGATATTCTTGGCTGGGCCAAGAGCCTGACCTTTATAGGTGATGGTTACGATGCCCTTTGGTGTATCAGCTGGCAATACCAATGCCTCACCACGCAGATACTTCAGTGCCTCACTATAATCCACGTCTACGCACACTTCGCCTTTAGGAAATTCGGCCTCGAGCACCTTGAGTGGCAGTTTCTTTGCGTTGAAAGGCTTTGGTTCGGCCGAACCAGCCTTACGCAAGGCGCAAACAAAGAGTCCCTCGCCACGGGTGATGCCGGGGATGAAGCGATATACCGGAGCATTGAAACCTTCGAGAAGCGAACCTGTGATATTCCACGATGGATCTGTTGGG
>Ga0265298_10005547_pt1 | contig 15787 bp, 14 predicted proteins | sample AusTroGonzalo_MG_3_FD_193486 | JGI IMG/M metagenome (GOLD analysis project Ga0265298, IMG submission 193486) | Bovine rumen microbial communities from tropical cattle in Woodstock, Queensland, Australia - Gonzalo_01 | ecosystem: Host-associated > Mammals > Digestive system > Stomach > Rumen ... | reverse complement strand
GTCTTTTTGTTAAGCTGTATTTTGTTAGTCTTCATAAGATTTTCCCCTTTTGGCTTAACCATTATTCTTTCCATTCGATTATCGTGTCACGTGTGATTGGTGTTGTGAAAATGAAGTCCCAGCTTCCGGTAGGTGCAGGGCTGAGCGCCGGAACCTGTGCCTGTTCACCCTTGGCAACTGTCTGTGTTCCGAATTCTATTCCGTTGTACATGAATGTTACTGTGTAAGGACCTTCAAGGATCTTTGTGATCTCTTCACTCGTGATCGAGAAACCGGTTTCTCCCGCATTGATCCTGTCTCTGAGTTCGATCAGCGTCTCGTCAGGCAGGGTGTTGTAGTTGATGTCCTGAGGAACGGTTGAGACGTAATCAACGACTGTGCCGTCCTCGTAGATGATGACTTCTTTGCCCTTAGGTACGGAAACAGGTGTAATGTCTGTCTTTCCGTCCTTGTATACGCGGGTTGTAACGACTTCACCTTCGAAGCAGCAGACTCTCGTGTAAAAGACGTCGCCGATCTTATAGGTGAAAGTGTAGAAGACCGTACCGCGGACGGACATCGCTGAGTTCGGCGTGTTGATCTCGTAAGTGGAGTCAGCCGAGAGCTTGTTCCTGATGTCGCTCGTGATACCGCCCTCTATGAGTTCGATCGAAGTCTTGCTGTTGGCACTCGTGCCGGTGGCAATGAGCTTGATCGTGGTATGCTCGTCAAGGTGGATGAACTTGTCATCGTCAGCCTGGATGGTCATGGTTCCCGTGTCGAGCGAGATCTGGTCGCCGCTTTGGAGGACCATGTTGGGGTAGGGTGTGATGGCACCCTTGCTTTCGCGCGTAACCAGGCCTACGCCTTCGAATTCAAAAAGCTTGAGAAGTCTGTAACTGTCACCCTTTGTAAAGAAAAAAACGAGAGCAACCGCAATTGCAATGACTGCAACTGCCACTCCCGCGATAATCGCTATTACTTTCTTACTCATAGAACCCCCGATAGATTTTGAGCATAGTATTCCTATTTTGTCCCATATATTATAACAAGGAAAAATAAATAAATCCCCTAAATTTATAATGGTCTCGCAAATGTAAAATTTGAGCGGGGAAGGGGGCGGCGCCTGTGCTGTTTTCGTGCTGAAAGGGGTGATTCCGGCACAGAAACAGACAAATCGCCTCGGTCATTGTCTATTCTTGTGCTGATTTCCGTTTTTTCAGCACAGATACAGTACAAGGGTTCTGTGGCCCGCGTGGAGAGTGCCCGGTAGTTGTATCGAAAGGGCTTCCCGTACACCGTTCCATGGAATTTACATTTTTCCTGACAGAAAACGTGTCACCGGTGTAGTGTTTGGTGTAAATCCGGTCCTATTTACACAGAACACTACATTTCGAAGCCGTTTGGTGTAGGGAAAAGTGTAACCTCTCGAAAGCAGGGGTGCCCAAGCTGCCGCTAACAACAGATTTCCCCATTTAGTCTCAATTTTCGCGAATCAGTCTCAAATAAAGGCCCTGGAGTTCAAACTCCGGGGTCATTTTTGTTAAATATGTACCAATCATTAATGGAGCACGTGCGGTCTGTCAGTTTTCCCGCCCTCTGCAGAAATCTCTTGCTTCACGGGGAGTTCCGATTTCACAAAACGTACCAAAAACAGGGCCGAAACTGAACAAATTCTGAAAAAAACGCTCTTTTTTCAAAATCTGTTCAGAAAACGGGGTCATTCTGAAATTCTGCAGAAATCATTCGCGAGACGCGGTCGGGTCGTGAAGAAAAAGCACACTCCGGGCTCAATCCTGCAGAAATCATTCACGCGATACTCACCTGTTCGGTATCGAATAGTACACGACACCGGGCTCCAGGCCGACGCCGCCGGTCTTCAGGAGGCCCATTTCCTCAACGGTTACGAGCTGGAAGCCGTCTTCGATGAGGGCGGGAACGATGCGCTTGGTTGCTTCTGCCGTGGACTTGTAAAGGTCGTGCATGAGGACGATGTCGCCGTCCTGGACCTTGCCGATGACGCGGTCGCAGATCTTGTCGGCGTTCTTGCTGTCCCAGTCGCGCGAATCGACGCTCCACAGGATGATCGGGCAGTTGCAGACGGTCTTGAGGGTGTCGTTCCATTTGCCTTCGGGAGGTCTTAAGCAGGTGGAAGGCTCGCCGCAGATCCTGATGAGCTCGTCGTCAGTGCCTTTGAGCTTTTCCTGCATTCCGTCGGCATCCAGATCGGTCAGCCTGTTGTGACTGTATGTGTGGTTGCCCTGTTCGTAGCCGAGCTCGGCCTCGCGTCTGGCCTGGTCCTCGTTCCATGAGATGCGGTCGCCGACTATGAAGAACGTGCATTTCGCGCCGTACTGCTCGAAAGTATCTATTATCGAATCCGTGTAAACGGACGGACCGTCGTCGTAGGTGAGGGCGACCATCGGCTTGTTGCCGTCGATCTCGCGGGTTACCGCGCCGTCGTCACCGAAATAGTACAGGTGATTGTCGGCATAAGCCCTCACGCCAACGAGCATCTTGCCGCCGATGTATGCGCGTTTGACGCCGTCGGTCGTAAAGAAACCGTCCAAACCGGCGCCCGTTGTCGTATCGAAAGAATACTTGTCGCCATTGATCTCCATTTCGCCGGTCTTCATAAGGCCGGTCTCAGTATCGAAGTAATACTGGAGTCCGCCGATTGCCGTCAGTCCGAATGCTTCTTCGCCTGTCTCTTCATTGAAGTACAGCTTGCTGCCTTCGTAATCGATCCAGCCGGTCTGCATTATGCCAGTGGCAGGATCGTAGAACCTGGCAGAACCTTCTGACTTCTGGAGTCCGAACTGCATAACGCCTTCGCTGTCAAACAGGTATTTGTTACCCTCGACCTGAGCCTCGCCGATGACCATGAGGTTGGTCGCCGGATCGAAATAGCGCATAGTGCCGTCAGGCATATTGCATAAGCCCGAATATGCCTTTCCCATGTCGTCGTAATAGTATGTGCCCGCGTCTGTCTTTACCCAGCCTCTCTTAACGATAAAGCATTCATAACAGACGAAAGCAACCGCTGCCAGAATGACCACAATGGCAGCAATAAGTATAGGTTTCTTGTTTCTCATAGTACCCCAAATCCTATTCTCTATTATTCCCCGCACAAATATATCACGGCCTATGTCGGATATGTGAAACAATTTGGTTACGAAATGTAAGAAATACAAGGCATGTATTGCTATAATGTTTTTGTGAAAATATAAATCAACATTGACAATTTCAAATGTGTTTCGGAGGAACGATTATGGCGTTTGATCCCAATCTGTTTATTCATCCCTCAGACAGGGCAGCAATGAAGGCTTTGCAGGCCATTCCCGGATTTCAGGCACTCATGAAAGCCTTTATGAGCATCTGGGATGAACGAAAGTTCAAGATAGAGAACATGTCCAGCAAACTCAGGGTCAGTGAGAGGCAGATGAAGAAGTACTACGACATGCTGCCGCCCATCTGCGAGAAGCTCGGCATAAAAGTTCCCGAGATGTACATAGAATTGGATGTAGTCCCCAATGCCTATACTTATGGTGATACAGAGCCTTTCGTTGTCGTAACTTCAGGACTTCTGGAGCGTTTCCCGGATGACCTGGTCCAGACCGTAATCGCCCACGAGTGCGGACACATCGCATGCCACCACACGCTCTACGGAACGATGGGACGCATGATCCTAAACGGTACGTCGGTGCTGGGCAACTTTCTCACTGCAGGCAACCTGATTACGGAACCGCTTTTGCTGGCATATTTCTATTGGATGCGATGCAGTGAATTCTCGGCTGACCGTGCAGCGATCGTATTTGACGGAACCGCAGACAAACTGACCAGGATGTGCATGTGCTTTGCAGGATACGATCCCCGCTTCAGTGAAGAGGCTGATGTCGATGTGTTCATGGAACAGGCCAAAGAATACGTTGATACAATGAAGGACTCCAAGGTAAACAAATTAATAGAGTTTTACATGTACAGAACCATTACACATCCGCTCACCGCAGTCAGGGCATACGAAGGAAAGAGATGGTTTGAAACTGAGCATGCAGGCAAGGTAATCGATTATGCCGAAGCCATAACCAAGGAACTGCCTCAATCGATAATGCTGCCGGTTCCTGCCTCATCGAAAAAACTGCTTGGCCAGAACTACGAGAAAGTAAGAAAGATGTTCGTTGATACGGGCTTTACCAACGTCAAACTGTTCGAAGAACCGAGCAAGGAGAGAATGAAGAGATCCGGTAGCGTTGTGGCGGTCTGCATCAACACCAAATTCAATTTCGCAGAGACCGAATGGTTCCCGAGCGATTCGATAATTAGCATTCATTACAAGGAGTAAGAAAGGAGTTTTTATGGCAATTAGTTTTAACAAGAATTCAGTATGGAACCTGAGGCAGATTCCAATTGAAGGTGTCAGAAATGAAGTTAACGGACTCCTGATCCAGGGTGAGGCTGCCGTAATGGCTTTCCAGACAGTCAGAGACCAGCTTGTTTTTACCAATAAGAGAATCATCTCCATAGACGTGCAGGGAGTTACAGGCAAGCGAAAATCCTTTGGCTCCATGCCATACTCCAAGATCCAGTATTTCGCGATTCAGACAGCGGGATTTGCCGAGATCTTCCCGGACACTGAACTGTTCATTATGTTTACCAACGGATACACTGCTGAGTTTGAGTTCAAAGGCAATGTCGATATCGGATACATAGGCAGAATGATATCGCAGTATGTGCTGTAATTTCTGGCTTGGTTTTTGTATCGCTTCGAAAGTGTGGATTAGTCCCATTAATGGAATGCAGACCAAAATGTTGGACTGATATACTTAAGGCGTAAATAGAAGTTTTCCATTCTTATTTACCTCCTTTCTTGAGATTTTTGATGTGTTTTGCAGAAGCACCCTGGCGGAGAGCCGGGGCGTTTTTGTTGGGGAATGGTTAGAACACCATGCTTTAGGTAAAGTGTCGAAGCGTAATAAATAATGTTGATGTGGATGATCCGACGGTTGTTGTAGTTCTGTTGGATGAAAATGATTCCGAATCTGTTCTCCTATGGTATGCAAACGGAGAGAAACTTGTTTGAAATATCAAAATTTTGTTATTATACGAAATTATAGGGAGCATAAAAAGCAAAAACATATTTCATAATGCCATCATGGAGAGATTCAATGAACCATTCATTCAAAGATAGATTCCAATATTGGTTTGATACTCAAATGTCAAAAGGATCGATTGCCTTAATTAGGTTATTGGCAATTGTAACGATAGCAGTTGTAAGTATAATTGCATTTTTATTAGTTATTCTTGGGTATAGTGAAGCCAGATTTGGCGCCGATGTGTATTGGGATAGCTTTGCAACTGTCATAAATGCATGGATGCCGTATTATGATGAGAGCGATGGCAGAATCGGATATCTAATTATAATGTCAATTTCAGCTATCATCGGCTTGCTTATTACCAGTGTGTTGATCGGTATCATATCTTCAGCTATTGAGCAACATATTGAATCATTGAAGAACGGTAAATCGATGGTCCTTGAAAAAGATCATATTGTTATTCTTGGTTTCACACCCGGAGAATATACATTAATAAAGCAGATAGTCTATGCTGCTGGTTCTCAAAAACGAACTATAGTAATTGCCAGCGATATGAGTAGTGAAGAAATGAGTGAATCAGTATCTGAGAATGTGGATGTTCCCAAAAACGTAAAGCTCATTTTCAGAACGATTGATATTTTTGATCCAGCATCATTGGAAAAGCTTTCACTGACAACATGCAGGCATATCCTTGTCAGCCCAATGGACGATAAGAAAACAGTTAAAACGCTATTGGCTGTTTCCTTGTTAATAGATAGCACTGAAAATGAAGATGTTAGGGTAAGTGCACTTGTATCCCGAAATGAGCACAGGTTCCCTGAAACCATTGCGGCCAAGCATAATGTAACAACGATTCAGATGCGTAATGCTATTGCGAGAATGTTAGCCCATTCGTGCTCACAAACAGGTTTGTCTGATGCTTTTCGTGAAGTATTCTCTTTCTATGGTAATGAATTCTACTATATCCAGAAGAGTGAAGCGTATGGCATGAGTTTTGGAGAGTTGTCGTATCATCTTGATGATGCTGTCCCGATTGGTTTGGTTCGCGATGGAAAGATGATCCTAAATCCTGACAAGAATATCGAGATCGTTGAAGGGGATAGATTAATTGTCTTTTCAGAAGAAAAAGATTCTGCAACTTTTACCGATTTGAATTACCATGAAGTGCCAATGAATATATACAAATCTTCTGAAACAAACAGAAAGGTTGCAATAATTGGATATAATCCTTCATTCAGAATCGTTTATAGAGAGATGCCTGACATCGTATCGGAGGTTGTTGTTGCTGGAATACCCGCTGATAAAATGGAAACTGTATTGAAAGTGGGAAAGGAATTCAACAATCGCAAAATGATTATATTTGAAGAAGATGTTGATGAAGAAGAATATATGATAGAGCTTGTAAAGGAAGTAGATCATGTTGTTCTACTGAGTAACTATGATGCGGATGACGAAGATGCTGATATTCAGAGTATTTTCCGTATTATGAGGCTTAGAGATATTAGAACAAGATTAGATATGGAGTTTAATATTACAGCCGAAATGCAGAAGAAATCCAATCTTAATCTTATACGTGAAGAAGAGCACATGGATTATGTGGTTGCCTCAAACATGTCTTCTTTGTTCCTTGCCCAATTGTGTGAAAACTACGAATTAAACGATTTGTACAAGGAATTGTTATCTAATAGAGGAAATGAATTGTATTTGAAGAAAGCCAAAGATTTTGGCTGCGATGGTACATACACAACGATTCAATTAAGAAACTTGGCTTTGTCTAATCATAGTATTTTTTTGGGATATCTAAAGGATGAAACATATGAGAGTTTCCTTAATCCTGGGCTTTCAGAAGAAATTCAGCTTAATGCAGATGATAGTTTAATAGTTTTAGCTGAAGAGTGATAAATAGACAAATTAATGTGTAAAACTTCAAAAGGAGGAGAATTATGGGGGTTGAATGTAAAACTAAATGTGGGATTTGTAAGGGTAAATGTTCAGATAAACTCTAATTTAGTTTTACATTCAACCCAAAAGCTAAACCTCTGACAGTCCCATTAATGGAACGCAGGGCTGAATTTCAGCTGATATACTGAAGGCGTAAATAGAAGTTTTCCATTCTTTTTACCTCCTTTCTTGAGATTTTTGATGTGTTTTGCAGAAGCACCCTGGCGGAGAGCCGGGGTGTTTTTGTTGGTGTATGTGGTGACCTTTTTTGAAGATGATGAGGCGCTGTATGGCAATAGATTTCTTTTTGTTTATTTACAGAATGGACAAAGCACATTCATTCAGTGCAAATATTTGGTTTGTACTATAAGGCTATCATGAGATTATACGAACCACTGTGAAAGGACATCAACAATAGATGTCTTTGCAGAGTAAAATGAAAATGTATACATCAATGTAGAATGCTTTAGGAAATGTTTTTGCAGATAGGTGTTACTGTATGGATGCATTTTTGAATGAACTTAGTACTCTTCCGTATCAACCGGAAGAGAATGTATTTAACAATATTTGGAAGCAGTATGAGCGAGTAATACTTGAGAGTATTCTGTCCTCCTTTTTATTGGACTTTTTGATTACTGATCAGCATGGTGGAGATGTTGATACAATCAACAATGTCCGTCAGGTAGGTTCAGATCCTCAAATGACTTATAAAAATGCTGCAAATCAAGCTGCTTACGATGACCGTGGTGAGTATTCGCACAAGTTAGTTGAAGGCCCAGGAACAAACTTCCAGCAAATTAAGCATGATGCACGAAGAGCTTACGGAGAGAATCCCAGAGAAAACACTGTAAAAGATGCATACACAAATAGGGAATTGCATTTTTTAGGGAAGAGCAAAGGGCGTCCGACTGAGAAAAATGCGAATCTAGATCATGTTGTAGCTGCTAAAACGGTACATGATGATAGAGGAAGAGTATTATCTGGACTTTCTACAAGGGAGATTGCTGATGTTAAAGAAAACCTTGCTTGGACTAATGAGAATCTGAATAAATCCCTAAGCGATACGGATAAAGAAACATATGTAAGAGATCATCCGGAACTGTCAGAAGATGTAAAAAAGAATCTGATAGAGAAAGAAAAGGCTGCAAAAGAGGCACAGAACAGGTTGATGTTCCAAGCATACTATTTGGATCCGTCAAATCCTCAATGCCGTCAATTTTATAAAGATGCAACAATAGCAGCTGGTAAGCTTGGAATTAAAATGGGCATCAGGCAAGCGTTAGGCTTTGTTTTTGTTGAAGTTTATCTTGTTACTAAGCAAGAAGTTCAAAACCTGGCTCCTGGTTGCGATTATTCAGATATAACAAAAGCTGTTGCTGTAGGATTAAAGAAGGGCTTTGAAAGTGCTTTGTCAAAGTATAAGGAAATACTTGCAAAGTTTGAGGAGGGACTTGTAGCAGGTGGGCTCGCAAGCTTATGTACAACCCTTTGCAATATCTTTTTTACTACCGGTAAATTCTTTATAAAGAATACTAGAGAGATATTATCCTGTATTATCAGATCCACGCGAGTGTTACTGTTGAATCCTGAGGATTTGGAACTGGGCGAAAGATTAAAAATGTCATCAGTTATTATGGCTACTGGCGCCAGTGTTTTAGCGGGTTCTTATGTCGGAGCGAAACTGGCTGAAACTCCTATAGCGGAGATTCCAATAATTGGAGACATTGTAATAAGGTTTTGCTCTACATTAGTGAGCGGTCTATTATCATGCACATTTTTGGTTTTCATGGATCGAAGCGAGTTCATGAATAAAATGGTCGATGCTTTGAATACTATTCCTTCTGAAGTTACAGATATGAAAGAAATATCTGCTTATCTCGAAATGTATGCAGCTGAGCTTTATCAGATTGACATTGAGAAGTTCAGAAAAGATTCCGAGCAATATGAAGAGGGAGCAACCCGGATAATTAATGCTCGTGATGAGAAGGAATTAAGCGTAGTACTTAATGATGTGTACGGAGCATTAGAATTACCTTGGAAGGGTGATTTTGATGAGTTCATGGGAAGCAAAGATAATCATTTGGTTTTTGAATAGCATTCTATATGCTTTTGAAAGTGAGGGTTAGTTTATGCCATTACCAATCATTTTAGGAGTAGTTGCAGCTGTAGCAGCAACTGGTGGAACAGGGGCCACTGCACATGGCGCAGTGAATATGAAAAAGGCGAAAGATACGCTCAAAAGAGCAACCGCTTTAAGAGACGAAGCAGTAAAGGATTTTGAGTTGCAAAACTCTGTTACATCAGCTGCTATGGATGAACTAGGCACTCTTGAACTTGAAATATGCTCTCAGTTTCAAGAATTCTCTGATGTTTTAGAAAAGATTCAAGGTCGTCCAGAATTTAAAGAATATAACAAAGACGGAGTTAGTATTCCCAAATATGATCCTGAAGAATTGAAAAAAGTTTCTGTTGGTGCAAGTGTAATTATAGGTGGACTGACCGGCTCTGCTCTCGGAACCGCTGGTGGATTTGCTGCTGCGGGCGTGACTACTTCAGCAGTTATGGCATTGGGAACAGCATCTACTGGAACTGCAATAGCTAGTTTGAGCGGAGCAGCAGCAACAAATGCAACCTTAGCAGCTCTTGGCGGTGGTGCTGTTGCTGCTGGTGGTGGTGGAATGGCTCTTGGTTCAACTATGTTAGGTGTCTCAACTGCCGGTATAGGAATTCTTGTTGGTGGAATAATCTTTAGCGTAACGGGTTCAGCCCTATCCAAAAAAGCAGATGAAGCATACTATCAGGCAATGCAGATAGAACATCAAATAGAAATCATTAATAGATATCTAGTTAGACTTCAGACTTATGCTAGGCATTATTATGATTTGCTCAGTAGGGTTAAGGTGATTTATGATCGCGAATTCTCGAAACTTAAAGCTGTTGTTGTTGATAATGGAAAAACTCTATGGAGTGATTTTACTGGAGAAGAAAAGTCCGTTGTTTATAACACTATTTTGTTAGTAGGGTTATTATATAAAATGTGTCAGGTTACTCTCGTTAATAAAGCCGAAAACGAAAATGGTGTTAATTCGGTCAACGTGACGGCAATAGATAAATGCATGAATGAAGTTACAAGAATTCTAGAAGAAAATTTTGAAAGCGAGGTAGCGTAAATATGTTCCTTAACACTTTAAATGCTGAAGAGAAATCAATGTTCCTGGATATGGCAATTCATGTTTCTCAAATAAATGGATTAATTGAAGAATCCGAGCATAATATACTTGAGCAATACTGCAAGGAAATGAATATCAGACCATCCGAAAATACAGAACTACATTCAGTAAATGAAATAAAAGTGTTCTTTTCTAATTCTTCAGACATCTCAAAGCGAGTGGTTGCTCTTGAGTTATTGGGTATAGGTTATATCGATGGAAATTTCGATGAAGCTGAGAATAATGTTGTTAAGGATTTTGCGATTGGAATAGGATTAACTGAAGATGTATATAACAAATTGAATCGTGATATTGATCAGTATATTACTATTCTTGGCATAATTCAGGATCATGTTTTTGGTTAAAACACATATGCTCTATAATGAAGTGGACTCCGGAAGTTGGACAAAAACTTCCGGAGTTCAACTCATGGTTTTGATTCTTTATTTTCATCAGAATTTTCTTTGTGATTTCTTGGTTTAGGAACTCGACTAATTCTCATTCGACTTGTATTTGATTTGCGAGATTTTGTTTCTTTGCAACCATTGGATAAAGGGGGTTCTTGACCATCCTCCTTATTGGGTTCGTTTCCTTTTATATCAACTATCATATGTTGAATGTTTTCGATTCGTGCTTCTTTGTTTTCAATATTATTCTTTAGTGAATTATGTATCAAAACAAATTTATAGACTTGCCATTGCTGTCATAAATCTTTTTCTCAGATGTTACTACATAAACATCTCCACCGAGCTTAGCAGCTTTCTTCTTGATGGCATCAATGTCGATCTGTCTGTGGTCGATCTCGAAGATGATCTTGCCAACCTTCTTGGTGGTTGATTTAGTTGTAGTAGCTTTCTTGGTTGTTGTTTTCTTTGCCGTGGAAGTCTTTTTGGTTGTAGAAGCCTTCTTGGCTGTAGTCTTTTTAGCTGTTGCAGTCTTCTTAGCTGTGGATGCTTTTTTTGTGGTAGAAGCTTTCTTAGCAGTTGTCTTCTTGGCAGTGGTTTTCTTTGCCGGTGCAACAGAGTCAGTAACAGCCTTGATTGCATCCGTTACAAATGAAGTGATATCGATCTTATCGTCAGCCATAGGTGATTCCTCCATGAGATTTATATGGTTCGATTGTACAAATCATCGGAAGCAAAGGCAACTTTCTGTCTATGACATATTTAACTGAAATGAGATAGAATAAGAGGTATAAATCAAAATTATTTAGGAACTTTTGGGCAGAATGGAAACACAGTAACAATACTTTTGCGGAGGGGAAAAGTATGCGCCAACTTGATCTCGGTCGTTCCAGACTCAAACGGACCACAATGATTGCCATAATCTTTATGTGTCTTCTCACGATTCCTATGGTAAGCCTGGCTGCCGGATTCGGATCCGCCCAAGATGCAAATGTTCCAGGCTTTGAAAGAGCATTGGGAAATAGTGCAGGAGTTTTCTCGTTATGTGTGACATCATCGCTAAACCCAACTGCTACTTTAGCTTTTCTTTCGGTTTTGGGTGCTCTTGAAAATGCAGCTCTTTATTCTGATTCTGATTTTTTAAACAATATAGCTGATTTTCTTAATGGTGTTCCAGTTATCAGAGAGACTGGTAAAATCCCGGTTGCGAATCCTTGGGCTGCTGTTTTTCTTACTGTTGTTGCAATAGCATTTATTGCATTGCATTCGACAGCAGTAACAGAAGCGATAGGAGAATATTTACATTTTCATCATGTGGGTAGAGTTCTTGTCAATGTTCAGAATGTGATAATAACTGTTCTCCCGTATCTTCACACAGATGCTTTGGAAGTTGATACTCCAGTTGTAAAAGGTGGAGCTGCCGCAATAAAAGTTATTGGTATTCTTGGTAAAAATACTGAACCACAGGGAAATGCTTGGTATTCATATGTTCTTACTGGAATTACTTTTGTTGCATTAACAATTTGTACTAATATCAGTTATTCATGTTCGAAAAACGGGAATACAATCGCAGCTGCAGTTCCTGTCAAAGGAACAAGTTTGATATTGCAGATTATTAAATCTGTTTTTCATGTTATTATTCTCATACTCCAAATATATGCTCCGTGGGTATGTTTTGTAATATGTATTAATCTTGTTATAGCTTCATTTTTCTTGTTTAGGTTTCTAAATAGAACAGCTAGGTATTATGGTGATATATATTTGCTTACTATAATTCATAGAATATTTAGACGTAATAAACCTGTTTCCAGAATAGAGAAGCGTGTCCCACGAAGACTCAAAAAGCTTTATCCGAACATGGAAATTGCTATGTCAGTTTATACTTTCCACGGGTATGCCCGTCTAGCAAAGCGTTCAAGAATCTGGCTTATCAAGGAAGGAGATAAGATCGATCTCGTTTATAAGCGCCTTATTAGAAAACCTTATATCATTTCCTGGTCAGAACTTCGTGAGAAGCATAGCAATAAAGCGGTATATCTTGAGCAGTGTTTGAGGTTCTTAAGGATAAGAACGGAAGATCGGAAGATCGAACTTATCATGTCGAACCGGTATAAGCCTGAGGCGGCAATGCTATCTGAACTGCTGAATCTAAATGACTATGCTATCGTCAAACAGGAGATAAAGGAAACGAAGAAACTCAACAGGAAATTAAGACGTGAGCGAAGAAAGAAGAAGGCGGGAGATGTAGAGACGGCGTGATGTATATGTTTTAATATTCCTAAACCAGCTTTGGGACTGTTTTCACAAATAGAATTTGCAGAGTGAATATGCATATAATTAAGCATAATTGATAATTATGGATCGAATTCTCCAGTATCTTCAACATCAACCATTGGGACTACTATTTTCATGTTTCTATCAAAATTGCGATAGTAGTGAGATGTAATCCATCCTGCCCATGACATTTCGGCGGTTTTAATGTTCTCACGATCAATATCTGCACGCTCAAATAGTGCTACTAAATCGTTATACATTGCTTGAACACCACGTTCAACTACATCAAACACACCAAACTCACTACATATGGAGGAATTCTCATTATATCTTTTGAAGAAATGATTATACTCACAGAAAAAGAAGTTTCCTGATGGGTCTTTTCCGCAATAAAACAATGTTGAATAGGGAACGGTTGCAACTTTTGATACAAAGATACGCGATTCTTTGTTTTCCATATGGGCAGCTATCTGTATCTTCCAAGTCTGCTTATATTTCCAGCTCAAAGGCCACTTTATTTTTAATTCTTTATCGCCTTCAAATGCATCAGCCTCAATATTTCGTACTGATGATGGAATTCTTATTTCTTTTAATGCCGAACAATCTCTAAAAGCTTCATTTCCAATATTTACTACAGTATTCGGAATGTTTACGCTTGTAACCCTTTGATTTAAGAAAGCCCCATCTCCTATCGAACAAACATTATAAGGTATGACAACATCCGTTTTATTTCCTTTGTAAGTTTTAAGTTCGCTATTAACTATTACAAAGTCAGATGGTTTATTGCCATTTGCATTTTCAATTTCATGGGATGAATGATTTGCTATCAAATATGGGGTTCCACAATATAAACAGAAAGCAGAGTTTTTTGTAGCATCAATTCTAAGAGATGCAGCACAGTTAGAGCATTTAGCCTGTATAAATCCAGTCTTTGGGTTTGGTACAGTTTTAAACAAAGGTGAACTTTCATTATGATTAACTGGATGTCCACATTTGTCGCAGAATTTATCACCAAGCTCTAATATTTGACCGCATATACTGCATGTCAAATAATTCTGCTTAACTACTTGTTTTCCGCAGTTATAACAAAACTGAGAGTTTTCTTTTATTCCAGAGCCACAATTCGAACAAAATAACATAACAAGCTCCTAATAGTTAATCGTTTTGTTTATTGGATATGTGTGACTGTTTCCTACAAAATAATTATAGTAAAGTAAAAATATTGATGAATAGATTTAGGGCATTAATCCCCCACGCCGTCCAAAGCATCCACTGAAATTTGCTCCTCTTTACTTTAATAGATGAAATAATAATTAAAATCGCGGATGCAATGATTAAACAACTATCCAAGATAGGAACCCAACAAAAGACGAGCGAGGCAATACTCATAGAAAATGTTGCGATTACCAAACCGGTATATGATGGTGATGGTGGTGGGGTTGGACGCTTAATTACAATTGGCCTCGGGTAAGCAACTTGCTGTTGATTAGGATACTGCTGATTAGGATACTGCTGATTGCCGTTCTGAATTGGTTTATCAGTATAAGGTTTAGGAGCAGGCGCACCGCAATTTGAGCAATAATGCCCACCGTTAAAAATCTGAGAACCGCAATGCTCACAATACATAATAATCAACGCCCCTAAAGAAAATTAGTTTATGTTTAAATTATATATTGACCTTATGTCGTACGAATATACTCGCTGTAAACAAAAATCGACATGTAATCCAAATAACGGATTAACAAAAACTTGAATTTAGAACTATAGGATTTACAGGCCGAGCTTGCGGATCAGTCTGTTTTATTCCTGCTGAACGACAAATCCGTGTTATAATATCCCCGTAAACACCACACATTTATTGTCGTCCTTGTTTACAAGTGTTAAAGTTTGTTTGAGCAACATTGACCTGACTTATGTCGGGTCATTGTTGTTTTTGGCTTTCGATTTTCAAATAAAAAGCGCGAGATTTCTCGCGCTTAATTGATTCATTTGAGCTGGTATTTTACCAACATTTACTACACTGGGTATAACCAAGATCTATAGCTTCTTCTAAGGTTACGCAACTTGGATTTTTCATATTGCTACACCCAGCGTGGCTATGATATTTATGACCGGTTCTCGGAATCCAAACCCATGTGTCTGAATATCCTGAGTCATAATCATCGTCATCGTAATCGTCATAATCATAGTCGTAGTCGTAATCATAACTATAATCATCGTCGTTGTCATCATAATCGTATTCGTAATCCGATTCCGAATCATATGCATAATCTTCTTCTGATTCATAATCTTCGTCAGAATCATCTTCATCAACCGGATCTGGAACTGCTGTAGGAATTGGAGTAGGAGTTACTGTTACCGACTTGGGCACTGATCTCAAAGTGCCCACATTGGCAAGATTCCCCGTTAATGTATTTGATTTGTTTTCGGTAGGACTGGATCCAATTGTGTTATCAACGGTTATTCCTTGAGAAACTATTTTTTCGGAGGGGTTACTAGAATCCGAACAGCCGGTGAGAATAAAACTCAATGATGTGATTAAAGCTAAGGAGATTATTCCAAGCTTCTTTATTGGTTGCGAGTGTTTCATAGGGATGTATTCCTTTCATAATAAAGAATATCTATATACCGTTATGATACTTTCCTAATATTTCTATTTCCGAAATGTAAGAAGAACTGTCTGTGAATAAATGGTGATTAGTTAATCAACATTTCCATGCAATGCAAAAACCGCGAGAGTGTTCTCGCGGTCCTTACAAGTTAGCTTTATTTATTACGTGAAAAAGTAATTCTGTTTTAGTAACGTCTGGGGTGTATCCCTTTCGTATAGTCATATGATACACGGTGATTATTGCCATTTATGAAATGCAAAAAGAACTATTTGTGA
>Ga0265298_10005546_pt1 | contig 15789 bp, 24 predicted proteins | sample AusTroGonzalo_MG_3_FD_193486 | JGI IMG/M metagenome (GOLD analysis project Ga0265298, IMG submission 193486) | Bovine rumen microbial communities from tropical cattle in Woodstock, Queensland, Australia - Gonzalo_01 | ecosystem: Host-associated > Mammals > Digestive system > Stomach > Rumen ... | reverse complement strand
GAGAAGGGGCGGGGGGGGGGGGGGGCGGGGGGGGGGGGGGGGGGATAGGGGGGGGGGGGGGGGGGGGGGGGCTGGCCGTCTGGTGTGCTGGCTGGCTGGCGGTAAGAAGTACAGAGGGGGTACCAGAAAAACAGGGGGGCTGGTTCTGTCTGCCCTATATATAATATGCGTCACATATTCCAGAGTTCCGATTTATTCTTGCCTCACGCATTCCAGACTTCCGAAAAATTATTTGACAAGTACGCAAAAACGTGGTATAAGGTGTTAGCTGGGAAGCTGGTGTTTGGTTTTAAGAACTCTTCATTTCTCCTTTTCCTCTCTGTAATAAAAGTGCCGCAAGGGTGTTGTGCGGTTCGGTGAAGCCGCATCAGGCTGGGAAAAGCATCACGGTGAAAATCCGTCCCCCTGTGGGGGTAGGAGAAAAAGAGGGGTATACCCTTTCCGTTAGGTACTGGATATAAAATAAATAAAAAGAGTCTCACCATGACGTCGACGATGTAAGGGTGATGACTCTTTATTCGTAAAAAGGGAGTTTTACGAGATGTGGAAACAAACTCGAATTAATCCTAAGTATGAAGTCAGCGACGACGGACAGGTCAGGACGATATCGTCTGGACACATTAAGGCTCAGAAGATAGACCGTTATGGATATGCCGTCGTTTGCCTTAGTGAGACTCGAACCAAGAAGAAGTATGCCACGGTACATCGGCTTGTTGCCGAGGCTTTCATCCCGAATCCCGATGGATTACCGCAGGTGAATCACAAGGATGAAAACAAGCTGAACAACCACATCAGCAATCTTGAATGGTGTACGGCTCATTACAACAGTCACTATGGTACGGCACGTCAGCGCAACGACGCCGCCAGATGCAAGCCTATCATTGCTTACAACGACGACGAAACAATCGAGTTTGCGTCTACCAAAGAAGCGGCTGAGAAGCTTGGCGTAGATAAGTCTTCTATACGTGGCGCTCTAAAAGGAACGCAACACACTTCATGCGGATATAAGTGGAAATATAAAAGCAAGGGGGTGTTGCCGTTATCGCTAGAGCAAGAGCATCTGCCGCCAGTGAAATAACACTGGATTTGGGTAAATTAAACGCAAAGCAGATTGAATTTTTTAAAGCCAAAACTAAATTCACTTGCTATGGCGGTGCTTAGCTAAGGGCGGCGGCAAGAGCCATGCCGCACAGAGGCTGGCGATTTGGTATTGCATCAAGTACGCAGGGATACGTGTTCTTATAATCAGGGCGCATTACCCTGAGTTAGTGCAGAACCATATCGAGCCTATCCTGAAGATAGTGCCGCCAGAGATAACGTCGTACAACGGCTCGACTCATGTGTTGACGTTCAACCTTGAGAACAACGGCAAGACGGTCAAGTCGGTGATAGTGTTCGGTCACTTTGATTCCATCAAGGCTGAGCAGGAATACCAAGGCCAGAGCTACGACATCATCATCATGGACGAGGCTACGCAGTTCAGTGAGAGAACGTTCCGTCATCTTGCGGGCTGTCTACGTGGTAACAACGACTTTCCCAAGAGATTTTACCTGACGTGCAACCCAGGCGGTATCGGTCATCAGTGGGTGAAACGTCTGTTTATAGAACGCAAGTTCAAGGTCGACAAAGACCATCCTGAGAAGACCGAGAGACCAGAGCAGTACAGCTTTATCTTTGCCAGAGCTGAAGACAACACGATAATGCTGGAGCGAAACCCAGATTATCTGTCAGATATAAGCATGATGGCGAACTCAGACGCCATGCGATACGGCGACTGGGACGTCATATCTGGACAGTACTTCTCGAACTTCAACGAGAAAGTCAACGTCCATAAGCCCTTTAGGATACCGCCGTACTGGAAGATGTACCGCAGTTTTGACTATGGACTTGACCTGTTCGTCTGCCTTTGGTGGGCGGTCGATGAGGACGGCAGGTGCTGGTGCATACGGTCGTTCACAGGCGAGGGACTGAATATCCCTGATGCTGTCGAGGAAGTGAAGAAACACAGCCTTAAGGACGAGCAGATAGTTGTGACGTTTGCGCCGCCTGATATGTGGAACAGGCAACGTGAAACTGGCAAGACCACTGCTGATATCTTCAATGCTCTTGATGTGCCGATAGTTAAGGCTGATAACAACAGGACGCAGGGGCATCTAATCATGCGGACGATGCTCGACCCCATACCGCTTAAGGATGAATATGTCATCAAGATGTACGGCGGCAAGGACGTTGCGCCGAAAGAACTGCCGCAGTTGATGTTCTTCGACGTAGTCGGTGACATTCTCGACGACATCACGTCCATACAGGCTGATGAGAAGAACCCTAACGACTGTGCCAAAGACCCTCATGATGTAACGCACAGCGTCGATGCTTGCAGGTATTTCTGCATAAACAGGACGCTGAAGACGGAACAGCCGCAACCAGAGGTAGAGAAGAATCTCGACCCTTGGTACGACGACGATGACACAGGATTGACGGATTATGAGGCTTATTTAGTGGGCGGCGAGATAACGCCAGCGTATATAGGAGTAGGTCAATGAACTGGACATATACCCCAGAAGAGTGTGACAAACGTGTCAAGTACTACTTCAAGGACTGCGAGGAGACACGGAAAGTGTTCCCTGATGAGGCAGGGATGCTCAATTACTTGGATATTGAGGATGAAGAGTACGAGGCCATGAAAGAAGACGAAAACTACAAGAAAATATTCCGTTGGGCGTTGCGTCGTCGTCGTTCTTGGTTAGAAAGGGCGATGGTCAGCGACAACAAGAAAGCGAATGGCTCAATGAACGCCCTTAAACAGCCGCAGAACGGCGGTTATTCTGACAGGCCGATAGAGAACAAAGAGCGGAAACTGATAGTAAAGCTGGAGGGTATCGAATGATTTATTTCTTTTTAGCCACTGCATTGATAGCGGTACTGGCCATATCCGCTGTAATGACGATGGCTAATGCCAAGAAAGAGACTTTAGAGCTGACTAAGAAATGCGACGACCTTGAGAACATGGTAGTCAGCCTTGCCCAGACCGTTGCTGAACTGTCTGAGCAGTGCGAGAAGCATGACCAGATAATCGAACACCTTGATGAACATGTTGTACAGATGTTCAACGAGGCTTACAACAATGCGGCAAGAGAGCTGAGCGCTGGCATCGACCAAGTCCTCAACTTCACGCCCTATGGAGTTAAGTAATGGCTAAGAGTACGAAAGCGAAACAGGAATACGACGAGCTGTATCTGTTTGACGGACAGAAGCTTCCAGACCACGACATAGCCAGAAAGCTGTATGAAGACGGCGTCATGTACAACGAGACCATACAGCTCCCTGAGACTGTACGTGTAAACGAGAACTTCGTCATAGGCAAACAGTGGGAAGGCGTCGAAGCCAACGGCCTGCCCACTCCGCAGGTCAATATCTTAAAACGTGTTGTAGGATTTACCGTTGCCTCTATCACGAGCGACAACATCAAGGTAAATGCTACAGCTCTGGCTAATACTGTCGGTACGGCAGGATATAAGGAGCTGGTCAATATAGTCAACGAGGAGTTCGTGGCTATATTTGAGCAGAACAACATACCGTCACTCAACAGGGAGTTCATGAGAAACGCCGCTGTTGATGGTGACGGTTGCATTTATACATGGTGGGATGACAAGGCCGAGAGCGGTCAGAAAGTCAAAGGCAGGATAAAGTCAGAGTGCGTCGAGAACACCAGAGTGCATTTCGGCAATCCGCAGGACAGAGACGTTCAAGACCAGCCGTATATCATCATGATACGCAGAGAGCCTACCAGAAAGGTCAAGCTCAGAGCGAGAAACAACGAGATAGACACTTGGCGGCAGATAACCTCTGACTACGAGGACGACGGTCACGTCGACGACGTCAAGACCGTGCAAGACCTGACAACCGTTATCCTGCTGTTCTGGCGTGACGACGACACCGACGAGATTTGGTGCTACGAATGTACCAAGGACTCGACCGTTACCGAGCCGTTCAGCATGGGCATACACCTGTATCCGTTCGTCTGGCTGAACTGGGACTACATACAGGACAGCTACCATGGTCAGGCTATGGTCAGCGGACTGATACCTAACCAAGTCTTTATTAACAAGACCTTTGCGATGACGATGCTGTCTATCATGAAGTCAGCGTTCAGCAAGGTCATCTACGACAAGACCAAGATAAACAAATGGGATAACCGTGTCGGCAGTGCGATAGGTATCAGCGGCGGCGATGTAAACAACGTAGCCAAGATAATCGACCCTGCGCCGATATCTCCGCAGATAGCACAGTACATAGAGATGGTCATAAGCAAGACCGAAGAGTCTCTCGGCGCTACCGCTGTTGCTCTTGGTGATACCAGACCAGATAATACATCGGCTATCATAGCGCTCCAGAGAGCGGCGGCTACACCGCAGGAGCTTACCAAGCAGAACAACTACCGCTGTCTGGAAGACCTTGCCAGAATCTACATGGAGTTCATGTCAGAGTACTACGGCGATAGATACGTAGACAGCGAGCCGACTGACATGGAGAAGCAGGCTGTACAGTTCGCACAGCAGGGCAACCCCAATATCGAGATGCCTGAGACTGTGCCTGTGCCGTTCGACTTCTCGATACTGAAAGACCATCCCATCCTTATCAAGCTTGACGTCGGTGCTTCGACGTACTACAGCGAGATAGCGAGTATGCAGACGCTGGACAACCTGCTGATGAACGGTCATATCACGATAGTCGATTATCTCGAAAGGATACCTGACGACTACGTACCTGCGAGACGTGACCTCTTGGAGAAGAAGAGACGTGAGCAGGAAATGGTCATGCAACAGCAGATGGGCGCACAGATGCCGCCTGAGATGGCGATGCCTGAAGAGGGCGGCGGTGGAGATGCTGGCCCTAACGCTGACCTGCAACAGAAAGAGGAAGTCCATGGCGGCGGCGGTTACAGCACGCTTCAGAGGAAGATAAACGACCAAGGCTCAGTTGCAGGAATACTGTGAGGTAAGCGATGGCAAAGATAAACGCCTCGACAAATGAAAAGCTGGTCAGCATAAAAGCCTTTGGCGGTATCCACGAGAACCCTGATGGTGACAACAAGCTGAAGACAGGCGAAGCTACCATCTGCCAGAACTTCAAGGTAACAAACTCTGGAAACCTGACGAAGCGTTTCGGCACGACCTTGAAGTACAATCTTGGCGATGCGCCAGTTAAGGGCATGTGGCATGGCTGGTGTACGAAGCATGAGCTGGCGATAGCCGCCTGTGACGGCCATCTGTGGATGCTCATGGACAACGAGTGGCTTGATACACAGTCAGACCTTGGCTCTATAACGACGACGGAAGACGTCTTCATGTTCGGCTTTGACGAAAAGGTCTACGTTATGACAGGCCATGAGTACTGCGAGATAGTCTCTAGCGATGTCACGATAGCATCTGCTGTTTCCGCTACTGTTACAGCGACTGGCGTTTCAGCGGCAACAGTTACAAAAGCTACTTGGGAAACGCAGGTAACGACCAGCGGCGAGTACAAGTTCCTGTATATCGAGTCTGGTGCTACAGCAACGGCGATAATCGAGACTGGCGACATCTCCGACGCTACCGTCGATAAGGACACGTTCGAGACTCAGATAACAACAGCTGGCCTTTATACGTTCCTCTACGACGGCACGAACGAGACATGGACACTCAGCAACTCCCCTGTCGACCTTACCGACTATGGCATAAGCTACAGCGGTACTGAGGGCGACGGCGATAGCATAAAGGTCACATATCTCGCAGAGGGCTGGTACATGGACGGCGGCGAAGTAACGCTGACTGATTACGGCATAGCCATTACTGGCACACCAGTTATAGGCGACCTCATAACTGTGACGTATACAGCAAGCTATGTAGAAACCCAGTGGTCAATGCAGAACATAGCGGACGGCTCTCATGGCTACAGACCGCTTGTTGCTACGAACATAGCACCGAACGGCGGCGGTTCGCTTCTGGAAGAAGTGAACAAGATGAACGGTCTGAGACGTGCATGGATAAGCGGCGACGGAACTAACGCAACGTTCACGATGCCTGAGACATTCCATGCGATAGACAAGGTCATCGACCTTGGAACACAGGAGACTGTTCCGTCGACGGCGTATTCGTGGACAGCAGATACGAACACCATCACGTTCAATACAGCACCTGCGCAGGCAGATAACAATTATGAGATACAGTACTCCGTCTCGACGAACTTCGGCTCGACGATAGCCGCAATGCGGTACGCTGAGATGTATGCAGGTACGCAGGACAGCCGTGTGTTTATCTACGGCGACGGTTCTAACAGAACGTTCTATTCAAGCATTGACTACTTAGGTCATCCAAGAGCTGACTACTTCCCTGACCTTTACGAAGTGACGGTCGGTGATACGAACACGCCGATTACAGGCATGATAAGGCACTATACCAAGATGCTTGCCTTTAAGCCACTGGAGACTTTCTCCATCGACTACGGCGTCGTCACAATGGCAGACGGCCTCATGACTCCTGCGTTCTATACCACACCAGTTAACAAGAACGCTGGCAATCAGGCGGTAGGTCAGGTACAGCTTGTTCTGAACGCACCAAGAAGCCTGTGCCAAGGCAACCTTTACGAATGGCGCAACGGTTCAGCCTACTCAGCAAACCTGTCTATAGACGAAAGACAGGCCAAGCGTATCAGCGACAGGATATACGACACGCTCCGCAAGATGGACTTCAGCAAAGTCCACTGCTACGACGACAACCTTAACACCGAGTACTATATCGTCGACGACGACGGAAACGCTCTGGTTCATAACTACTTCTGTGACGCTTGGTATTACTACACTGGTGTAGATGCGAGAGTCCTGATGGCTGTAGACGGAACGCTGTACATAGGCACGAAGTCTGGCAAGATAATGTACCTTGACGAGAAGAAGCTGTCTGACAACGGCAAGCCTATAGAGTGCCGCTGGGAAAGCGGTTCAATGGACTTCGGTGCTTCCAGTATGCGGAAGTATTCGTCTACTCTGTGGGTAGGTATTAAAGCCGATAACAAGAACGCTGTCACTGTAACAGCCAAGACAGACCGTTCTGAGGAGAACGCTGAAGTCGACGTAGAACCAGAGTTTGACTTTGACATGCCGAAAATGACGAAGATAAAGGTCAAGGTCAAGAAGTTCGTGTTCTACAAGCTGATATTCACATCAAGAAACTCTGACAGCAGAGTAACGATAGTTGATACCGAGATAAAGGTCAGAGTGACCAGTCAGGCAAAGTGAGGTAGCGTATGCCATCATTCCTTAACGACAGCGACCTTTCTCTGCTGTACACGATAAAGCAGACAGCATACCCAATAGGCAGTGTGTACCTGACAGTCGACGACGTCGACCCTGCTACGCTGTTCGGCGGTAAATGGGAACAGCTTGCAGACATAGGCAGTATCCATGCTTGGAAACGCATAGGGGGATAATATGTGGAACACTAAAAGCAAAGGCAGTACGGATATCACGATGACCGAGGGCGACTACGGTGTAAGCATACCGTTCGTCGTACAGGGCGTCACAATAGACGCAGGCGACTCCGTTCTGCTGACTATCAAGAAAGAGAAGAACGGCAAGGAGATACTGGAGAAGAACTTCACCAATATCGTTGCGAACACCATTGACGTCTCCTTTACCGAAGCCGAGACCGATGACCTGAAGATAGGCAGTTACGTTTACACGCTTGACTGGTATAAGAACGGCGTCTTTATGTACTGCTTGGTAAATAATGCAAAGCTAAAGGTGGAAGATAAAGCATGAGCAACAAAGTATATGTAACAGTCGGCGTCGACAAGAGAACCATTCCAGAGGGCGGCGATGCTGGTCAATTCCTCGTCAAAGCGTCTGACGAAGACTACGATTTCGTATGGTCTGACGTTTCTGGTACTTCCGCTGAGCGTCAGCCGTCTACTGGTGTTTCACCCAAGGACGCATACAACGACACAAAAGCTGGTATACGTGGTACGTCTGTCAACTACGCAAGACAAGACCACTCTCATCCTTGGAACGTGCCTGCTACTGGACAGCCAGCGATGAATGGTATAGCGGCAATAGGCGACAGCGCTTACTATGCGGCGTTCAACCATGTTCATCCGCATGATACATACTCGACTGGGTTTACACCTGCTGGCAACATTATCCTCACAGCGAATACCCATGTGTTTGACAGCATAGACGATTTGCCCGCCGCAGGAACAGCAGGACGAATAGCTTTCGTTAAGGTTTCGTGAGGTGATGCAGTATGGCAACTGCAAAACTTTGGTGGAACGGCTCTTCGTGGAGTACATCGTCTGCCTATTGGAAGAACGAATCTAAAAACGGCAATAACCAACTTGGCGCAAGCCATTGGATTCAAATTGTGGCATATGATGACTTCACTATCAAGATGTCACAAGGGCATGGCGGTTATCAGACAGCATCAATTTACAGTAGCGTTGCTGTCGATTCGGATTCTATATCTGTCAAATCTGGCGGAACAACGATTGGCACAGGCGTTTTTTCAAATGCCAACGTAACTTCATATAGCTACTTCAGCTACAGTGGAGATATAGGAGTCATAGGTTACGAAAACTGGACTTCGCACTATAGCGGTTCAATATCTTTCTCAGGCTCGACTACAATCTCCGCTCCGTTCTATTCCGTAACCTACAATGCCAATGGCGGTAGTGGTGCGCCGAGTACCACAAAGGGCGTAAAAGGATTTGCTACTACCCTGTCAGCCACGATACCGACAAGAGCAAATCACACATTCCTTGGATGGTCTACTTCCGACTCTGCTCACACGGCAGATTACTCCGCAGGCGGTGCAGTATCGGCAAGGTCATCTGACTTGGCTCTGTATGCGGTATGGATGCCCACTGTGTTCATAACAGCAGACGAGGGCGTGACGATAACCTTTAACGGTACATCGTATACCAATGAATCAGCCACGGTGCAGGGACTTACATGGGGCAACGAATATGCCCTGCTTGTCACTCCAAACGCAGGGTGGATAGTAAAGACTCAAAGCCATCCGAACGGCGACCTTGAGATAGGTGCTGACGAGATAACCATAACGGCAACAGGGCAAAGAGTTGGCTGTCACATAGACGATGGCGACAATTGGGTACAGGCTGTCATCTACTATGACAACGGCGAAGAATGGGAAATGATACAGGCGTATTACGACGACGGTGCGTCGTGGAATTTAGTTTATTAAAGGAGCAATTATGTGGTCAGTTGACGAAAACGAAATAACGATGTGTGAGGGCGACTGGGGAATTGATTTACCCATAACCCTTAACGGCGTCGAGTTGTCGACTAATGAGTATCTGATGATAACTATAAAAGACGTTATGAATGGAACGCAGATGCTTCAGAAGTCATTCACAGATGCACTTGTTCTCGACCAGACCGATACAGCGGCTCTGCCTGTTGGCAAGTACGTCTATGCTCTCGACTGGTATAGGAATGACACATTCCTCTGCAACATTATTCCAAAGTCTAAATTCACGGTGGTGGATAAGGTATGAGCGTTACCTATGGTGACCAGAATATCAATGCCGAAATAGGTACTCCGTCTTTAAGTGCTGACATATCAAGACCGTCCATAAGCATCAACTTCAATGCCCCCACTTTAGGGGCAAAGGGCGGCGGTACACTTCTCCGTGAGTTGGTCAATCCGCAGTTCTTCATCGGTACTGTCACCACGCTTGAACCAGACCAAGATGTGTACTGTTATCTGACAGGCACTAAAGATGCTCCTGTACTTAACTTCGGCATACCGAAAGGCTACAAAGGTGATACAGGAGCAGACGGTGCTGATGGTGCTGACGGACAGGCGGCGACCATTGAAGTAGGTACTGTTTCGACAGGCTTGCCGACAGACCCTGCTTCTGTCACAAACACAGGCACATCTACGGCGGCGGTATTTGACTTTGTGATACCTAAAGGCGATAAAGGCGACACAGGCGCAACAGGAGCGACAGGCGCAGGCGTAGCTTCAGGCGGTACTACGGGTCAGGTTCTGAAAAAGAAGTCGTCGACCAACTACGATACCGAATGGGGTGCTGTTGAAGCCGTTCCGCAGGGCGGCACAACAGGACAGGTGCTTGCCAAAAAGACGAACACCGACTTCGACATTGAATGGATAGACCCACCTGACGGAACTGTGACCGATGTAACGGTCAACGGCACTTCAGTAGTGACAAGCGGAGTGGCGGCTGTAACTGTACCGACTCCTGCTCCTACTGACGGTGCTACACCGAGTAGTGATACGCAGTACGGTTCTGTCGGTACTTCAACGCAGTACGCAAGGAAAGACCATCGGCATACAAGTAACTTCCCCACTACAGGCACTCCTGCTGATTTGGGAACAGCGGCTAACGGCACTTCCGCAACCTATGCTCATTCAGACCATGTGCATAACTACCCTGCCATAGTCCATGTAGGCAATGATGCTCCTACCGACAGCAATATTGAAGTATGGCTTGATACGGATGACACATCAGCTTCTGTTGTAACAAGTGTGAACGGGCAGAGTGGAGCGGTAATGATACCGTATATCAATCCACCTGATTTCTCACAAATCACAAGGACTGCGTTGACAAGCGGAACGGCGACTAAAATAACCTCTGTTGGCGCATGGTATTGTGTACGAGCAATTAACACTACAACAAGCGGTAGTTGCTTTGCGTACATTCTTGATAAAAATAATGACCAATATCTATCAGCATCTGTAAACCCTGCCTCTGATTATCAAAGAGCCACAACCGCATGGTTATATTTTCCTAAAGATGCAGAATTTTATGCAAGAGCATCATTCACTTATGCGAACTATAGCGGAGTGCTTTGCGCCCCACCGTTGTAAAGGAGTTAGCCTATGAGTACACTAAAAATAAAAAGTGGCGGTACATGGCTTAATGTCGCAGGAGCAGGAGTAGGTGTTCCAAGCGGCGGTAGTGCAGGTCAATTGCTGATAAAGGCTTCAGCTACCGACTATGATATGGGATGGGGTTCTCCACCATATGCAATATATCTTACAAGCGTTGCTTGTTCCGCAATGACAGGAGATTTTGCAAGCGTAAGCGATGGAAGAATCACAGCTGATTATGTTGTAGCCGAGATAACCTTTGCGAATCCGTCAGCTATTACTTCCGATGTAACTTGGACAACCGTGGCAGGAACGCTTGTTCTTAACGGAACTTGTGCTTCGGCAACAACTTGTAATGTTGTGTTAGTACCAACCACATAAAGGAGATACGATATGGACAAATACTTTCTCACACAGATTCAGCACAATGTAACCAATGACACATGGACGAAAGGCGTAGTTGTAAAGGACACGCTTGATTCTGCTCGTCAGTCATTCCATGCCTACCTTGGCGCATACGGCTACGGCAACAGCAATACCATTGACTACGTTGCTGTATACATCTGCGACATCAACGGCAGGATAACCGACAGCATCGTGGACAACAGGCTCGGCACTATTGCACCGCCTGAGGTAGAGCCGAATGAGTAACAGAATGGTTATGTGGTGGAGGCACTCCCAGACTCTCTTACAAGGGGGTCAGAGGCATAAGGTGAGTGATTTAGGGGGTGACCCCTAATGGCAAGCGGTTTGATAAAGGATAACCGAGTAAAGACCAAGATTTATAAGTTTACCAACTTGGCTCAGTACGGAACAAGCAATTACTATCTCACTGTTTCAAACGCATGGACAACCGCAGGAATTCCAAACGGAGCAGAGATATTGTCAGTGACAATAACAGGGTGGTCAGGACTTGGTACCGTAGTTAATGTCGGATTAAACGGCGATTCTCATATGTGGGTCTTTTATCAAAGCGGCTTCGGTGTATCTTCTTCGTCCTATGTCGAAGTAAAAATTGCTTACCAAACCTAATCACTCAGCCTGCCGAGATGGTATGGCAACAGGACAATCTTGATATATCCAATCGTCAAGTGCGCATAGCGATATAAATAATTTTTAAAGGAGTATAAACAATGGTAAATCTTTTTGACCCTTGGACTGGAAAGACAGTCCCTGATGACGGACTCGCTTCTCCCCTTGCTGGAGACGGCGAGAACGGCGACTACATCATCCGCAGAGAGAACGGCAAGACAAGCTACGTTGCCTACTCAGCACCGTCAGCTGAGCTTCCTGCTGTAACTGCTGACGACAACGGCGACGTTCTGACTGTCGTATCTGGTGAATGGGACAAAGCCGCACCTGCTTCTCAGCTTCCTACCAAGCCGACGACTGACGGAACATATTTCCTTGCATGCACTGTTTCCAGTGGCACTGCTACGCTCTCTTGGGAATCTGCTGAGTAATGAGTAAGCAGTCTATCTGGACTTACCTCAAAGCTCATACTTCCCTGCCAGACGAAGCTATTGCTGGTATTATGGGCAACTTTGAGGCTGAGTCCAATAACGAAGCCTGTAGGCTACAGGGTGACTTTACAAGCGACAGACGTACCAGCAAGACCTATGCTCAGAACGTCAACAACTACATGACGTCTGACTATTCCTTTGCCCATGACGCAAAAGGCTGGGGACTGGCACAATGGACGTACTGGTCTCGCAAAGAGAACCTGCTTAAGACATGCCGTTCATATGGTGTCGGTATCGACGACGAAGACGCACAGTTGGCGTTCTTCCTTGCCGAGATGCAGATGGAGTATACAAGCGTCTGGAACAGTCTGCTTAACTGTCACTCTGTCTACGATGCCGCAGGGCTGGTATGCACTGGCTATGAGAAGCCAGCGGTAAACAACATAGCGGCAAGAGCTGACTATGGAAACACAATTTACAAGCAGTTTCATGGCAAGGATTTAGAGCCTGAACCTGCACCTACCCCACAACCTGTTCCTGTCGACGACGACAAGACAGCTAAGATAATATCTCTGTTAGAACAAATAATCTTGCTATTAAAGGAGTAACTAAGATGAAACTACCTGATTGGCTCATCCGCACAATCAAGACCTTTGTACAGAGCTTCTTCGGCGTACTTGTTCCTGAAGTCTGCATCATGCTGGGCAACGGATTTCCCCCTGATATCTCAACCGCATGGAAGATTCTCGCTCCGTTTGTTGCTTCTGGACTCGCCGCTGGTATCTGCGCTGTCTGGAACATCATTAGCGAGAAGCTGAAAGAGGGCGAAGACAATGGCGAGAAAGCTGACTAATCGCAGTAGCACAAGCCGTGGGACAATGCCTGTAGGCAAGCGTGAGGGTGAGGGCGCTGTCAGACGTGGCTTTCAGCCTCAATCCAAGTCAACCGCAAATGCAAAACTAGGCGGTCAACCTCGTACAAAAGCCCCTGCCACTGTAGGCGGCGGTAAAAGCACAGCAAACGGAAACCGTAGAGGAGTAGCTGGTGGCCTTGACAGAGGGACGCCTAACGGAAGAGGCAATCTTGGGCAGTCGTTTGATTCTGCCAAAACTACTGTCAAAAAGAGGAAGAAAAAATGATTGACCATGAAGTTTTGGAACGTCTTGATGAGCGCTATATAAAGCGCACCGAATGTGTTGATTTGAGGTCAGAAACAGACAAGCGGATAGACACTATGTTATTGGATATGACTACTATGAAAACGAAACTTAATTGTCTTATTGGTATCTTAGCGGCTATCGCAGTTCCTGTACTTGCTATCGCAGTTAAACTATTATTTGGGAGCGTATAATGCCTGATTGCACCACTTGTAAAGAACGGCAAATCCATGTAGAACCTGTTCCCTATCTTGCCCATGAGAGTGCACTTGCCAGAACTGAACGAATTATAAAGCGGATTGTTACGGCACTTATCATCGTTATCTGTCTGTGGTTTGCCAGTATAGGCATGTTCATCTGGTATATAAACCAGTATGACTTCAGTGCCATTTCCTATGAGCAGGACGGTGAGGGCATCAACATCATCGGTGATAGGAACGGAGTTGGATTCGATGTCACAGAAGATGACTATTAAAACAAGGACGAGAAAGGACGGCAAAGCCAAAGGCGTAGCCGTGCGTAAACCGAAGAAGAAGTGAAAGCTTATACCAACAGTCGGATAACGTATCTTATTGACGAACATATCCATAACAGACGAGATAGAGAAATCATGAAGATGCACTATGTCGACGGTATAAGTGCAGACGAGATAGCCAAGAAAGTTGACCTTACACCGAGACGTGTGAGTCAAATTCTGTCTGATAGGCTTTTGGAGATAGATAGGTATCTGTAAATTGCATAAAGGTTTCCTTAAAGCTTCGTTGTAGCTACATGGTTACAACGGAGCTTTTATTATATCCAAAAGGGGCAGGTAGAAATACCTGCTTCTTTTATTTTGCGTACCTCTTAGATAGTGTTTTAATAAAAAGTTCTATTTTGCGTATTGACAAATCAGAAAACACAAGATATATTATGGCTGTAAAATAAGCTGTATAAGCCTCTTAGCCCCACAGGGGATATTCTTATACCCCCTCTGTACGCTAAATCGGTTTAACGCACATTCTCGTGCGTAATACAGCATGTATTTTGCGAACATTCTTCCCCACCACGGGAGAAAGGACAATTGAATTTATGGATGAAGTATTGCAGAACGAAGCCGCAATCGAAGCCGTTGAGACACCCACTGGCGACGCTGACGTCGCTGACGTCCTGAAGTCGGACGAAGATATTTGGGGATTTACTCTCGACGACGACGCTAAGGCCGACGATGCAGATTCAACCGACAGCGGAGACGCAGAAGCAAACCAGCCGAGCGCCAAAGCTGAGACTGAAGCTGAAGCTAACGTTGATGAGCCAGCAGAAGAGGAAGACACACCAGACTTTCTTGACGTGACTTTCAATCACGAGGGCAAGAAGCTTTCAAAAAAGGAAGCTCAGACTTATGCCCAAAAGGGCATGAACTACGACAAGACAAGAAACCAGTTAGACAATGCAAATGCCGAGCTTGAGCGTTTCCGTCAGTACGAGCAGTTTCTACAGGACATAAAGGGCGACTTCGATACCATCGACGACCTTATGGTAGATACTAGAGCGAGAATGTTGATGGACAACGAGAAAGAAAAAGGCAACACCATAACCTACGAAAACGCAAAGGCTTTCATCAAGGAGAAGATGCCGAAGCCGATAGACCCGAAGAAGCTACAGGCCGACAATGCAGTCAAGGCTTTCCAGAGCGTCTACGGCAACATGAAAGCAGATGACATTCCGCAGGAAGTATGGGATGACGTAAAGATAACTGGTGATTTGCTTGGAGCTTACCACAACTACGAGAAACGTAATTATGAAAGCCGCATCTCAGAGCTTGAGAAAGAGCTTGCTACTGAGAAGCAGAGAAACAAAAACAGTTCACGTACTGTAGGCTCTTCCAAATCATCTGGCACTGGCAAATCTACGAAAGGATTGGTCGACAAGATTTGGGATAGCCTCGGTTAAAAGAAAGGATAATTAACTATGGCTATGACAGGCGAAATCGCCAATCTCCAGAATCTGTATACTGATATGCAGACCAAAATGGACAAGGAGTTTGAAACCGAGTCCTATACCGAAGCACTTACCAATAAAGACTGGGAATGGGATGGCAACGAGACCATCGTTATCCCCACCACAACGCACTTCTCTCTCGTCGACTATGATGTTACCCAGCCGTGGTATCAGAGAACTGGCGCTGTCCAGCAGGTCTACGATGAGATTAACAGCTACACCGTCCGCAGGAAACGCACTTTCCATGGTGAGATAGACGAAGTTCCGTCCATGGACCAGCGTTTCATCCGCAAGATGGCTACCGCT
>Ga0265298_10005544_pt1 | contig 15791 bp, 13 predicted proteins | sample AusTroGonzalo_MG_3_FD_193486 | JGI IMG/M metagenome (GOLD analysis project Ga0265298, IMG submission 193486) | Bovine rumen microbial communities from tropical cattle in Woodstock, Queensland, Australia - Gonzalo_01 | ecosystem: Host-associated > Mammals > Digestive system > Stomach > Rumen ... | reverse complement strand
CCGTCTGGGCAACTACCGCACCTACGAGGAGGCTCACGAGAAGATGCTCGAGGTGCGCAAGATGGGCTACGACGCGGCTACTATCGTCAAAGGAAAAATCACACTATCACAATAATTATAGAATGACAACAGAACCCGAATACAGAGAAGGCCTCGACGAGTTGGCCTCACATTATAAGCGCGTACTGGAACTTCTTGGCGAAGATCCTGAGCGCGAAGGACTGCAGAAGACACCTATGCGCGTGGCCAAAGCCATGCAGGTGCTCACACGCGGTTACGAGATGGACGCACGCGAGGTGCTCACCGGTGCCCTCTTCAAGGAGGACTACAACCACATGGTGATTGTGAAGGATATCGACTTCTTCTCGCTCTGCGAGCATCACCTGCTGCCCATGTACGGCAAGGTACATGTGGCATATATTCCTAATGGCTATATCACTGGCCTGTCGAAGATTGCCCGTGTGGTGGATATCTTCAGTCATCGCCTGCAGGTGCAGGAGCGCATGACCATGCAGATTCGCCAGTGTATAGAAGAAACGCTCCATCCCCTGGGTGTGATGGTAGTGGTAGAGGCCAAGCACATGTGCATGCAGATGCGCGGTGTCGAGAAGCAGAACTCCATCACCACCACCAGCGAGTTTAGCGGCGCCTTCGAACAGGCCAAGACACGCCAGGAGTTTATGAACCTCATTTCTCACGGAATCTAATTAAAAAACACAGTCACAATGAATCAAGCAGACCGCGGCTCATACCGCAAAAAGGAATCCATTTTTACTGAGTTTGTCAACAGTTGCCTGGGACGCACGGTCATCGGCCTGGTGGTCCTCGCCGTGTTGTTTATCATCGGTGTCATCACCTGCCCCTCGGAGGAGACCATGTATGAGGAGACGCGCGACAATATCCGTCAGTGTATCCAAGCGAGCGACAGTCTGCATATCGATGGCATTGACGAGACGCTGAACAACATCAGCTACATCTTCTCGTCGGCCGATACGGCCTTCAACGATGCCGAGATGATGGCCACCTTCGACAAGTACAACCGAATGGAGTACTACGACCACACGCTGTTCTCGACGATGCGCCTCTACAACAACTTCCGCGTGGAGGGTGTGCGCTGTGCCATCGGCATCTTCGGCATGGTCATTCCCACGGTCTCGTTCAATGACTTCCTACTCCGTGTGGGTCCCATGCGAAAGGAGTATAACGCGCCCGCCATCAACAGCAACGCAAACTCCAACGTGGGTGACGACGAAGATTACTTTGGCGACAACCCCGACCTGGGAGGCGTCTTTGAATACGACGCAGATTAGAGTAGTAACCTCATAAGAAAAATAGCCAAGGCTTATGGCTAAACGATTCGCCCTTCTGATCATCACGCTGATGGCCTGCTTGACAGTCAGCGCGCAACAACCACAAATCAGTGGTGCTGTGATTGATGATGAGACGGGCGATTCTATTTCCTTTGCCAGCATCGTCTATAAGGGACATAACATCTCGGCGGTGGCCGATGTATGGGGCAAATACACCATCGATCGCCACGAGGGATGGAACATCACGGTGAGCGCTTTGGGCTATAAGACGCGCATCATTGCCATCAACAGCCGAACGCGCCGCCACCTGAACATCGCCCTGAAGCCCGACACCAAGCAACTGGAAGGCGTCACCATCAAGTCGAGTCGCAGCCGATACAGCAGAAAGGAGAACCCCGCCGTGGAACTGATGCGACGCGTGGTGGCAGCCAAGAAGAAGACCGACCTGGCCAACAACGACTATTATCGCTATAACAAATACGAGCGCCTCACCGTGGCCGTGAACGACCTGACGCCCGACCAGATGGAAAAGCCTCCCTTCTCCACCAAGCCCTGGCTGCTCGACCAGGTGGAGGTGAGTCCCTACACCAACAAACTGGTGTTGCCCGTGAGTGTCGACGAGACCGTCTCGCAGAAGTTCTACCGACGCTCGCCACACGACGAGAAGACCGTGATACAGGGCCAGACCTCCACAGGACTCAACGACTATTTCCAAACGGGCGACATCATCAACACCGTGGTGAAGGACATCTTTACGAATGTAGACCTTTATCAGGACGATGTGCGCATCCTGCAGCGTCCGTTCACCTCGCCCATGTCGGAAGCAGGCATCGGCTTCTACCGCTTTTATATAGAAGACACGCTGGCCATCGGCATGGACAGTTGCATCCACCTCACCTTTGTGCCCAACAACATGCAGGACATGGGCTTCCGTGGCGACCTCTATTTCCTCAAGGACTCCACCCTCCATCTGCGTCGCTGCCAACTCACCATCCCCAAGCAGAGCAACGTGAACTTCGTAGAAAACCTGCAGGTGATGCAGGAATATGAAAAGTTGCCCGACGGACAGTGGGTGCTCACGCAAGACGACATGGTGACGGAGTTGAAGCTCTTCGAGTTTCTCAGTGCCAGCGCCCTCGTCACGCGCATCACCCGTTTCTCGGAGTATGCCTTCGACGAGGTGCCCAACAAGATTTTCAAGGGCAAGAAGGCCGAGGTCACCGAGGCCGATGCCCAGATGCGCGACAAGAAGTTCTGGGACGAATACCGACAGGTGGAACTGAGCAAGAGCGAGGGCTCCATGAACAAGTTCATGCACAACATCGAAAACATGAAGGGCTTTAAATACATCATCTATGGTTTCAAGACACTGCTCGAGAACTCCATGGAGACGGGCAATCCCAACTATGTCGACATCTGCCCCGTCAACACCCTCATCACCCGCAACTATGTGGATGGCTGGCGCACCCGACTCAGTGCCAAGACCACAGCCAACCTGAACAAGCACCTGTTCCTCTCGGGCTACTACGCCCATGGCTGGAGCAGTCATCGCCATTATTACAATGCCGAGATGACCTATTCGCTCAACGCCAAGAAATACCTGCCCCACGAGTTTCCCCGCCGCACACTCACCCTGCAGTCCACCCAGGACATCTGTTCGCCCGGCGACCGATTCATGGAGTCCGACAAGGACAACATCTTCGTGGCCATGAAATGGGCCGAGACCAACAAGATGATGTCGTACAACCGACAGCAGGCAGCCTTTGAATACGAAACCGACTGGGGCCTGAAGGTCATCGCCAGTGGCAAGATAGAAGAGAACGAGGCATTCGGAAACATGTCGTTCCAGACCATGGACAAGCCCTATGCCCCCACGTTCAACAAGACCGGCAATGGCGAGTTTATGCGCACCACCGAGGCTTCCATCTTCCTGCGCTATGCACCCGGCGAGACCTATATCAACAACAAGTTGCGCCGCCGTGTCATCAACCTCGACGCACCCGTGTTCAGCATCCGCCATACCATAGGCTTCAATGGCGTGCTGGGAGGCGACTATAACTTCCACCTCACCGAGGCCCACATCTTCAAGCGCTTCTGGCTGAACAGCTGGGGCAAGTTCGATGTCGACATCAAGGGCGGCATCCAGTGGGACCAGGTGCCCTATCCCCTCCTCATCATGCCGGCAGCCAACCCGTCGTACATCCAGCAGCCACGCACCTTCAGTCTCATCAACACCATGGAGTTTCTGAACGATCGCTATGCGTCGCTGATGCTGGCATGGGACATGAACGGCAAGATTCTCAACCGCATTCCCTTGGCCAAGAAGCTCTACTGGCGCGAGTACCTGGGACTGCGCATGCTCTGGGGCGAGCTGTCCGACAAGAACAACCCCTACCTGCCCCAGAATTTGGGCAATCCACGCCTCATGTACTTCCCCGATGGTGTCAACCTCATGACCTTCAACCACCCCTATGCCGAGGTGGTGGTGGGTGTCCACAACATCTTCAAGTTCTTCCGTGTGGAATGGGTGAAGCGCCTCACCTACAAGAACCTGCCCACAGCACCCCACTGGGGCATCCGCTATGGCGTGTCGCTCACGTTCTAAGAAAGCACCGATTTTGCCAGGGAGAACGTGACAGAATAAGAATAGAGAGAAAAGAGAAAACAAAAAAAGACTGAGAATCAAATGACTCTCAGTCTTTTTCATTTGGTCGGGATTACTGGACTCGAACCAGCGACCTCGCGCCCCCCAGACGTGTGCGCTACCAACTGCGCTAAATCCCGATCCTAAAAGCTTAGCACTGACGTTTTCGTCGAATGCGGGTGCAAAGGTACGGAGTTTTTCTGAAACCGCCAAATTTTTAGCCAATTATTTTTGTTTTTCGGCCAAATAATGCTGCACCACCAGGCGAATCTCGTCGTAGGTGACATCAGGCGGACATTGTTCCTTGATAAAAGCGAGTCCGTTTTCCAAGCCGTGCTTACTGAGAAGCGCCTCAATCAGTTGCTGATGACTCTCAGGCACCAGGTCGTTCATCGACAGTTGTCCTGCCTCCAGATAGCGCGTCAGGTGACTGAATATCGTGCTCATCGTCAGTCCGCGCTCTTGGGCAATCTCTGCCATCTTTTTGCCCTGTTTAAACAGTGCGAACGACACCTCCCACGTTTTCGGTTTAGGTTCCTTCACGGCCTTCGGTGCCTTCGGTTTCCTTGCACGCTTCGTTTTCAGCGCATCCTCGTCCAGTGCATCCAGCATCGACATTTGCTTCTCGTGCAGATAGTTGTCCACCGAATAACCACTTTCCGCCATCTTAATCAGCAGATAGCGCCGCGAGAGCCAAGCCTGCCGCATATCAGGGAGGATATTCCCCAATCGTCGGGCAGCCTGCTTGTTGTTTGTTTCCACCTTAGCCGTGAGCTCGATGGGTTTGGTCAGAATCTCGCGCAGTTGGTCGGCAAAATACTCGGCACTGCGCTTCACACGCTCCAGGAAGTCAGCATCGCGCAAGTCGCCAATGGCCATGCCCTGAATCATCTGCAGCCATTTGGCCGACACCGCCATCACGCGCTGTTGCAAGTCCAACAGCGTCTGGTCGTGCAACTGCTTCAGCGAGGCATGACTATGATAGAAGAACTCGGCAAAGAGACGCACCAGCTGCTCCTCGAGTGCCAAGATTGAGCGGAAGTCAAAGAGCTGTGTCAGCAGATAGCGCTCATACTCCTGTTTCAGCACAGGCAGTTGGCAGATGCTACGCTCCGCCTCATACTCCTGCTGGGCAATATAGCTGTCCACCCGTTCGTCGTTGATGATGGCCCGCTCTTCCAAAGGCGTGGCCAGCACCAACCCCTCTAACGAACGACAGCGACTCAGCGCCACATACACCTGTCCGGGCGCAAAGCTCTGGTTAGCATCGATGATGGCACGGTCGAACGTCAGGCCCTGACTCTTATGAATAGTGATGGCCCATGCCAGTCGCAGGGGCAACTGCTTAAACGTGCCCTGCACCTCGGCCTCTATCTCACGCGTCTGCTCGTTCAGCGTATAGCGTGTGTTCTCCCATTCCAGTGGCTCCACCTCAATCGCCTCATCGTCCCCCTCACAATACACCGTCAGTCTGTCGTCGGCAGCCTCCACCACCCGTCCGATGCGCCCATTATAATAACGGTGGTTGCCCGAGGGGTCGTTCTTCACAAACATCACCTGAGCGCCTTTCTTCAGCACCAGCGTCTCGGCCGTGGGATAGGCATAGTCAGGGAAGTTGCCCCTGATTTCCGCACGATAGGTATACGAAGGCGTCGTCAGCTTCTGCAACTCCGACTCATTATAGTTGTTAGCCATCATATTGTGCGTGGTCAGACGAATGTAACCACTCCCCTCCCTCTCAGGGAGGGGCTGGGGGGAGAGTCGACTGTTCAACTTCGCCAGCGCCTCAGCCGAGGGATGCCCCTCGCGCACCTCGTTCAGAATCTGGATAAACGATTCATCCTGCTGTCTGTACACATGCTCCAGTTGGATGGTCACATAGTCAATCTGCTGCAGTGCTTTTGAGCCAAAGAAATAGGGCGTGTCGTAATAAGGCTTCAACATGCGCTCGTCGTCGGGCGTCATCACCGGCGTCAACTGTGCCAGGTCGCCAATCATCATCAGTTGCACCCCGCCAAAAGGCTGACTGTGGTCACGGAATCGGCGCAACACGGCATCAATCGCATCCAGGAGGTCGGCCCTCACCATCGATATCTCGTCGATAATCAGCAGGTCAATCGAGGCAATAATCTTTCGCTTCTCCCTACTGAAGTCGAACTTACTCTCCATCTTGGCGCCAGGCACATAGGGCGAGAAAGGCAACTGAAAGAACGAGTGGATGGTGACGCCACCCGCATTGATGGCAGCCACGCCCGTGGGTGCCACCACGATGGGGCGCTTGCGCGACTGTGCCATCACAGCCTTCAGAAAGGTGGTCTTTCCCGTTCCCGCCTTACCTGTCAGGAAGATGCTGCGCCCCGTGTTCTCCACGAAATCCCATGCGGTGAGCATCTCGTTGTTCGTCTCAAAAGAGTGATTCTCCATAAACAATCAAAATAATCTCTGCAAAAGTACTAAAAATAAAAGGAATTTACGTATCTTTGTGCACTGATTTAAGAGTATTTAATGTGTCAATAACAAAAATCATGAAACAAGCCATCATCCTATCCCTTCTCCTGTCGGGCACCTTAGGCCTTCAGGCACAAAGTGTCACCAAGTACACCACCACCCAGAACGCCACCTGGCAAAAATCCAAGGCCGCCCTGTCGTCCAAGGCCAGCGGCACCCTCGTAGCCACCATCAATGGCCACGAGACAGGCACCACCTTCCGTGCCTGGGGCACCACGTTCAACGAGCTCGACTGGGACGCCTTCAACCTGCTGAGTCGCACCGACCAAGACGAGGTGATGCGCAACCTCTTCGCCCCCGATGGCGACCTGCGCTTCACCCATGGCCGTGTGTCCATGAACGCCAACGACTATGCCCGTTCGTGGTATCAGTGCGACGATGTGGTGGGCGACCTCTCGCTGAAGCACTTCAATATCGAGCGCGACAAGCAAAACATCATCCCCTTGGCCCGTGCAGCCCAGAAATACTGTCCGCAGCTGCAGCTGTTCATGAGTCCGTGGAGTCCGCCCGCATGGATGAAGATCAACCAAGACTACTGCGTCTTGAGCAGTCCGTATAACAAGCAGCCCAAGGAAAAAGACTACCTGCTCTACGACGGAGCTGTCGACCCCGACGAGATGAAGCTCATGGGCGAGCGAAATGGCGTCTTTCCCCGCCGATTGGCCACCCAAGACTACTTCATTCAGGACCCCCGCTATCTGCAGAGCTATGCCAACATGTTCTGTCGTTTCATCGACCTCTATGCCGAGCAAGGCCTGCCCATCACCAAGGTGATGTATCAGAACGAAGCCTACAGCTACACCCCCTACCCCGGATGCGCCTGGACAGCAGAAGGCACCCTGCGCTTCAACAACCAGTATCTCGCCCCCACCCTTCGCCAGCAGCACCCCGAGGTAGAGCTGTGGATAGGTACCTTCAACACCAACCGACTGGACTATATGCAAAAAATCATCGACGACCCCACCCTGCAGTCCAACGTCAAGGGCATTGCCACCCAGTGGGAATGCCGTGAGAACCTGCCCCAGCTCAAGGCCCGCTATCCCCAGTTGCGCCTCATGATGAGCGAGAGCGAGTGTGGCAACGGCTCCATGGACTGGCGCGCAGGCGAGCACACCTTCTTCCTGCTCAGCGACAACCTCGGCAATGGCTGCGACGAGTATTACAACTGGAACTTCATCCTCACCGACAATGGCCAGTCCACCTGGGGCTGGACGCAGAACGCCCTTATTCAGGTCGACAGCCGCACCCGCCAGAAGCGCTACACCGCCGAATACTACGCCTATAAGCATTTCTGCCAGTTCGTTGCCCCTGGCACCCAGGTCATCGCCTATGGTGGCAGAGACCACAGTCGAACCCCCGTCGTCGTATTCCGCGATGGTCAGCGCCTCATCGTCACTGCCGGCAATTTCACCAACGAAGAAGCAAATCTTTGTGTGAACATCAAGGGCAAGTACCTGAATATCACGGCCCAGCCCCACTCGTTTAATACCTTTGTGGTGGGAAAGTAAAAAGAGATTTCCGAGTGCAGCGTACCTTCTACCGAAGGTCAAAGATACGAAGCTTTCACGCTACCGCATTTTGGTATCCATGCTACCACGGCTTGGTAGCCTGACTACCAACGCTTGGTAGTGTGGCTACCAAAGCTTGGTACTGTGCCTACCAAGGCTTGGTACTGTGCGTACCAAACGTTGGTAGCGAGTTGGTACTGATAATACCAAAGAAAAGAGGGCGTGTCATCACGCCCTCCTATTGTTTCGTTTTTCTATTACTTATTGATTTGCCTGTTTCGTCTTTCTCCACAACTCTGTTGTCTGGTCATTGAGGAAGCCGGTCTTACGGGCGGCATAGGTGACGCTGACAGCCAGGGTGTCGTTGGCATGGGCATTGAAGATGGAGTCGCAGGTGCTGATGACATAAGCCTCATCGGCATCGTTCTCGATATATGTGCCATTGATCTTCTGGAAGAAGTTTGAGAAGGCGTAGTTCAGGGCCAGGATGGTGCGAGTAGAGGCCTTATAGATGTCCTCGGGCAGGGAGTCTTGCATCTCTCTGAGCGACTGGCGGGCCTCATCGGCATTGCTGGCATAGGAATAGTTGACGTAGTTGCGCTTGGTGGCATCGCCAAACTCGTAGGTGGCGATGGTCTCTTGGTTCTGGCGCACCTGGTTGTCGACGAGATTGGTGGTGACACGAACGAGATTAAAGCGGACATAGACGCTCTTGATGCTGTTCTCGTACTGATGCTGGACTGCGGCACAGGCGTTCTTCATGGCGTCGTCCTGTGGCGTGGTGTAGGCCTTGTACATATAGCCATCGTAGCCGATGGCAGCGTTGAAGGCGTTCATGAGGGTAGTAACTTCGGCATTGGATGCCTTGAACTTGGAGGTCTCTACCTGTACTTCGTAGGTGTAGCCGGTGGCGCTGCTGGCGTCATCGTCGTCGCCGCAGGCTGTGATAAGGGTGGTTGTCATTGTGCAGCAAAGGACGGCTGCCAGCGTCATCATAATCTTTTTCATTGTTTAATGTTTATAAATTGGTAAATAGTTGAAGCGGTAAAGAATTACTTAACGGCCTTGGGTGTCCAGTTCTTGAGGAAGCGGAGCACCTTGGTGGGATTATAGCCCTTGCCTTCCTCGAGGAAGCTGGAGTCCTGGATATGCAGGACCTTGCCCTGCTCGTCGAGGATGACAAACACGGGGAAGCCGAAGCGGGCAGGATTATGGAGACGCTTGAGCATGGCTTGCGTCTGGGCTGTCTTCTGGGCATCCTGCGACTTGCGGGGGTTATAGTTGACGTGGATGTAGACGAAGTTCTGGTTGATGGTCTGACTGACGGTGGAATCCTTGGTGGCGAAATCGGCAAAGCGCAGACACCAGGAACACCAGTTGCCTCCCACCTGACAGATGACAAACTTGCCACTTTTCTTGGCCTGAACCAAAGCCTCATCAATCTGCGTCATGGGGTTGATGTCCTCGTTATAGACTTTTTTCAATGCGGTCTGCGCCTGAGCAGACAACGAAAGGGTGGCGACAAAGAGCGCCAAAGCAATTAACTTCTTCATGGCTTAGTCGATTACTGTCATTCGCATTTCAATATCATCGACAGGACGATCGGCACGACCGGTGGCTGTGCCCTGAATCATCTGAACCACATCGAGACCTTCCTCGACCTCGCCAAACACGGTGTACTGGCCATCGAGATGGGGCGTACCGCCAATGGTGGAATAGAGCGTGAGCTGCTCGGGGGTGAGTCCGTCCTTGCCTACCTTACTTTCGGCCTCATCGACCAACTTTTCCTGCAAGGCCTGAAGACCGGCACGGTCTCTGTCGCGACGCATCTGCATGATCTCGTCACGATGGGCAGCAGCCAGGGCATTGAAGGCATCCTGCACCTTCTGCATGCGCAACTGCTTGGAGAATTGGCGCAACTGGTTCTCGTTGTACACCTGTCCCCAGACGATATAGAACTGTGAACCACTGCTGCGACGCTCGGGATTCACCTCGTCGCCCTGACGGGCAGCAGCCAAGGCGCCACGCTTGTGGAAGAGACCTTCCTTGATCTCGGCCTCGAGGGTGTAGTCGGGACCGCCTACGCCCAGCATCTTGCCTGCAGGCGCGCCCTTTGAATCGGGGTCGCCACCCTGAATCATAAAGTCCTTGATGACACGATGGAACAGGGTGCCGTCGTAATAGCCTTCCTTGGCCAGTTTCACGAAGTTATCACGGTGAATGGGAGTCTCGTCGTAAAGACGTACGACGATGTCGCCCAACATGGTTTCAATCTTTATTCGCATACCAGTTTTTATAAAATTTTGTAATATTGACTGCAAAGATAGTAATAATTCTCGGTTTTTCAGTACTTTTGCAGATAGATTTAATAAGATTTGTAATATGGAGAATTTTGAAGACACACTGCGCCACGACCTGCACCAGTTTCTGCAGAGCATCAAAGAGGTGGACGAGCGACTGCCCGAATGCCCCGATGTGGAGGAGAAATGGGAGGCGGTGGCCAAAGCCTATATTCCCGACGGTATCCGCGAGTTTCAGGACTTTCCTTCGGCCTCGCTGGGCTGGATGATGTATCTGGGCATGGCGGTGGCTAAGATGTGGGATACGGAATGGGAGATCTATTCGAAGATTGAAGACCTGTATGGCTATCTGCGCGACAAGCGAGGCTACGACGCGATGGACGAATATATTCGTGAAGAGGTGCTGTTGCTGGAGGGCATCGACTATACGGTGCTGGAGAAGTTGACGGGCGAATGTGCCTCACGTGTGTACAACGCCTTGATGCGCCAGCACTTTGAACCGGGAACGAGAGATGCCTTCAATGGCTTTGTGAGTTGCCTGCACCAGCTCTACCTGATGGGAGCAGCCGTGCAACTGAAGCGTATGGGCTATCACATGACGAAGATGAACTAAGCGCTATGGACAACCTAAAAGAGACGTTTCCGATTGTTGACGAGGAGGGGCAGGTGCTGGGCTCGGCCACTCGCGGAGAATGCCATAATGGCTCGCGACTGCTGCACCCCGTGGTGCATCTGCATGTGTTTAACACGGCTGGCGATATCTACCTGCAGAAGCGCCCGGAATGGAAGGATATTCAACCGGGCAAATGGGACACTGCCGTGGGTGGACACATGGACTTTGGCGAGACACCTGAGGATGCACTGAGGCGCGAGGTGCGCGAGGAACTGGGCATCACTGACTTTACGCCTGTGTTCATTGGGAAATACGTGTTTGACAGTAAGCGTGAGCGCGAGCTGGTGTATGTGAACCGCACCACCTACGACGGAGCGATAAAGCCATCGGCGGAAGAGCTGGACGGCGGACGCTTCTGGACGATGGAGGAGATTCGCGAGGCCATGGGCAAGGATATCCTGACGCCCAACTTCGAAAGTGAGTTTAAGCGGTGTTTCGGCAAGGAGGCTGGCCTCATCTAGTATAGGTATTGCGAATACCTAAAAATGATGAAATAGCTTGCGGACACTTGTACGTTTCATAGAAAATGAGTACTTTTGCAACGTTCTAAACCATAACAAATAGGTAAGCACAATGAAGAACATGAAGATGTATGAGCCCAGCGACAAGATGATTACGCTGATTAAGGATAACTACAGTGTGCTGCAGGCACTGGGCGCTTTTGGCATAAACCTGGGCTTCGGCGACAAGACCGTGAGCGAGACCTGCGAGATGAACGGGGTTGACACCTATACCTTTCTGGCAGTGGTGAACTTCACCATTAACGATTATGCCAACTTTGAGGATGATGAGCAGATTAGTGTGCCCACCCTGCTGCATTATCTGAAAGCCAGTCATACCTATTATTTGGATTTTCAACTGCCCTTTATCCGTCGAGAGTTGCAAGAGAGTATCAGCGAGAACGACCCGCTGGGCATGCTGATTATGAAGATTTATAATGAGTATGCCCAAGAGATTCGCCGACACATGAAATATGAAGAGAAGACGCTGTTCCCCTATGTGGAATCGCTGCTGGAGGGACGCCCGCTGAACGACTATAACGTTGAGACGTTCTCGAAGCATCACGACCAGACGGACAAGACGCTGCGCGAATTGAAGCTCATGATTATTAAGTATCTGCCTGCCGACAACCTGCACAACAACCAACTGACAGCAACGCTCTACGACATCTATAACAACGAGGAGTGGCTGAAACAGCATGCCGAGGTGGAGGACCACATCTTTACGCCTGCCATCAAACGATTGGAACGACTGGTGAAGAAGGACGACGTGACGAAAAACATCTCGTCGATGGTGTTCAAGGGAGGACAAGACAATAATGAAGCCCTGTCCGACCGTGAAAGAGAGGTGATCATCGGTGTGGTACAGGGCTTGCAGAATAAGGAGATAGCCGACAAGCTATTTATTTCGGTGAATACGGTTATCACGCACCGTCGCAATATTGCCCGCAAACTGCAGATTCATTCGCCAGCGGGACTTACCATCTACGCCATTGTCAACGGACTGGTTGACATATCGAGCGTGAAACTCTAATCTTTCTTATAGCTTTTTGCCTTCAGGAACTGGTCGACTTCTTTCTCGGCCTCAGCAATACGTGCCTTGCGCAAGCCAAAGCCTTCGACCACCTTTGCTTTGGGAAGGGCTTTTCTTAAGGCCTCGGTTGAGGTTTCCAGGCCACTGGTGCCGAAGGTGCAGAAAGGCACAACGGTCTTACCAGAAAAGTCTTGCTCGTTCAACAGGGTATAGATGGGGTTGGCATAGGTGCCAAACCAAATGGGATAGCCCAGGAAAACAACGTCGTAGTCGGCCACTTTCTTGGTGAGTGGCTTCAATGCCGGCCATTCCTTACTTTGCATCTCGCGCTGTCCGCGCTGGATGGTTTCCTGGAAGTTGCCCGTGTAGGGCGTGACGCACTCGATACTCTCAATATCGGCACTCAGTTGTTTTTGCAACTCTTGGGCAACCGTCTTGGTTGTACCAGTCTCGGAATAATAAAGCACCAGCATCTTCTGGGCTGACATGGTGGCTGTGGCAAGCAGCGCTACCAGTGAAAGGATTAGTTTTTTCATCTTTTTTATGGTTTTAGGGTTCATATTATCTGATTATTCCCAGCAATCCAAATCTTTTTCAAGTTCAGGGAACTGACTGCGATGGAATGTTGGTTCCTTAATGCCTTGCCGTTTCTGCTGGCGATAATCGTCGAGCAGGCGGAAAGCATAGCGCCCCAGCAAAAGGATGGCAATGAGGTTGCAGGCTGTGAGGAAGGCCATGAAGAAATCGACGATGTTCCACACCAACTCGAAACTGGCCATCGCACCGAACATCACCATGACACCTGCGGAACAGAGGCGATAGATTGTCATGACACGGGCATTGGAGGTGATGAAGCGGATGTTGGCCTCGCCATAGTAATAGTTGCCAATGATACTGGAAAAGGCGAAAAGGAAGATGGCAATGGCCACAAAGATGGGGCCCAAGGCGCCAATCTCGCTTTGCAGGGCCGACTGTGTGAGGGCGATGCCATTCAACTCGGGCACGGAATAGAGTCCACTGATGAGAATGATAAAGGCCGTACACGAACAGACAAGAAGGGTGTCGGTGAACACGCCCAGTGCCTGAATGAGTCCCTGCTTGACGGGATGAGACACAGCTGCCGTGGCTGCTACATTGGGCGCACTGCCCTCGCCCGCCTCGTTAGAAAACAGGCCACGCTTGACGCCATACATAATGGTGGCACCGAGTCCGCCTCCTGCCACCTGTTCGATACCAAAGGCATCGAGCACGATGACACGGAACACATGGGGAATCTGCTCGATATTCATGGCGATGATCACCACTGCCAGCACCACATAGCCAATGGCCATGACGGGCACAAGGACACTGCTGACATGGGCAATGCGCTGGATGCCGCCAAAGACAATGAACAGGGCGGTGACCGTGAGTGCTACGCCCACCCAGAGGGGCGACCATCCGAAAGCCTCGTTCATGGCGCCGCAAATGGTGTTGGCCTGAATAGAGTTGTTTGAAAGTCCAAACTGACAGGTGATGAGTACGGCGAAAAGGACGGCCATCCAACGCTGATGCAAACCACGCTGGATATAATAAGCAGGACCTCCGATAAAAGAGTCTTTGTGTTTTTGCTTGAACAACTGGGCCAGCGTTGATTCGACAAAGGCTGTTGCGGAGCCGACAAGGGCGATGACCCACATCCAGAACACGGCGCCTGGACCTCCGACAGCAATGGCCGAGGCCACACCTGCCAGGTTACCGGTGCCAACACGGGTGGCGACACTGACGGCAAAGGCTTGAAACGACGAGATATGTTTGCGACCTGAGCCGACGCCACCTGCCGTATCGACAGCGGAATCGGCCAGCAAACGAATCATCTCGCCCACCATCCGGAACTGTACAAAACGTGTGCGCCACGTAAACCATAGTCCGCAGCCCACCAAAACACCGATGAGCACATAAGCCCACAGTGCATCATTAATCGTTGTTATGAGATTGTTAAAGTCCATGTTTCGGCTGCAAAATTACTGAGAATATAACTAACTGCCAAATCTTTATCATTATTTTTTGTGAGAGGTCATGCATTGATGGGGGAAACGTTTGGCCATTTCGATAAAATTTGGTACTTTTGTACCATCATTAATTCATTGAAATGACTACATACAGCATTACTAAACCGGAGCGACTGCAGGCCACCATCAAACTGCCTGCATCGAAAAGTATATCAAACAGAGCCCTCATTATACATGCGCTGACTGGTGGTAGCATTCTGCCAGAGAACCTGAGCGACTGTGACGACACCGAGGTGGTGATCCGTGCACTGGAGCAAATGCCCGAGGTCATCGACATCAAAGCGGCAGGCACGGCCATGCGCTTTATGACGGCCTTCCTGGCTGCTACCGAGCATGGCGAGCACACCATCACGGGTACAGACCGCATGCAGCACCGCCCCATCAAGATTCTGGTTGACGCCCTGCGACAACTGGGGGCTAACATTGCCTATGAGAAGGAAGAGGGATTTCCGCCTCTGAGGATAAAAGGTGGCACACTGGACGGCGGTGCGCTGGAAGTGGCTGGCAACATCAGTTCACAATACATATCGGCATTGCTGCTCATCGGTCCGATGTTGCGCAAAGGATTGACCCTGCGCTTGCTGGGCGATATCATCTCGCGCCCATACATCGACCTGACGCTATGGACGATGCGCGAGTTTGGCGCTGATGCCGAATGGACTTCCGTGGATACCATTACCATTCAGCCCAAGCCCTATGAGAGTAGACCATACGTCATTGAGAACGACTGGAGCGCTGCCAGCTATTGGTACGAGATCATGGCGCTGAGCGATGATGCCGAGGCTGAAGTATGTCTGGAGGGACTGATGGACGGTTCGAAGCAGGGCGACTCGAGTGTTCGCTACATATTCAGTCTGCTGGGCATCAAGACAACCTTCGGCACCAAGAAGTCGGGCGTACCGACAAAGGTAACGCTGACAAAGAGTGGACACAGGGTGAACAGATTGGAATATGACTTCGTGAACGCGCCCGACCTGGCACAGACTTTTGTGTGCACTTGCTGCGCGCTGGGCATTCCATTCCACTTTACAGGACTGCAGACGCTGAAGATAAAGGAGACAGACCGCATTGCTGCCTTGAAAAAAGAGATGGGTAAGCTGGGCTACGTGCTGGAGGACATTGACGGACGCGAACTGAAATGGAACGGCATGACAGCCAAGTCACAGACGGCCGATGCACAGGTGGCCATTGACACTTACGACGACCATCGCATGGCGCTGGCTTTTGCCCCGCTGGCCATGAAGAACGCTATCTGCATCAACAACCC
>Ga0265298_10005543_pt1 | contig 15791 bp, 16 predicted proteins | sample AusTroGonzalo_MG_3_FD_193486 | JGI IMG/M metagenome (GOLD analysis project Ga0265298, IMG submission 193486) | Bovine rumen microbial communities from tropical cattle in Woodstock, Queensland, Australia - Gonzalo_01 | ecosystem: Host-associated > Mammals > Digestive system > Stomach > Rumen ... | reverse complement strand
CGCCCAGCTGGCCCTGTTGCGCGTGACCGCTCCGATGGTCGTGCTCTCCGGGACCGGTCTCAATGACGAGCTGAACGGCGTCGAGCGCCCCGTGCGCTTCCCCATCAAGGATATGTCCGAGCGGCAGGCCGAGGTCGTGCACTCCCTCGCCAAATGGAAGCGGGCCAAGCTCGCGCAGCTGGGCATCGCCCCCGGGCGCGGCATCTACACGGATATGAACGCCCTGCGGCCGGACGAAGAGCTGGACAACATCCACTCCATCTACGTGGACCAGTGGGACTGGGAGAAGGTCATCCGCCCCGAAGACCGCCATCTGGGCTTCCTGAAGCAGACCGTCCGCCGCATCTATGAGGCCATCAAGGTCACGGAGAACAAACTCTTCGTCGAATTCCCGCAGATCGTGCCGGAGCTTCCGGAAGACATCCACTTCGTGCACGCCGAAGAACTGGTGCAGCTCTACCCCGGCCGTACGCCGAAAGAGCGTGAAAACGAAATCGTACGCCGCTACGGCGCCGTGTTCATCATCGGCATCGGCGGCGACCTGTCCGACGGCGCGCCGCACGACGGCCGTGCCGCCGACTATGACGACTGGAGCAGCCCCAATGAAGAGGGCTTCAAGGGCCTCAACGGCGACATCCTGGTCTGGAACCACATCCTGCAGCGCCCCTTCGAGCTGTCCAGTATGGGTATCCGCGTGGACGCCGCGGCGCTCCACCGCCAGCTGGCGATCAAGGGCGAACTCGCCAAGGAGAACCTCCCCTTCCACCGCAGCCTGCTCGCGGGCGAGCTCCCGTGCACCATCGGCGGCGGCATCGGCCAGTCCCGCCTGTGTATGTTCCTGCTCCGCAAGGCGCACATCGGCGAGATCCAGAGCAGCATCTGGCCGGAGGAAATGGTCCGGCAGTGCGCCGACGCCGGCATCAAATTGGTTTAGGGATATTCCGGGAAAATCCGTATATTTGCACCCTCGGTTCCGTAGCTCAGCTGGATAGAGCAACAGCCTTCTAAGCTGTGGGTCCGGGGTTCGAATCCCCGCGGAATCACGAAAAAGGCTCGCATTCCTGCAAGCCTTTTTGCTTTATTCCATCCCGGAATCAGTTCCGGTGTCTCTTGTGTTCGGACCAGAGGCCGTAGACCTCGCTGACGTTGCCGGCGGTGATGAAGGCCTCGATCTTGCTGTCGCGGATGAACTTCATCAGGTCGGCGAACTCGTCCTTGGTCAGCAGGCTCTGGATCTCCATCCGTTTCTCGCCCTTGTAGCCGCCCGTCACCTCGTAGAGCGAGCAGCCGCGGACGATCTTGTTGATGATGTAGTCCCGGATGACCTCGTGCTGGTCGGAGATGATGCAGACGCGCTTGCGCCGGCTCAGGCTGGCCATGAAATAGTCCACGATCAGGCCGTTGATCCAGGTGCCGATCAGGCCGATGATCACGAGACGGAACGGGTTCACGAAGAACGCCGTACAGCAGATGATCACGCCGGCGATCGTCACGGACAGGCCGATGTCGAAATGGAGGTATTTGTTGACGATCTTGGCCAGGATGTCCAGGCCGCCCGTCGAGGCGTTGATGCTGAACATAATGGCCTGCGACATGCTCAGGATGAGCACGAAGCAGATCAGGTCGAACCACAGGTCGCCCATCACGGACACCCCGTTCGGAGCCAGGAGCTTCGTGTAGGGGCAGATCTTCTCCCAGAGGTCCATCATCGGGCCCAGGATCAGGGCCGTGTAGCAGGTCTTGAGGCCGAACTCCTTCCCGATGAGGAAGTAGGCCAGCACCAGCAGGATCGCATTGATGATGAGCACGACGGTGGAGACCTTGATCGCGATGCCGGCATTGCCGAGCACGGCGCTGATCACGATGGACAGACCGGAGATGCTGCCCACGACGATCTTGCTCGGGACCAGGAAGTAATAGACGGAGGCCGCGGCGATGAACATGCCGACCGTCATGATGAAAAGCTCCTTCCAGAACTTGGCAGTTCTGAGAGGAGCTATCGTGGATTGCAGAGTCATGTGGTTCTGATAGAATCGGTTATCGTTTGTATCGTAGTGTTATTGCTGCTGCTTCAAATACGTGTCGATGGCCTTGGCGGCCGTGCGGCCCGCGCCCATCGCCAGGATCACGGTCGCGGCGCCCGTCACGGCGTCGCCGCCCGCGAACACGCCCGGACGGGTGGTCGCGCCTTCCTCGTTGGCGACGAGGCAGCCGCGCTTGGACGTCTCCAGTCCCTGCGTGGTCTTGGAAATGAGCGGGTTCGGCGAGGTGCCGAGGGCCATGATGACCGTCTCGGTCGGAATCTCGAATTCCGAACCGGCGACGGGCACCGGGCTGCGGCGGCCGCTCTCGTCGGGCTCGCCGAGCTCCATCTTGATGCACTTCAGGGCCTTGACCCAGCCCTTCTCATCCCCGATGACTTCGACCGGGTTGGTCAGCATATCGAAGATGATGCCCTCTTCGGCGGCGTGGTGCACCTCCTCGCGGCGCGCCGGAAGCTCGGCTTCCGTGCGGCGGTAGACGATGTGCACTTCCGCGCCGAGGCGCAGGGCGGTGCGGGCCGCGTCCATCGCGACGTTGCCGCCGCCGACGACGCAGACCTTCTTGCCGGCGTGGATCGGGGTCAGGTAGTCCTCGCGCCAGGCCTTCATCAGGTTGTTGCGGGTGAGGAATTCGTTGGCGGAGAAGACACCGTTGAGGTTCTCTCCGGGGATGTTCATGAACTTGGGCAGACCGGCGCCGGTGCCGATGAAGACGGCCTCGAAGCCTTCCTTGTCCATCAGGGAGTCGATGGTGATCGTGCGGCCGACAATGACGTTGGTCTCGATCTTGACGCCGAGCGCGCGCACGTCGTCGATCTCGTGCTTGAGCACCTTGTCCTTCGGCAGACGGAACTCCGGAATGCCGTATTCGAGCACGCCGCCCGCCTTGTGGAGCGCCTCGAACACGGTGACGTCATAGCCCCATTTGGCGAGGTCGCTGGCGCAGGCGAGGCCGGCAGGGCCGGAGCCAATGACGGCCACCTTGTGGCCGTTCTTGGCCTTGGCGCCGGCATTCTCGGCCGCGGGCTTGCCTTCCTGGCGGGAATAGTCGGCAACGAAACGCTCGAGCTTGCCGATCGCGACCGGCTCGCCCTTGACGCCCAGGACGCAGCTGCCTTCGCACTGCGTCTCCTGCGGGCACACACGGCCGCAGACGGCGGGGAGCGAAGAGTCTTCCGCAATCACGGCCGCGGCGGCGGCGATGTTGCCGGCAGCCAGCTCCGCGATGAAGCGCGGGATCTGCAGGCTGACCGGACAGGCCGTCATACAGCGGGGATTCTTGCAGTTCAGGCAGCGGGACGCTTCGAGGAGCGCCTCCTCCTTGTTGTAACCATAGCACACTTCGTCGAAGTTGGTGGCGCGGACCTTCGGGTCCTGCTCGCGCACCGGTACACGGGGAATCCTGTTAGCCATCTTATTTGCCCCTCCCTATTTTACAGACATGTTTCTCATTGGCCTCGGCTTCCTCGGCCTTATACTGACCCTGGCGGCGCATCGCCTCGTCGAAGTCGACGAGGTAGCCGTCGAATTCCGGGCCCTCGACGCACGCGAAGCGCGTCTTGCCGCCCACGGACACGCGGCAGGCGCCGCACATGCCCGTACCGTCCACCATCAGCGTATTGAGGCTCACCACGATCGGGAGCCCGAGCTTCTTGGCGGTCAGGGTCGTGAACTTCATCATGATCATCGGGCCGATGGCCACCGCCTGGGTGTAGTTGTGGCCTTCGGCGACCAGCTTCTCCAGCAGGGCCGTGACCATGCCGTGGAAGCCTTCGGAACCGTCGTCCGTGCAGATGAAGAGGTTGTCGCAGACAGCTGCCATCTCGTCCTTGTAGATGAGCAGGTCCTTCGTCTTGGCGCCGATGATGACATCGACCGCCACGCCGTGGTCGTGGAGCCACTTGGCCTGGGGATAAACAGGTGCAGTACCCACACCGCCGGCGATAAATATATATCGCATCGCGGACAGCTTGTCCGCATCCATCTCGGTGAATTCAGAAGGAAGGCCAAGAGGGCCGACCACATCGTTGAAAGCCTCGCCGGGCTCGTACGCAATGATGTCGGAGCTGGACGCCCCGATCTTCTGAGTGACGATTGTCACAGTCCCCCGCTTCGCATCGAAATCACTGATGGTCAGCGGTATCCGTTCGCCCTTCTCGTCCGCACGGACGATCAGGAACTGGCCCGGTTGTGCGGCAGCAGCAAGCCGCGGGGCCTCTACCGTCATCCGACAAATTGTCGGTGTCAGCATATCTTTAGACAGGATTTGATACATAACTCTCAAAGGTACACAAAAAATCCCCGATTTGTTACAACAAACCGGGGTTTTTTCATCAGGGAAAACCCTGATTCTAGAAGCGATAGCGGATGCCGAGCGCCAAGCTGGTCCAGCCGAAATCGCCGTAGTTGAAATAATAGGCGGGGCGCCAGTCGAGGGAGATGCTGACCGGCGCGGATTCGATCTGGACTTCGGCGCCGAGCTGCCCCACGATGCCCGCGTTGAACTTAAGGACATATCCATCCGCATCCTCGTAGTTGTGGGCGCCAACTATGACGCCGGGGCCCGCGTAGAAGTTGAAGATGCCGGACGTTCCGATCACGAAATCATAGATTCCACTCACATAGAAGCCGTCCTTGCCGACGAGGCCGAGATCCATTTCAGCGAAAGCGTCGCCCAGGTCGTGCTGATACGACACCTCGGCGCCGTAACCGATCCGGAGACCGAAGGCGCGCGGCTGCGCGGACGCGACGGCGGCGAAGCAGAGCACGCCGGCCAGAAGAGTCAAAAACTTTTTCATACTGACTGTCATTAGGTTTTGTTAAACGATTCCGGAGAAACCAAGGAAGGCCATCGCCATGATGCCCACGGTGATGAGGGCGATCGGAAGGCCCTTGAAAGCCTTGGGCACGTCGTTGCCCGCCAGGTGCTCGCGCAGGCCGGCGAAGAGGCACATCGCCAGGCCGTAGCCGAGCGAGGTCGCGATGGCGTAGACCACCGCCTGGCCGAGGTTGAGCATATGGGGCGCAGCGCCGCCGAAAGCGAATTCCTTGGTCACCACGGTGATGGCCACGCCGAGAACGGCGCAGTTGGTGGTGATCAGCGGGAGGAAGATGCCGAGGGCCTGGTAGAGCGAGGGACTGATCTTCTTCAGCACGATCTCCACCATCTGCACGAGGGCGGCGATCACGAGGATGAAGGAGATGGTCTGCAGGAATTCCAGCCCGAAGGGCACCAGCAGGTAGTGGTTCAGCAGGTAGGTCACCACGGTGGCGAGCGTGATCACGAAGCAGACCGCACCGGACATGCCCGTGGCCGTGGAGAGCTTGTTGGACACGCCCAGGAACGGACAGATGCCCAGGAACTGCGCCAGCAGGATATTATTGACGAAAATCGCCGAGACGAAAATGAGGAAGTATTCCATGGCGCACTACTTTTTAGCGAGATACTTGTTGAACAGGACCATCAGATAGCCCAGCACCAGGAAGGCGCCCGGAGCCATCACGAAGGCGAGGATACCGTCACCCTGGATGAATTTCCAGCCGAACACGGCGCCGCTGCCGAGGATCTCGCGCACGATGCCGATGACCGTCAGGGAGAGCGTGAAGCCGAGGCCGACGCCGATGCCGTCGAGGGCGGACTCGCCCACGGAGTGCTTGTTGGCGAAGCCTTCGGCGCGGCCGAGGACGATACAGTTGACGACGATCAGCGGGATGAAGAGGCCGAGCGTCTCATAGACCGCAGGCGTGAAGGCCTGCATCAGGAGCTGGAGCACGGTCACGAACGTGGCGATCACGGTGATATACACCGGGATGCGCACCTTGTCGGGGACCATCGGGGCCACCAGCGAGATCACGATGTTGCTGAGGATGAGCACGAACATCGTCGCCAGACCCATTTCCAGGCCGTTCATCGCGGAAGTGGTCGTGGCCAGCGTCGGACACATACCGAGCACCAGCACGAAGGTCGGGTTGTTCTTGACGAAACCGTCAGTGATGAAATGCAGTTTACTCATTGCTCTGTCCTCCTGCCAATTGGTGATACACGTTCACGGCGTTGGACACCGCCAGCGCGTAGGCGCGGGAGGTGATCGTCGAAGCCGTGATGGCGTCCACGTCGCCGCCGTCCTTCTTGACGGCCAGCGACTTCGCAGCCGGGTCGAAACCCTGGAACTGCTCCATGAAATGCGTGTCCGTCGTACACTTGGCACCCAGGCCCGGGGTCTCGCTGTGCGAGAGGACCGTGGTGTTGTGGACGACGCCGGCCGTGTCGATGCCCACCATCAGGGTGAGGGCGCCGCCGAAGCCGGAGGTCGTGGAGATGACGGCATAGCCGGCACCTTCCGCCTTGTAGTAAGTATATTCCGTGCCGTTCACGTCGACGGTCCCCTGCTCGGGGACGCCTTCGAACGCGGGGAGCACCGCGGCGATGGACGCCGTGGTCTTGGCCTGGGCGGCCGCGTCGATCGGGTCCTTGGTCAGGGCGTATGCGCCGCCGACCACGGCCGAGCAGATCAGACAGACGGCGGTCAGGCAAAGTGCCATATTCTTGAGTGTAGATGCTGTTGCCATTGCCTATGCCCTCCCGTATTTTTTCTGGTGGAACCACATGTTGAGGAGCGGCACCGTACAGTTCATCAGCAGGATGGCGAACGACATGCCCTCCGGATAGGAGCCGAAGTAGCGGATCATCATCACGATGACACCGATGCCGATGCCGTAGATGATGCCGCCCAGGGTGCTCATCGGGGAGGTCACGTAGTCCGTGGCCATGAACAGGGCGCCGAGGAGCGCGCCGCCGGTCAGCAGGTTGAACGCCACGCCGGTGTACGCGTCAGGGTTGATGCCGCTGAAGATGGCGGCGATGATGGCCATCGTGCCGAGGATGCTGACGGGGATCCAGGGCTTGACGACGCGACGGATCAGCAGGTAGATGAAGCCGAGCAGCAGGGCGCCGGCGGACAGCTCGCCCGCGGATGCGCCGAGGTCGAAGAAGAAGGACGACCAGGTGTAGCCGTTCGTCTCCATGAACTGGCTGATGGTGCCGCCGGACTTGAGCGTCTCTTTCAGCACGCCCAGCGGGGTAGCGCCGGACACGGCGTCCGGAATCGACAGGAAACCGGCCGTCGGGGTCCAGTCGGTCATCTGGGCCGGGAAGGAAACGAGCAGGAACACACGGCCCGTGATGGCCGGGTTGAAGACGTTCTGGCCGATGCCGCCGAAGGGCAGCTTGGCCACGCAGATACAGACCACGGCGCCGATGAAGACGATCCACAGGGGAATCGAGGACGGCAGGTTCATCGCCAGCAGCAGGCCGGTGACGACGGCCGACAGGTCGCCGACGGTCGAGGGACGCTTCAGCATCCAGCGGGTGACGGCCCACTCCAGCAGCACGCAGGAAGCGACGCTGACCAGCAGGACGAGCAGCTCGGCCCAGCCGTAGGCCAAAATGGAAACCAGGATCGCCGGGCAGAGCGCGATGATCACGTCCCGCATGATCTTGGTCGTAGAGACATCCGCATGGATGTGCGGAGAAGGAGATACGATATACTTCTTGTCCATACGCGATTACTTGTTGGTTGCGGCCTTCGCGGCTTCGGCGGCAGCCTTGGCCGCCGCGGCGCGGGCGCGGATGACGCCCATCACCTGACCCTTGGCCTGGCGGATGTTGTCCAGGAGGGGGATGTAGGCGGGGCAGCTGTACAGGCAGCAGCCGCATTCGATACAATCCTGGGCCGCGTTCGCCTCGAGACCCTCGAGGTCGGCGGCCTTATAGAGGCGGTTGAGCAGGAACGGCTCCAGGCCCATCGGGCAGGCGTCCGCGCACTTGCCGCAGCGGATGCAGGACGTGGCCGGCTTGCGGCGCGTCATCCCTTCGCTGAGGTACAGCACGGAGGACGAGCCCTTGACCGTGGCGGCGTCCAGGTTGCTGATGGCCTTGCCCATCATCGGGCCGCCGCTGATCAGCTTGGCGGCCGTCTCGGGCACGCCGCCCGCCTGCTCCACGATCCAGGAAAGGGGCATGCCGATCCGGAAGAGGTAGTTGTGCTGCAGGTTGCCGGGGATCTGGTCGCCCGTGATGGTGAGCACGTTGGTGATCAACGGTTTGTTCTTCTGCACGGCCTCGTAGACGGCGAGGGAGGTGGCGACGTTCTGCACCACGGCGCCCACGTCGATCGGCAGGCCGCCGGACTTGACCTGGCGGCGCATCACGGCGTCGATGAGCTGCTTCTCACCGCCCTGCGGGTAGCGCTTCTTGAGCACCTGCACCTCCATATTGGCGTAGCCGAGCTCGCGGACCGCGTCGGTCATCGCGGCGATGGCCTCCGGCTTGTTCTCCTCGATGCCGATGACGCAGCGGCAGCCGCCGAGCACCTTCTGCATGATGGCGGCGCCGACGACGATCTCCTTCGGACGCTCGATCATGATGCGGTAGTCGCTCGTCAGGAACGGCTCGCACTCCGCGCCGTTGAGGATCAGGCACTCGGCCACCTTGCCGGGAGCCGGGTTGAGCTTGACGTGTGCGGGGAACGTCGCACCGCCCAGGCCCACGACGCCGGCGGCCTTGATCTTGTCAAGGATGGCGGCCTTGTCGTCGGGAATGGCGGTCACGAGGTCCTTGCTGCGGTCGATCGCGGGATCCCACTCGTCACCCTCGACCGCAATTTCGACGTGCGTGACGAAATTGCCGGCGAGGTCCTTGCGGGGCGCGATGGCCTTGACCGTACCGGATACGGGGGAATGGACGAAAGCGGAAATGAATCCGCCCGGTTCCGCGATCACCTGGCCCACCTTGACGCTGTCGCCGACGGCGACGAGCGGCTTGGCCGGGGCGCCCAGGTGCTGGGCCATCGACACGTAGACGGTCTGCGGGAGCGGGAGCTCCTCGATGGCGCATTCGCGGGCATATTTGCTGTCGTGGGGGTGGACACCGCCCATCGAGAATGTCAGTTTACCCATTGGCTACCTCCTTTTTTTCTTCGGCGGCCTCAGCGGCTTTCGCGGCCTCGGCGGCCTTGGCCTTGCGGTCGGCGATGCGCTTCTTGACGGCCTCCTTGTCCAACTCCTTCGGGAAATTCACGCCGTGGATGGCGCCCGTCGGGCAGACTGCCTCACATTCGCGGCAGAGCTTGCACTTCGTGAAATCGATGTAGGCGACGTTGTCCACGACCGTGATGGCGTCGTGCGTGCAGGTCTTGGCGCAGAGGCCGCAACCGATACAGGCGCTCGCACAGGCCTTCTTGGCCACGGGGCCCTTGTCCTTGTTGACGCAGGACACGTACATCCGCATCCCGCGCGGACCTTTCGCGCGCAGCTCGATGATGTGCTTGGGGCAAGCCTTGGTGCAGGCGCCGCAGGCGGTGCACTTCGTCTCGTCGACGACCGGCAGACCCGTCTCCGGGTCCATCGACAGGGCGCCGAACTGGCAGGCCGCGACGCAGTCGCCGCAACCCAGGCAGCCGAAAGCGCATCCGGTGTCGCCGCTGTACAGGGCAGCCTTGACACGGCAGGATTGCACGCCGTCATACTCGTTGATACGGGGGCGGGCGGAACAAGTGCCGTTGCAACGGACAACGGCGACTTGCGGTGCCTTCGCGGCAACGGTGAAGCCTAAGATAGAAGCCACCTTCTGCATCACTTCATCCCCGCCCACAGGACAATACTGGTTGTCCAGATTGGTGGCTTTGACCGCCGCATCGGCGAACGCGCGGCATCCGGCGAAGCCGCAGCCGCCGCAATTGGCGCCCGGCATCACCTTCTCCACTTCGTCAATCCGCGGATCTTCCTCGACCTTGAACTTGCGGGCCACCCAGAAAAGGATGAGCGCAAGCACCAGGCCCAGGACAGTCAGGATCGCGACGGTCCAGATAAAAGTAAGTGTCATTATGTTACTTGATATTAAATACGTATTCTTTCCGGAGACGTTCCCGCATCAGCCAGATGACGCCGTAGTACAAGGCGACGGCGCCGATGGCGCCCAGGCCGGCGAGCAACTCGGTGCCGCCTGCCGACAGGATTCCGAGCAGGGCGGCGACCAGGATGATCAGGGGAACCACATAGGCCAGCCAGACGGCTTTGTGGCCCATCGTAGCGCGCAGGACGACGGTGACTTCCTGTCCGACGCTGTAGTTGTCCCACCCCCGGGTCGGAAGTTCGACCTGCTTGACCTTGCTGTCGCCCAGGCTGCAAAGGCCCTTGGCGTGGCAGGCGGCGCAGGCGGACTCGGACACGATCTCGACGGTCGTGTATTCCGGCGTGATCGAGACGATCCGGCCGCGGTGGGTTATCTCACTATAAGAACTCATTGTTTACCATTGTGTTCATCGCCGAGTCGATGGTCATCGACTCCGCCCGGATGTCGAGCGTGTCGTCCAGCTCGACGAAGCGGATCTGTTCGCTCTTGAAGAGCATGTCGATGTCGCAGGTCTCGCCGTTACGGTGCTTGGCGATGATGATCTGCGTCTTTTCCTTGTCCTCGGGATTCTCGCTCAGGCCCACGAAATCGGGCCGGTGGATGAAGAGCACCATATCGGCATCCTGCTCGATGGAACCGGACTCACGCAGGTCGGACAGCTGCGGCTTGCCGCCGCCGCCCTGGCGCTGCACGGCCTGGCGGGAAAGCTGGGAGAGCGCGATGATCGGCACGTCCAGCTCCTTGGCCGTGGCCTTGAGCGTGCGGGAGATGGCGGCCACCTCCTGCTCGCGCATACCTTTCAGTTCGGCGGGGCCCTGCATCAGCTGCAGGTAGTCCACGAAGATCAGCCGTACGCCTTTGTTCTTGACCAGGTTCTTGGCCTTGGTGCGGAACTCCATCAGCGGCAGACCCGGCGTGTCGTCGATATAGAGCGGCGCCTTGGAGAGGGCCTTCAGCTTGTATTCCAGCTGCTCCCACTCGTAGTCCTCGAGCTTGGCGCCGCCCTTGATCTTGTCGGCGGGCAGGCCGGACTCGGAGGTGATCAGACGCTTCACCAGCTGGATGGCGGACATCTCCAGGGAGAAGAACGCCACGGCCATATGGTGATCGACGGCGGCATTGCGCGCCAGGTTGAGCGAGAAGGCCGTCTTACCGACGGAAGGACGGGCCGCCAGGATGATGAGGTCGGATTTCTGCCAGCCCATCGTGATGCGGTCGATGCTGTAAAAGCCCGACGGCACACCGTTCAGACCGGTGTTGCCCTGCATCTCCTGGATGTCGGTCATCGCCTCGTTGATGAGGCTGCCGATGTCCTGCACCTCGCGGCGGACGTTGCTCTGGATGGCGTCGTAGACCTTGCTCTGCGCCTTGTCGATCAGGTCGTCGACCTTGATCGAATCGTCGAACGAATCCCGCAGGATGTCGTAGGAGGCGGAGATGAGGTCCCGCTGGATGGTCTTCTGCTTGAGGATCTTGACGTAGTACTCGATGTGCGCGGCGGAACCGACCCGTTCGGACAGGTTCGCCAGCACGACCGAGCCGCCCACGGCCTCCAGGTTGCCCTGGGCCTTGAGCTCGGTGCTGACCGTGATGATGTCGACCGAAGTATGGTCCGTGACGAGGCGGGACATCGCCTCGAAGATCATCCGGTGCTTGGGATCGTAGAAGCAGGAGGGCGTGAGCTCCTCCATCGCCAGGTCGACACAGGAGGGCTCCAGCAACATCGCGCCGAGGACGGCCTCCTCGACATCAGGCGCCTGGGGCGGCTTGTTGCCGATCTCCAGGCCGAGCGTCTCGAGGTTGACCGTCTGGTCCTTCTTGCGGGAATTGCTGGGCCGCTGCGCTGGCATCGCCGCTAGATCTCAGGATTGACGATGATGCGGCCGCAGTGCTCGCAGATGACGAGTTTCTTGCCGGACGCGATGTCCAGGATACGCTGCGGGGTGATGGTGTGGAAGCAGCCGCCGCAGGCGTCGCCATAGGTGCCGTCCTCGTGCTTGGGGAACAGCGTCACCACGGCGAGGTGGTTGTGGGCGTTGCCGCGGATGCGCTCGTAGGCGCTCAGGGTGCGCTCGTCGATCTTGGCGGCGCAGGCGGCACGCTTGGCCTGCAGGGTCTTCTCCTCCTTGGCGGTGGACTCCACGATCGTGGCCAGCTCTTCCTGCTTGGCCTTGAGGTCTTCCTCACGGATCAGGATGCGGTCGGCGATGCGCTCGCGGTCGAGCTTGCGCTCCTCGATAGCCGCACGGGCCTCGCCGATGTTCTTCTCGGCGATGGCGCGGAGCAGGCCCTGGTTCTCCAGCTCCTTGTTGATGGAGTCGAATTCGCGGCTGTTGGAGATGTTCTCCAGCTGGCTGCGGTATTTCTCGATCTCGGCGTCCAGTTCGACGATCTGCTTGTTGGCGGCGTCGATGCTTTCGTTGTACCCTTCGATCAGCTGGCCGATCTTCTCGGACTTGGCGTGCAGGCCGGCAAGCTCCTCCTCGAGGAGGGCGACTTCCGCCGGCAGTTCGCCGCGCAGGTGGACCAGTTCATCGATGGCCACATCGGCTTCCTGCAGTTCGTAAAGGACCTTGAGCTTCTCCTGGGTACTCTGCTCGGACTCCGCAAAAGTCTTGCGCAGCGAGACGAAGGTCTCGCGCTCGTCGATCGGAGTCTGCACTTTCGTTGTTTTCTTGGTGGTAGCCATATAATATCTTTATTTATTGCTGCGATTTATACCAATTTGCAAAATTACGAAATATTTTTCTTAATCTCCATAAGTTGGGCCCGGATTTCCTTCAGCGAATCGATCGCCTTGACGCTCCGGTCCACCGGACGGCGGTCGGCGGCGAGCTGCAGCGCGGCGCCTTCCAGGGTGAGGCCGCGGTCCTTGACCAGGTGGTGGATCTGCTTGAAGGTCTCCACGTCGGCCGCGGTGAATTGACGGTTGCCCTTCGCGTTGCGCTGGGGCTTGATGAATTTCGGGAAGGAGTTGGACCAGAATCGAACCAGGGACACGGATTCGTTCAGGATCCCGGCCACTTCACCGATCGAGTAGAATAGTTTCTCCATATCGTTAATCCATTGATTGCAGGGTGTTCGTGGACATATACAGCATGTTCACGTATTCCGTCGGACTGACGGAGGCGAAGAAGAATCCCACCGGGTCCATCCCGGCGCCGTCCTTGCGCACCTCATAATGGAGGTGGGGCGCAAAGGCCTGGCCGGACATGCCGACCGCGCCCACGCGGTCGCCGGCGCGCACCCGCTGTCCGGCGCGCACGCTCATGCTCTCGAGGTGGGCATAGACGGTCTCATAGCCGCCCGAATGGGAAATCCGGACCGTGTTGCCGGTCGATTTGTTCGAAGAGGCCGAGACCACGGTGCCGTCCGCGGCGGCCAGCACCGGCGTGCCGCGCGCGACGATCAGGTCGAGGCCTTCGTGGTAGACATAAGCCTTATAGAAAGGATTCATCTTGCGGCCGGTGGAGGCACCGACCTGCGGATAGGTGATGTTCTGGATCGGGAGGATCATCGGCGGGAGGACGGTCGACGAGTCGGACAGGGCCCGGAAGATCCGGCGGAAGGTCGCCTCGACGGCCTGGCTGCGCTGCAGCAGGCTGTCGGCCTTGTTGCGCGTATAGGCGTGCAGGCGCGGTTCGGGGATGCTGTCCACCACGCCCACGAACGGGCTGCGCTCCTCCATCGGGTCCAGCATCGGGGCGCCGGAGGAATGGAAGACCAGGCCGTAGATCTCGTTGTCCTTGTACTGGAGGTTGGCGATGGCGTCGCCCAGCAGCTGTTCGCGCTCCTCCAGGCCGGGATAGAGCCGCTCGTACATCCGGATCTCCTGGCGCAGGCGGCGCTCGGTATCCGTGCGGAACAGCAGCGAGAAGACCAGATAGACCAGCACGGTCAGCGTGAAGGTCAGCAGCATATAGGCCAGCGCAAGCAGCAGGGTCTTCCCCACCTTGCGCGGCATCTTGCCGAAACGGAAGTTGTCGGCGTCGAATATGACCGGTATGAGGCGTCTCCTACCCATTGCCCTTCTTGCTGCGGCGGAGCAGCTCCGTCGTGCTGGTACGCTTGCCGACCGGCGATTCCTGCACCCGGGTGCCGATCATCGAGCGGTATTCGTCCAGCGACATGTTGAAATCCATATAGTTCATCGGGTTCACCCGGTTGTCCCGGTAGACCACTTCATAATGCAGGTGCGGACCGGTGGACTTGCCCGTCGAGCCGATGTTGCCGATCTGCTCGCCGCGCTTGATGCGCATCCCGGGCGCCACGGTGATCACGCTGAGGTGCGCGTAGCGCGTCTGGTAGCCGTAGCCGTGGTCGATCACGATCTGGTTGCCGTAGCCGTTCGACTTGAATTCGGCCGTCAGCACCACGCCGTCGCCGGTGGCGTAGACCGGCGTGCCCGTCGCCGCGGCGAAGTCCTGGCCGCCGTGGCGCTCGCCCCCGCCGTAGACGGGATCCGTGCGGTAGCCGAAGCCGCTCGACAGGTGGATCCTGCCGCGGTCCGGCAGCACCGGCGGCACGCTGGGCACGCAGGCGAGCATATCGCCCGCCGTCCGGGCCAGCATTCCCACCTCGTCCAGGGACTTGCCCTGGATGTAGGCGCGCTTGGTCAGGCCGTCCAGGCGGCGCACGGTCCAGCCCAGGGACGAATTCGTCCCCAGCCCGTCCAGCTCCGCGTAGCGGTTGACGCCGCCCAGGCCCGAATTCTTGACGGCCGCGGGGATCTCGCCCAGGCCGTAGATCGAGCGGTACACCTGGTCGTCACGCTGCTCGATACCCGTCAGCGTGCGGTCGTAGAGGTCCAGGCGGTTGGAGAGGACTTCCATCTTGGCCTCCCACCCGGCCGCGCGGCGCTTGAGCATCGCGGTCTTGGGCAGGTCCCACTGGAAGACGGAAGTATAGAGCCAGAAGTACAGGCACACGAAACCCGCGGCGACCAGCAAGGCCACCGCCCAGTGAAGGTGCTTGAGGTACTTCGGGTCTTCCTTCTCCTCGTAAAGCAGCGTCTCAGGGTTCAGGACATACTTCGGCATGGGGTTGCAAAGATAAGGGAAATCCCTTTAAATAACAAAAGCAAGCTCTCTGACAGATATATCGTTATCCGTCTTCATCGAAAGTATGCGAAAGCAAAAAATGCGCCTAGACGGCCTTCCAGGTCTGCGGGTCGCGGAAACCCTTCAGGAATTCGGCGACGGCCATCTTCTTCTTGCCGGCCAGCTGGACCTCGGTCAGCGCCAGGGCGCCGTCGGCGGTGGCGATGGCGAAGTAGCTCTTGCCGTCGCTCAGCACGGTGCCGGGGGCCGCGTGCAGGTCGGGGCGCTTCTCGGTACGGTAGACCTTGATGGAGGTGGTCTCGGCCTCGCGCGTCAGCTCGGCGAACGCCGCGGGATACGGCGAGAGGCCGCGGACGAGGTTGTAGATCTCGTCGGTGGAGCGTGACCAGTCGATGTGGCAGAGCTCCTTGGTGAGCTTGGGGGCGGGCTTGAGCTCCTCGGAGCCCTGGATGAAGGAGCGCTGGACGCGCAGCTCCACGTTGTGCTGGATCAGGCCCTCGACCGTCTGCAGGACCAGTTCGGAGCCGATCTCCATCAGCTCGTCGTGCAGCTCGCCGGCCGTCTCGTCCGGCCGGATGCGGCACTCCTGGCGCAGGATGATGCCGCCGGTGTCGATGTCCTTGTCGATCATGAAGGTGGTCACGCCCGACATCTTCTCGCCGTTGATGACGGCCCAGTTGATCGGGGCGGCGCCGCGGTACTGCGGGAGCAGCGCCGCGTGGAGGTTGAAGGTGCCGAGTTTCGGCATCGACCAGACCTCTTCCGGAAGCATCCGGA
>Ga0265298_10005542_pt1 | contig 15801 bp, 7 predicted proteins | sample AusTroGonzalo_MG_3_FD_193486 | JGI IMG/M metagenome (GOLD analysis project Ga0265298, IMG submission 193486) | Bovine rumen microbial communities from tropical cattle in Woodstock, Queensland, Australia - Gonzalo_01 | ecosystem: Host-associated > Mammals > Digestive system > Stomach > Rumen ... | reverse complement strand
AGAAAGCTATCAATTGAAAAAGGTCCGGCCAGTGGATATGTTCTGCTGGACCTCGGGAATAGAAACCGTGGCTTTGTTTTCCAATCTGAAATAATCAGGAATCGCGCTGCTCTGTATCAGAATTTGCCAAATTTGTACGCTTTTGACCGTACTTGTCTCGCACATTTTCTCTTTTTTTCGTGTCTCGTGTCTCTGGTGTCTCTGGTGTCCGCGCCTTTTTTGTCGTGTCTCGCATAACCGGCAGCTCAATTTGTATTCACCCAATCGAACAAGTCTCAAGTCTTGCAGTCTCTCAAGTCTGCACGTTTTTTCTTGAGGGCAAAGTTTTTTGAGGGCAAAAAATCCCTGAGGTCCGACTTTTTTGAGGTCCGTTTCCTTTTAGTGCAAAAATCCTTTAGTGCAACACCGTGTGCTGGAAGTCGATTATCTACAAAATGTAGATATCTTCCTTCCGATACCACTATATCATGTGCCCCCTTCCCTGTCAACGTTCCTGCATTTCCCGTCCTCACTGCACCTGCCTTTCAAGTGAAAAAACGATCCGTCCGGAGACGGAAAACCGGTCGGACGTTTCTGATTCCGGAACAAAAACACTTCGCTCCCTGTGCTTAATCTTTGATTGTGTGGTATATTATGGAAGGCGGAAAAAACCGTCGAATCAAATGATACAGTAAGTTTAAGAGGTTTATATGCTGACAACGAACACCGTGGAAACGCCGAAAAAAGAAAAAAAGACCCGTTCCCTGTCCGCCAAGGTCTTTCGTATGTTCCTGGCGGGCACCATTGTGCTGTGCCTGATTCTGCAGGTGATTGTCCTTGGACTCTATTCGTTCGCGGTTGCAAACCAGTATATCGCGACTTCGTACAATCTTTCCCGCAGCGCTTCCCGGGTGCTGCAGTCAGTGGGAGACGTGGAACCGCTGTACAATGAGGTCATGGGGCGCTACCGGGCAATGACGGAGGCGGAACGTGCCGAAGTCGATTCGGAAGCATATGAAGCGCGTTTCGCCGATATTACGGAGCGGGAAGATTATAAGGCCATCCGGACCATGCTGGGTTATTTCCTGGAATCCAGCGATCTTTACGATATCTACTTTGCGATGTACGACAGGGATACCGCCGCGCTGGTCTATATTGCGGACCCGTCGGAGGAAGACGTTGCCCTGCCGGGATACTGGGAGGAAATCGAAGCCGGCGAATTAAACAAATTCCTTGGCTGGAACGGGGAAGGAATGCTGTACGACGTCAGCAAAATGGAAAAATACGGGTGGATCTGTACGGCGGGCGTGCCGCTGAAAAACGAGGCGGGTGAAACGGTCGGGTTTATCCTGTCGGATATCACCCTCAGCGGGCTGATCCGTAAGCTTTCCACTTTCTCCCTGCAGTATTTCATCGCAATGGTGGTGCTGGTCCTCCTGTTTGGATGGTTCATGGTGCGGAGGACGCGGAAAATGATGGTGGAACCGATCAACGCCATCGCCGATGCCGCTCAGAACTATGTGCAGGATAAGTATAACGGCGTCCAGACTGAGGAGGGACGGTTCGCCGGCCTGAACATCACCACCGGGGATGAGATCGAAAATCTGGCAAACTCCATGACGGAAATGGAGAAAGACATTGCCGCGTATGAGGATAACCTGACCAGGGTGACCGCCGAAAAGCAGCGCATCGGCACCGAACTGGCGCTTGCCACCCGGATCCAGGCGGACATGCTGCCAAACATCTTCCCGGCATTCCCGGAACGCAGCGATTTCAGCATCTTTGCCAGCATGACGCCCGCCAAGGAAGTGGGCGGGGACTTCTACGACTTCTTCTTTGTGGATCACGACCGCTTGGCGATGGTCATCGCGGACGTGTCGGGCAAGGGGATCCCGGCTGCCATGTTCATGATGATGGCCAAGAGCATGATCCAGACGCAGGCGGCTTCGGGACGGGCTCCCGGCGAGGTCCTGGAAACCGTGAACCGGCTGATCTGCGCGAACAACCGTGAAGAGATGTTCGTCACGGTCTGGTTCGCCATTCTGGACCTGAAGACCGGCTTGCTGACCGCTGCCAACGCAGGCCATGAATATCCGGTGCTGAAACAGCCGGACGGCGGTTTCGAACTCTTCAAGGATAAGCACGGGCTTGCCATCGGCGCAATGTCCGGCATGAAGTACAGGGAATACGAAGTTCAGATGAACCCCGGCGCGAAGTTGTTTGTCTACACGGACGGTGTGGCGGAAGCTACCAATGCTCAGAATGAACTGTTCGGCATGACCCGCACGGTTGATGCATTGAATCAGGCCGCAGACAAGTCGCCCGAGGAGATCCTCCAGTCGGTGAACAGTGCTGTGGAAAGCTTTGTAGGCGACGCGGAGCAGTTCGACGACCTGACCATGATGTGCCTCGAATTCAGAGGGCAAGACCAGTAAACCAGCCTGTCTCCTGCTATCCGAACTGTTGCAAAATCTGCAGCAGTTCATGGTTCCTTCGCAGTATGTGCATATTTTGCACATACTGCCTTGTCATCATCACTTCTCTATCAACCTGGTGTTTTCCGCCATCGGCAGTTATTGTATATTTTGCAACAACTGAATCGCGAATCAGTCATCATAATCGTAACTGGGACCTTTTCAGGGAAGATCATCAAGATAACAGCCATTTGCGTTGCAAGCTTCAAGCATTGCCCTTGCCACACCTAATTGTCCCATATAATGCTTCAATGTTTCATGCCATATCTTCGAAGCTCTTCATGAAAAGCGCGTCGACGGTTGTATTCCATCCGATATTTTTCCATGAGAGCGTTCTTCGCTCCCTTCTTTCCTCTTGATTCCAGGACCTCTCCCAGCGCAGCTACAAACGCCGCACATTCTTCATAGTAATTCCTTCGATTGGCGTTCATAATAGCCTCTACTCTGAGTGAAATCCACTTGTCAATTTTCACCAGCCATTTCTCCTGTTCTTCTTCAGGAATTACAACAGTTTCGCGCCACTTGCCAAACACTTCGAGAAAAAAATTTTCCGGATTCTGACCGGGATCATTATTGGTTCCTTTGCAGAATGCCTCTTCCGAAAAATCGCACCCGCTAATTGCTCTCTTTACCATCATCTTCAGCCCCGGCCCAATTCCATCCTGCTCCAAGGAAAGAAGCATCAGTGAAATCCCTTCCTTCATAAATGTAGACGACCAGCCGATTCCCTTGTCCGTTTTCATATATTTATTCAGCAGATCATCAAACCGGCCTTCGAAGAAATACAATCCTGCCATAGCCTTGCGTTCCCATTCATGGGATTGCATATAATACGCCTCATATACTTCGCGTGTTGTCTCAGCACTATTTTCCCACTGATCAGACAGCAGCCGAAGCCGAAGATAGTTGACAACAGACGGAACAGTCCTGAAAGCTTCCATCCAGCAAGTTTCCGCACATTTCCTGTCTGTGGAATCCAATGCATATTTCGCTGTCAGCAATGCTATATCTGCCCGTTCTTCCTTTTCCAGCGGGACTTCATCCAGTGCTTTCATTCCTGTCATCTTCAATTCTTCAGAGCTATGACTTATTCGCTTTGTTCTCAAATAGTTTTCATAAAGCTTCGGATGAACCGCTGCATACCGGCTTGCTACTTGAAGTTCTTTCCCGTCATCCATGAGCATCGTTTGTGCTTCGAGCAGGAGACGCTCTGCATATGCGGACTGCTGATTGGCTACTTCCGCAATCCAGCAGGGCAAAAAAGTCTCCAGATCTATTTCTTCCGTTCCCGTCTGAAGAATATCTTCGAGACTGATACTTGTTGACTCAAAGCGGTTTAATATCTGTAACATAGCAGAGGCGCGCTGGTTTCCTTCGTTCCCCACACAGGCCAGATAAACCGCTTCCTTTACTCCGGTCGTATAATCACTCTTTAGTAAATCCTGACATTCCAGATCATATATACTTAGCGCATTGTCTCCATAGTCACAGTAATCCCCTCCAACCTGAACCTCCACTTCTGACAGTTTCTCTGCAAGCGCTGCTCCCTTTTTGTAGATTTCATGATCCAGGCATTCATGAAGCAACACAAATGCCGAATCTATAACAGTAAGCAAGCCTTCCGGGTCAGAAAAAATGAACTCGTCGTCCTCGCTGTCGTTCCAATCGTCCCACTCTTCATTATATTCACTGTCAAGCTCTGACTCGCCCTCTGTAATCTCCTGCAATCTTGCCATAACTTCATCCACTCGTTCCTCATGCGTGGCGGAGCGGCTGATTTTGGATCTTCCTTCTGTATCCGGAATAATGTTACAACAGTCCGATAACAACATCAGAAAATCGTCCCGATCGGACTGCTTTACATTCCTGGCAAGATTATGGATAAACACTCTCAGTTCTTCCACATCTCCCCGCTCTGCATATTCGTCTACTTTTTTCATGAATGCCGGATAATTCACTCTTGTCTCCTCCTCCGTTTTACAGCATACGCTTGATGTTCATATTATCCGTCCATCCTAAACCTTTGGCCCAAATCAAACTTTCCTGTTTCTCATCATATGGTCCGTTGTCTGGTATGTTATCCTTCCCCCAGTATACAGTCTCTTCCCTGGGATGCTGCGAGCGAAGAAACTGAGCATACCCCCAAACGCCGCCAACGTCATCCACAAGAGATAATCCATCCGCAGCAATACAAACCGGCTTGTATGTCATATGCACTTTGGCGATGGCTTCATCCAGTTGCTCCTGACTGACGCGTCCCTGTTCGATCAGATCACATGCATCATAACTCCCGGTAATTCGGATACGCCAGTCATCTCCATAATCATAATAATAATAGAGAACGTCTGTCGGAGTATTCGTCATTGGCTGATAATAAGGAAGATCGATCTTGGCCCTCAATATCTCTTTGATGTCTTCCTTTGTGTCCTCATCCATAAACCGTTCAAAGGTGTCACAGATTTCACTTCCTGCAGCAATCGCGTCTTCCGGATGCTTTGCGTGCAGTGCAAGCACATCATCTATCGTCAGCCGTTCCAGCAGATTGCTGGCGCCTGTCTCCGCAAAAAACCTGACCAGCCCCATTACATCGCAATCTTCCAGTCTTGCAATTTCCCGCCGGATAATTTTTCTGTCCCACAGATCTTTCTGGTCAGTTTCCGTTAGGAGAAGTTCTCCCGGCAAACTTCCTTCATCAGCTCGTCTGATATCTGATACTGACAATTTCCCTTCATCATCAATATAAGACACTTCAAAAAATGGATACTCTTTTTTTAGCCGCTTTACATCTTTTGCGCATTGAATCAACCCCTCACCATGACACAGAGACATATACGGCCCTGTATATTTTTTCTTTAGCCAGGTTTTAAAGCTGCCATATTCATAATCATCCGCCCAGAAATGATCTTCTTCTCTCATCAGCGGAGACTGAAACAGAATCCCTATCAGTTTTAACCAGTTTTCACCCCTGTTCCCGGTTACGGAAACAAACTTCTTCGGTGGTAATTCATATCGATGTAGGTGACTGTTCTGCCAACCAAAGAGTCTCTGAATTGCATAATGCAGAGCATACAGCGGCATATCTGATGGAATCAAAATATCTCTGCTGATTGTTTTTCCAAACTGAACATGCCCGTACGATTTCAAAACGCGTGTCTCTTCTTTATAATAATCTGATTCATACAACGTTTCCTTCTGATATCCATCATCCTCAACGTCCAGGGGATGAAACGAATCTCTCCTCAGTTCCAGGTGCAGCCTGACAACATCGACTCCTGTGCATCTGGCTTTCCCCCAATCCACCATTTCCTCCGGAAGACTGCGGAGGCACACTTGTCCGGGATAATGTTCCAAACTAAACTGATTGATTGTATTGACAGATTGTGGACTCCTCTCCTGTAGTTCGCTTTCTATTTCAGTTTCCCGTTTCATAGGTTCCCATCCTTCCTGTATATATATTTCTCTGTCCTTTTTAAGCACATTTTCTTTCGCAATCCGTATTCTTTCCCGATATTCAGCAGAATATCGCGCATTCTCGGTGGGATGATCTCCCTGGTAAAACCCTTTTGTATACGGCATATACTGTTGAACGGCCTTTACCGTCGTATGAAGGAGTTCAGCAATTGCCTCGCTAGTCATTCCCTGCTCAAAATAGTATTTCACCCGCACACTGGTCGGGCTTGACCACAGACCTTCCGTAATCAGCGCTTTCCTGACTTTTACCTCTGAAACGTTCAGGAAAGCAGCTGCAGCTCCTATCGTCCCTTTGTCCAGATATGCTTTGATTATTTCCTGATACAGTGTCTCTGTTCGGATGTCCTTGCCCAAACTTTATCCCCTCCCATTCGTCTGTCAACCTAACTATACAAGCAAAATAACACGATCTTGTCGGAATGTCAACCTAATGTTTCTGCGTTTAACAAGGCGCATCGAAGATTGCATGGGACGGTGTGACGCGCGATCAGCACAGTACCGGTTCTTAAATAGGCTGTGCCTCTTTGAGAATCGTATTCATTGACGATAGGCTGCCGCAGCAAATTCATATCTGTTTTTGCCTAATTTGAATTTGACTATTTTTACTAATTCTGTTATGCTCTTGTTGATTCAAAGGAGGTGACCGGCAATGTTCTATTATCGGGAAGATGAATTCAAACAACTGAACCGCTTTCTGAATCATTCATCTGCCAAAGCAATGGCGATTTACGGCAAAAGGCGAACCGGTAAAACAAGGTTAATTACGGAATTTATACAGAAGGATACAAGTCATTCCGTCTTTATATACTTTCAGTGTACAAGCTATGACTATCATGCCTGCCTGACAGATTTTCTTTCGATTGTCAGAAAAACTTTTCCGGATGAAACCTATCTGCCATCCATGCCCTCTTTCAAAGACACCATGGTTGCTCTATCGAAGGCCCATTCAGAATCGCTTTGTATCATTATTGATGAGTTTCCATTTCTGGCAAAAAAGGATGAGAACGTTCCTGTCGAGTTTCAATGGATCATTGATCATGGCCTTGGTTCCATAAAACTGATCCTTCTTGGTTCAAATCTTTCTTTTATGAAGAAACAGATCGGAAACAGGGAAGCGCCGCTGTACGGACGCTTTGACGAAATCATGGAAGTGCGGCCGTTTACTTTTTCGCAGGTGCAGGCATTGTTCCCTTCCCAGGATGACACTATGAAGGTATATTCCATGACCGGCGGTGTTGCGCAATATGTCATGTTCTTTCTGGATTATCCTTCTGTGCAGGAAGCAACCGCCTCCCTGTTTTTCTCTCCGGACGGCCGCCTGATTCGGGAAGCGCCGAATATGCTGCTTCAGGAACTGCGTGATCCCACGACTTATGAACAGATTCTCCGGGCGCTCGGAGGCAGTGATAAAACCACCCCTCAGATCGCAGAACAGAGCGGCCTGGACAGCAAAGGCCTTTCGCCCTATCTGAATCGCCTTCAGGAATTGAATCTTGTGTCTGTTGTCAATAATCCCCTGTCTTCTGAAAAAAGAAAACAGCGATTCCGAATCATAGACGCGTTATTCCGTTTTCACTATACCTTTATTGAGCCGAATATGTCGCTGATCAATTCCCTGCGTGAAAAAGCAGTTGATTATGTACTGGACCACCGGTATCAGGAATTCATCGGCGTTACCTATGAGGATATCATTCGTGATAGCTGCTTTCAATATGCACTGAATCAAAGAATCCCTTTTATGCCCCGTACGATCGGCAAATGGTGGGGTCCTGTCTTTAAGAACAACGCCTGGCAGGAGTCTGAAGTGGATCTGATCGCTTATAACGATCAGCATCTGCTTGTTGGAGAATGTAAATACCGCACAAAAGCGGTCGGATTGAAAGAAATGGATGATCTGAAGCTGAAAGCTCAGTTCATTCCTGCCGGTAAACGGGAACTCTTTTATCTTCTTGCAAGCAAAAGCGGTTTCACCGTAGATATCCTGTCTCTTCAGGACCCCCATGTAATCCTGATTGATCAAATGGCCGGGGTAAATAGATCTTGATGTCTTTGGTCCGGAATCGGAGCCCTCAGACTCTCCTTCCTTCGACGACGTTTTTGATTTGCCGTTCTGACATGTCGGTAGTTCTTCACTCCAGCACAAAAGCGATATCCTCCAGGCTGGCGCTGGTTACCGACCCGTCATCATCGGAAATCACCTGCCGGATCACTTCTTTCTTCATGTCCTGCAGTTCCACAACCCGCTGCTCGATACTCTCTCCGGCGATCAGCCGGATCACTTCCACATTCCGGGTCTGACCGATTCGGTGGGTCCGGTCAGACGCCTGGTTTTCCGCCGCCACATTCCACCAGGGATCCAGATGAATCACCGTATCCGCCCCGGTCAGGTTCAGACCTGTTCCGCCGGCCTTCAGCGAAATCAGGAAGACGTCCGTCCCGCTTCCGTTGTTGAAGGCGTCCATCATCTCCACCCGTTCCTTCGCGGGGGTGGCGCCGCTGAGAAAGCTGGTCGGGATCCCCTGTTTCTCCAGCACATTCCTCACCGACTCCAGTGCTTTAACAAACTGGGAGAAAATCAGGATCCGGTGATGGGCCTCCAGGTATTCCGGAATCAGCGCGGACAGCATCTCCAGCTTTCCGCTTCCTCCCCGGTAAGCCTCCACGAACATGCCGGGATCCACGCACACCTGACGCAGCCGGGTCAGGTACGGCAGCATATCAAAAGCTTTTCCGCCCTCCTCCAGGGCTTTTCTGGCTTCCTGACGCATCGCGTCATACAGCTTTCGCTGCCCTTCGGTCATCTCGGCGGACAGGATACGCTCGTACTTCGCCGGAAGATCCTCCAGCACGTCCTCCTTCACTCTCCGGAGGATGAACGGCGCCGCCTTGCGTGCGATCACTGCCGTCTCGGCCTCGCGGAATCGGGAAAGCTCCTCAAAATAGCCGGGCATCACGAAATCAAAAATACTCCACAGATCCACCACGCTGTTTTCGATCGGCGTTCCCGTCAGGGCAAACCTGTGGGTCGCTTTCAGTTCCTTCACGGATTTTGTCTTCAGGGCATGGACGTTTTTGATATACTGCGCCTCGTCCAGCACGATATAATTGAATTCCAGTGAGTACTTGGAAATATCGTTCCGCAGGGAATCATAAGAGGTAATATAGACGGCCTTTTCATTTCCCTGGATGGAGGCAATCAGCTCGCTTCGCCTGCTGTCCGGCCCGTAGATGGCCGTCACCCTGGTGGCTCCGTCAAACCGTGTAAACTCGCTGATCCAGTTGAAAACCAGGCTCTTGGGACAGACCACCAGGCTGGGTTTTCTGCTTCGGTCGCTTTTCAGCAGGGCAATGATCTGGATGGTTTTCCCCAGCCCCATGTCGTCGGCCAGAATCCCGCCCATGCCGTATTTGGTCAGGATGGACAGCCATTTGAAACCTTCCGTCTGATAGTCACGCAGCTCGGCCTTCAGGCGCGGAACGGCGATTTCCGCTTCCTTGAAGGAACGAATCTCCTCAATCATATCCCGCAGATATTTATCCACCCGGCAGCTTCTTTCATGGGAGAAAGCTTTAATGGCATTGATCATGGAAATGGTTCTCTTCCGGTACAGATCCTTGGGGTCCATCCCGAAATCCTTTACCGTTTCCCCGAAATCCCGGGCCGTTTCGCTGTCCAGGTCCACAATCCGGTTACCGTCCAGCAGAATATATTTCCGCTTCTTCCGCAGCCCGGCGATGATCTGTTCCAGTTCAGCTTCCGTAAAGTCGCTTTTCTCCAGGAAGACGCGGGCCAGATTGTTCTGGTAAGTCACCCGGATTACCGGTTTTCCGATGGTTTTCAGTTCCTTGTTCTTCAGGTTTTCGGAAAGATACACATTTGTCAGCGTTTTCAGCCGGGTAAAGTCCATCTTGAAGAACGCCAGCACCCGGCTTTCCTCCGCCAGCACACCGTCCTCGAAGCCCAGGCTCTGGAGGAACGTTTCAAGCAGTTCGACCTTCACGCGGTCAATCCGGTCGGTCAGCCCCTCCGGCCCGATCTCCTTTTCATCCCGGAGAACGACCGTCCTGGCGGTGATTGCGCCCCTGTCGAAATCAAAGTAGGTGTTCAGCCGGATCTGACTCAGCACAAAGTCCCGCTGCACCGCTTTGTCAACGTCAAACATTTCAAAGAAACGGGAATAAATCTTTTTCAGGAAATCCTTGAGGATCGGTTTAATGCTGACCGACGGATTCTGATCGATCAGGCTGATCAGATTCATTTCCTCCGTCGTTCCCTCCACCCGGTCCAGAAAAGCATTGTCCTTTCCCTGTGCGCGTGTCAGCAGGTAGCCTTTTCCGGCCAGATTGAGAAACTCATGCTTTCCCTTGTCCAGATCAGTGGATAAAACATAGTCGCTGCTGATTTGAAGCCGGATTTTGCGCGGGTCCATCCGGATAACGCACGGCACCTCATTGTAGAAAACGGTCCGGCCGGCCAGGTTTTCAAGGATATTTCCCAGCAGCGCGTTGCTGATGGTGATATAGCGCTTGTTGTTGGATTCGGATTTGCGCCCTTTGGTATATTTCGCGGTCATCAGCTGTTTGATCACCGTCGCGTCCATTTCGTTCAGATTTTCCGGATCATGCGTCAGGATCAGGTCTTTGCCGTATTCCGCCGTCGCGCCGGTCCGGAAGGATTTCATGAATTCCGTCGCGTCCTTTACGACATACATCCGGTTTCGCCCAACCTTGAACGCCAGGGCGTTGCTCCCGTCCTGCCGGTAGAACAGCCAGTCGATCCCGACCTTCCCGCTTTCCGTATAGAGAATCTTCTCGTCTGCCAGCGCGTCGCACAGCTGCTGGTATCCCCTGGCGAATTTGCTGTTTTTCTGCTCGAACAAGGCGGTGGCAAGCGCGTCCCGGTTTTGTTCAAACACCTCGTTGTACTTGTCTTCCTTCCCTTCCAGGCAGACCTTCCGGATTTGCTCCGAAGAGTATCCGAGCTTATTGTAATAGGAATCTCTCAGCCGCAGTACGCCGTCTTTCTCGATCGCGACCAGCAGGATATTTCCGGATTCCGGGTCCGAAACGGTGAACAAGGCATACACTTCGCTGTTTTCCCGGACGATTTCATACTCGCAGGAAAACCAGGTGGTCAATTCCTTTTCCGCCTCCCCTTCCCGCGGTGTGTATTTTCCGTATATTTCCAGCTTGTTCCGGACAAAACTGAGCAGCAGCCGGTTGTCTGGCAGAAGCGCCGTCCGTTCAACGATGGCTTTTTTCAGCGTTTCATTTTTGGAAAGCCGTACCCGCTTAATGACGTGAAGGATGTATTTCCCCCGTTCTTCCGCGCTGCTGTCTGCCATCAGGTCATCCATGATGTAGCAGAAACTCTCTGTGGAAAGCGGGGTGTTCCGGATCATCTTCAGCTGATCGTCCCGTCCCAGGCTCCGGATCTCCTCTGTTGACAGGGAGTAATTCCGCAAACTGCTGTACAGTTCGATTTTCTGTTCCCTGGGAAGTCTTTCCGCCAGTTTTTGAAGAACGGATGCGGTTTCTTCTTTTTTTCCTGTCTGATCCAGTTTTTTTCCGACAGAAACGATATGCTCCGGATTGGGATCCGTCAGTTCCGCAATCTTTTCCAGAAAAGGCAGATCGCATTGTTTCGGCTCCTCCTTTCCTTCCGCGTAGTACCGGAGCAGTCCCTGCCGGTCATGCCGGTATTTCAGGAGGAACTCTTTATAATAGTTTTCCGCGTAATCCTCTTTTTCGTCCAGCGCTTTAACAGCTTTCTGGTATTCCTTCAGCACCCGTTTCAGGCAGGTCCTGTTCGACCGCCGCTGTCGGCCCTCATATTCTTCCGGATCCGCGTAGCTGCCCGAATCCAGCACCGCTTTCCTGTATCCCTCGTCTTCGAAAAGCGCCGTCAGCAGTTCTTTATAGTCGTCTTCCAGAAGGTGGGAATCATAATCATATCCGGGAGTCATCTCCAGCAGAAATTCATGAAATCTCCAGTAATAATCATCGCTGTTTGCCGAGTCCACCAGTCGGATAATGTCATGTACGTTTTCAATCATGGAAAGATCAGGAATCCTGTTGTCCAGTCTCAGCGTTTTCGTTTTCAGGTCCGATTCCAGAAAAATGGACTTGTCGACGGGAAGCTCTGAAACGACATATGTGTGCTGGAGTGCGGCAAGTCGCCGCTCCAGAAAGTCCGCCGCGGCTCTGTCATGTCCGCAGTTTCGTTTTCCGCAGTTGCAAATGACAGAATAGCCGTATGTGGCTTTTTCAACCCGGACCTGAACGTTTTCTTTCCCTATCGTCAGGCAGGCAGCCATCTGACGGTCTTTTCCGGGCACGAAGCTGCAGGATCCTTCCTTCATCATCTTCTCGTAGTTCGCCTGCGCCTGCCGGGATGAACCGCTGCCCCATCTGTCAGAGGAATACCGTTCCATCTGATCGATCGGGGAACCGTAATCGGGAATGCCCTCCCCGGATTTCAGTGTTCCGTCTTCATAGAAGCACTGCCGGTATGTATGCCCTTCGCCCTCGTCAAACAAAATGCCGAAACCGTGGCGCTGATCCAGTGTATATCTCCATCTGACGATATAAAAATGCATCTGTTTTCTCTCTCTTCCTCTTGATTTTTATCTTCATCTTTCTTGTTGTTTGTGCCTTTTCAATCCTTCTGTATTTTTTCGTGGATCAAAGATACCATCTTTTCGTTCCGGACGCAAGAAAAACGATCAGAGGATATTTCATATGGACAGAATATCCTGTATTCCTGCTTTTACGGCAGGGACAGGTGTCTGGTCTGACGAAATAGATAAGCAGCGAATCATCGTGAAAAGCGCAACGAAATCCATACGTAGGAAAAGAGGTGTTCTGAAATGAACCGGATCTGCATTGATGAAAAATGGACATTTCGAAGGGGGTTCCTGGATTCTCCCGGCATGCTGAAGGAAGATCCCGGGATCACCGTAAACCTGCCTCATGACGGGATGATCGGCACCGCCGTTACGCCTGACGCGCCTGCTCAGGCAGATATGGGCTATTTTACCGGCGGTCTGTGCAATTATACCAAAAACATTCTCATCCCGCGGGAATGGGAAAACGAATTCGTCTGTCTGCTCTTTGACGGGGCGATGATGAATGCCTCGGTGGATGTAAACGGCTGCAGGGCAGGATCACAGCACTACGGTTACGCGCCTTTTACCGTAGACCTGACAAATCTGGTCACCTTCGGCGCGGAGAACCGGATCACCGTCAACCTCAACACCAGCATGCAGCCGAACTCCCGCTGGTACACCGGCTCCGGATTGTACCGCACCGTTCATCTCCTTCACGGGCCGAAGGTCCATATCGCGCCGGACGGGATCTTCGCCCGCACCGAGGAAGTCGCGGACGGATATGCCTTCCTGAAAATCGAAACGGAGATCTGTAATGACACCGCGGAAAACCGGCTGGCGGAAGCGGAAGTGTCCCTGATCCGGGAAGATTCGGGAGAAACCGCCGCAACCGGGAAACAGGTGATCCATATCAGTGCGCGAAGCTGCGAAACCGCCGTGATCTCCCTGAATCTCCTGAATCCGATGCTTTGGGATGCGGATCATCCGGATCTGTATCGTGTCCTCGTCCGGGTCAGAAATCTCGGGAGATTCCGCACCCATTTTGAAAAAGATCCGTTGCAGCCCGTCGATGAAGCGGACGTTCTGTTCGGAATCCGGACCGTCACGGCCGACGCTGTCAGGGGTCTTCGGATCAACGGCAAAACCGTCAAATTGAAAGGCGGCTGCCTCCATCATGACAACGGATTGCTGGGTGCCGTCTCCCTGTATGAAACCGAGGCAAGAAAAGTCCGGAAACTGAAGGAAACCGGCTTCAACGCGATCCGTACCGCGCATAATCCGCCCTCCGCCGCGCTCATCGAGGCCTGTGACCGTCTGGGAATGTATGTTTTTGACGAGGCCTTTGATGCCTGGGGGATCGCGAAACGCGCGGGGGATTACAGCCAGTATTTTGATGCCTGCTGGGAAAAGGATCTGACCGCTTTTGTCCGCAGGGACCGTTCCCATCCCAGTGTGATCCTCTGGTCCACCGGAAATGAGATTCCGGAGCGGGGCGGCCTGAACAACGGGTATGCCCTGGCTGCGAAACTGGCGGACCGGGTGCGGACGCTTGACGGAACAAGGCCGGTCAGCAACGGGATCTGCTCCTTCTGGAGCGGCTTGGATGACTCCCTGGCAGAGGGAACAGACCAGTCGCAGAACGCCGGAATCGAAGATCCGGAAAACCTCTGGGAGAAAGGAACCGAACCCTTTGCCGCCCCTCTGGATATCGTGGGCTACAACTATATGGAGGATCTTTACGAACGGGATCATCTGATGTTCCCCGAGCGTGTTATTCTCGGTTCGGAAAACTTCCCGAAGGAGATCGGCTTCCGCTGGCCGCTGGTTGAAAAGCTTCCCTATGTGCTCGGAGACTTTACCTGGACCGCCTGGGACTATCTGGGAGAGGCCGGGATCGGCAAAGCGGTCAGCCTGGATCCGGGCGACCCGCTGCTGGAAAAGGGGCCATGGGCGCTGATGCCCCAGGTTTCGTCGCCTTTCCCCTGGAGAACGGCCAACGACGCGGATTTTGATATCACCGGCCGGATCACGCCGCAGGGAACCTACCGCAGCGTCATCTGGGGAAATATCGGGACCTTCCTGTATGCCTATCCTCCGGAAGCCTTTGGGAAAACAGAACTGATCAGCCCCTGGGGTTTCCCCGCGGCACAGGCCTGTTGGAATCATGAAGGGCAGGAAGGAAAGCCTGTTGAACTGCTGGTCTTTTCGGGCGCGCAGGAAGTGGAGGTCTTTGTCAACGGGCGTTCCGTCGGCAGAAAACCGATCAGCAGGGAGCGTCCCCTGCCCTGCAGCGTATGTTTTGAGGCGGTTTATGAACCGGGAAAGCTGGAAGCCGTCAGCTATACCGACGGCCGGGAAGTAAGCCGTGCCGTCCTGACAACGGCAGGCCGGCCCGCGCGTCTTCGGCTGATGCCGGAAAAAACAGCCATGAAAGCGGACGGGCACGATCTGATCTATGTGAATATTGAAGTGGTGGATCAGGAGGGAAACCTGGTTCCGGATGCGGAAGTATCGCTTTTCGCAAACGTGTCGGGCCCTGCCCTGCTGAGCGGTTTCGGCACCGGCAACCCCGTGACGGAGGAAGATTATACGGATCGGGAAACCCGGAGCCACCGGGGAACCGCCATGGCAATTCTCCGCGCCGGTTATGAACCCGGGCAGATTGTTCTGACCGTTTCGGGAGAGAACCTGTTCGAAGAAAAGCTTATGCTTTGTTGTCAGTCAAAGGAAATGCAACATTCTGGAAACCAGCCTTGAATAACTTTATGAATTGTGATAATCTCTGAATAATAAATCCGGTTGAATAATGGGATCAGCGTGTTCCGCATCTCTCGCATGGGATGTGCGAAGGGCTGAAACCGGTCAGAGAACCGGAAAAACCATAGGGAGGAAATGAAAATGAAAACGATCGAAGAACTGTTCAACGAGGTAAAGGCGGATGAGAAACTGAAGGAAGAGGGGATCGCGGCGATCCAGGAAGGTAAGCTGGGAGCTTTTATGAAGGCTCATGGCTGTAATGCCTCGGAGGAAGATGCGATCGCGTACGTGAAAGCAAGAGCAGAAAAGGCGGGCATTCCCCTGTTCTTTCTGTGATCTTTGAATTTCTCAGGCAGCCAGAAAATAATGCGCGGATACTTTTCTGCGCAGCAAGGGCGCCGGCGCTGATTGTCGCCGGCGCCATGATTATTTATCCCGTTCGTTCCGGCGTGTGGCTTCTGTTGCGGGACACGGGCGTATGACCGCTTATTCTTTGTTTGACGGATACCATT
>Ga0265298_10005541_pt1 | contig 15802 bp, 13 predicted proteins | sample AusTroGonzalo_MG_3_FD_193486 | JGI IMG/M metagenome (GOLD analysis project Ga0265298, IMG submission 193486) | Bovine rumen microbial communities from tropical cattle in Woodstock, Queensland, Australia - Gonzalo_01 | ecosystem: Host-associated > Mammals > Digestive system > Stomach > Rumen ... | reverse complement strand
AAGAGCAGACACGCGCCATGCACGGTGTGATGGTAAGCGTGACACGCACCAAGATTTCGCCCGACCTGAGCGTCTGCACCGCCTACCTGAGCATCTTCCCCTCGGAGCGGGGCGAGGAACTGCTCGGCAACATTGAGCAGAATGTGAAGTCAGTACGCTATGCCCTGGGCCAGCGCGTGCGCAACCAGCTGCGCATCGTCCCCGAGCTGCGCTTCTTTATCGACGACTCGCTAGACTACATCGACCGCATCGACGAACTGCTGAAAAAATGAATTTTCCGTTCTACATAGCCCGGCGCTACCTCTTCTCGAAGAAGTCGACACACGCCATCAACGTCATCAGCGGCATCTCCGTTGTCGGCGTGGCCGTGGCCACGATGGCACTGGTGGTGACACTCAGCGTTTTCAACGGATTCCACGACCTTGTGGCCTCGTTCCTCACGTCGTTCGACCCGCAGTTGAAGGTGACGCCCGTCAAAGGTAAGAGCGTGGCCGCCGACGACCCGAGGCTGACGCAGATACGCGAGCTGCCTCAGGTTGACGTGGCTACAGAGTGTTTAGAAGACCAAGCGTTGGCCCTCTATAACGGGCACCAAGCCATGGTGACACTGAAGGGTGTCGACGACAACTTCGACCAGCTGACACACATAGGTGAGATTCTGGTGGGCGACGGACAGTTCGAGCTACACGCCGCCGACATGCACTACGGCATCCTCGGCATCCGTCTGGCCGAGACACTGAACACTGGCTACACCTACAACCAGCCGCTGAAAATCTATGCCCCGCGCCGCGAGGGCCAGTTCGACATTAGTTCCCCCGAGGAGTCATTCGTCGAGGACGAGCTCTACTCGCCGGGCGTGCTGTTCTGCGTCAGGCAGGCCAAGTACGACAAGAACTACATCATCACCTCCCTGGGATTCGCCCGCCGCGTCTTCGAGCAGCAGGGCATGGTATCGTCATTAGAACTGCGTCTGAAGCCCGGCAGCGACTTCGAGGCCGTGAAGTCGGAGATGAAGAAGATTGCCGGCGATGACTTCTACGTGAAGGACCGCTTCGAGCAGCAGGACGAGACATTCAAGATTATGAAGATTGAAAAGCTAATAGCCTATATCTTCCTGACGTTCATCCTCGTCGTGGCCTGCTTCAACATCATCGGCTCGCTGTCAATGCTCATCATTGACAAAAAGGACGACGTAGTGACCCTGCGCAACCTCGGAGCCTCCGACCGCGTCATCACCCGTATTTTCCTCTTTGAGGGCCGTCTTATCTCGGCTCTCGGTGCTGTCTTAGGCATTGCCATCGGTCTCCTCCTATGCTGGCTGCAGCAGACCTACGGCATCGTGAAACTCGGTTCCACCAGCGGCTCGTTCGTGATTAGCTCTTACCCCGTAAGTGTCCATCCCGAGGACATCCTGCTCATCTTCATCACGGTTATTGCCGTCGGCTTCCTCGCTGTCTGGTATCCCGTGCGCTACTTCTCGAAACGACTGTTGGAGAACTAAGCAAAGAGGTGGGAAACCAGCACCTTTATACCGATAAACATCAAAACCAGGCCCCCTATCAATTCGGGTTTCAGCCGGCGTGCCACCACACGCCCGAAATGGACGCCTAACCAATAGCCTGCCAGACTCAGCAGCAGCGACGTCACACCTATCAGCACCAGGGGTAACGTCAACTGCGACATACGGTTGTAGCCCAGACAAGCCATGGAGATGCCGATGGCCAAGGCGTCGATACTCGTAGCCACGGCCAGAAGCAGCTGGGTGCGCAACCGCAGCGGATTGAAGGTTGGCTCACTGTCTTCCTCTGCAAACGACTCCTTCACCATCTTACCACCGACAAACATCAGCAGCAGGAAGGCTATCCAGTGGTCTACCGACTCTAAATAGTGGCTGAAGTACGTCGTACTTAGCCAACCTATGAGCGGCATGGCAGCCTGAAACAAACCGAACAACAGAGCCATGCGCACAACAGCCTTGCCAATTGGCCGACGTACAATAACACCACCCACAATGCTCACGGTAAAGCAGTCCATAGCCAGTGCCACTGACAACAACAGAATATCAACTATGGTCATCATATCTTATTAGAATGAAATAAACGGAAACAATTATGACATAGGCCATCGCCGTCTGCAAAACCGAAGGGTGCAGTCCGTCGATACTGGCACAGGGCAGACTGACAGCAATGAACGTCAGCACGGTATTCAGTGCCCCGACAGTCCAAAGCAGTGCCGAGCCAACGGCGGGCAGCAGAAGCGCAGACAGAGCCAGACAGAGAATAAGCGTCGTCGTGGGAATAACGACGATGTTTGTCAGCAGAAACCAAGTGGGAAAACGGCCGAAGTAATAGGCCACCAACGGAGCCACACCCACCTGGGCAGCCACCGAAACCGTGGTCAGTCCCCACAACCAGCGCAGCAGTGGATAATCCTGTAGCCGGTGGCGCGGTACGAGTCTGTCAGCCAAGGGCAGCAGCAACAAGATGGCAAGCATGGCGAGAAATGACAGCTGGAAACCCACGTCAGCCAGACTGTCGGGATTGACCATGAGAATACATAAGGCGGCCACGGCCAGAGCATTGACCGACATACGGTTGCGTCCTGCCAACGAGAGCAAGGCATATAAGCTAATCATCACCGCCGCACGCACCACACTGGCCGGCAGTCCTACCAGCAAGGCGAAAGCCCAGATGGCCGTAACAATCATCACCTGAGACAACAGTCGCAGGCGACGGTTGACCACTAACAGCGACAATAGCATATAGATGATTCCAAGGTGCAGACCGCTGAGCGCCAGCACATGAGAGGCTCCGCTGACGGCATAGACCTGACGCAGCGTGCTGCTCATAGCCGACTTGTCGCCCAGCGTCATAGCCGCCAGCACAGCATACTGGTCGTCAGCAGCCCCCATCTGCCGGTAACGCTCCAAAAGCTGATGACGATAACAGAGGAAATGCAGGCGCAGCCGCCAGCCTACCGGAAGTCCCTGCCACGATGGTTGCTGCCGCTGCCAGTCGCCGGAACGGACGAACGTCTGCCCAGAGAAACCGTGTACCTCCTGATAACGACGATAGTCGAAGGTACCCTGCCGCCAGTCTCTGTTGCGCTCTATGCGCGAGGTCAGCAACAGCCGGTCGCCTATCTTCAGCCGTCGGCTGTCCGCATCCTTCGCCACATAGCATTTCACCTTCCGTCCGTTTCTGGCAATAACCACATCCATGCCCATGGACTTAGGCCGCTCGGAGACTTCCGACACGATAATGCCCTCATAACTGACGTAACCGTCGGGCCACGTCACCTGACGGTGCGACTGGCTGACCATCGACGAGCGCAAGCCCCCTACGGCAGCAGCGGCTAACAGAAGCGACAACGAAGCCCACGATGCACGCTGCCTGACAATAGCCAAAAACGCCAAAGTCACCGCTACGGACAACCACCAGACAACGGTATTGTCCCAACGGGAACCAACAGCAATGCCGACCATGAAGGACAGGGCCGGCATAAGCAAAGGTGCTGACTGGAAAAGGCGGCGGGAGTTCCACATACCGCTACAGCAGTTTGCGGAAACAGCGGTGGCGGCGGTGAATACGGCTATCAAGATACTGCCACTGCGAGCGGACAGCTTCATTACTCTCCATCTGTGGCATGGCATCGGCCCACTTGAAGCCATAAAGCTGGAACTGATGAATCAGCTCGTCGAAAATCAGCGCATTGGCACCTTTCGAACGGTACTCCGGCAACACGCCTATGAGCAACAGGTCGACAGTGTCGGTCTTGTGCCTTTTCAGAATCTGCAGAATGTGCCACCAGCCGAAGGGGAAGAGCCGTCCGTCGCGGGTCTTCTGCAAAGCCCGGCTGAACGAGGGGAAGGTGATGCCGAAACCCACCATGCGGTCGCCGTCCATGACGGCAACCACAAGGTTCAGATCAGCAATCTTGATGTAGTCATTCACCAACTTGTCTATCTGCTGCGACGACAGCTGACTGAAGCCGTAAAGGTCTTTGTAGGTGGCGTTAAGCAGACGGAACACCTCGTGGCCGTAGCCGCCGCTAATCAGCTCGCTACGCGTAAACTTGTGGATTCTCAGTCCGTATCGCTGTTTCACCATCTCAGCAATGCGGTGGAACTTATAGTTGTCGTCCTTTGGTATTTTCACCTTATACTCCACATAGTCGTTGTCCTTCTGGAATCCGCCTATACGACCGATATGCTCGGCGTAATATGGGTAATTGTAGTTGACATACATGGTCGACAGCTCATCAAAGCCCTCCACGAGCATTCCCTCGCGGTCTGTGTCGATGAAGCCCAAGGGGCCGGCCATCTCGGTCATGCCACGCTCGCGTCCCCACTGCTCTACTGCACCGAGCAGTGCCGTGCTCACCTCAATGTCGTCGATGAAATCGAACCACCCGAAGCGCACTTGGTTGACCTTCCACTGTTCGTTGGCACGACGGTTGATGATGGCGGCCACACGGCCCGCCATCTTACCGTCTTTGTATGCCATGAAATAGTCGGCCTCACAACACTCGAACGACGGGTTCTTGTCGCGGCGCAGTGTGGCCATCTCGTCGAAAAACAGATAAGGCACGGCCTGACTGCTGTCACGGTAGAGGTCGTAGTAGAACTGTACAAACTGCTTCAGCTCTCGCCGTGTGGAAACCTTACATATCTCAACCATGAAAAACTTATTGTACCTCCCAAATGTCGTTGGTCTCGAGCAGTTCGGCGAAGTTGTGATACTTCTTCTGTGCCGAAACCTCCTCAAGCTGTGCGTAGACAGCATCGTTATAGGTGGGAGCGTCGACGTCGCGGATGACACCGAGGGCAATGGGGAAGCCGTCCTCAGGCGACATCAGGGCGAGCTTCAGCTGCAGAGTGTTGTCCTGGCAGTGAGCATCGTGGACCAGCACGTCGTCGAGCGTGTAGCCGTCCTTGCCAATCTCCACGACCTTAAGTCCGAAGCCCTGCTGAACGAGGCCGAACTCATTGTTCTCGCCGAAGACAAGCTTCTCGCCGTGCTTAACGTAGATGGCGTTCTTCTTACGGCCTTCGTTATTGTAGACCACGTCGTGGCAGTGGTCATTGAAGATGACGCAGTTCTGCAGCACCTCGGTCACTGATGCGCCCTTATGCTTGTAGGCAGCCTGCAGCACCTCAACAGTACCCTTGGCATCGGTGGCCACGCAGCGGGCAAAGAAGTGTCCGCGGGCACCGAAGCAGAGCTCGGCGGGACGGAACGGATCCTCTACCGTGCCGTAGGGCGACGACTTCGAGACAAAACCTCGGGGCGATGTCGGCGAGTACTGACCCTTCGTCAGACCGTAGATGCGGTTGTTCAACAGAATCATGTTCAGGTCGATGTTACGACGGTTGGCATGGATAAAGTGGTTACCACCGATAGCAAGTCCGTCACCATCGCCGCTAATCTGCCAGACGGTGAGGTCGGGATTGGCAACCTTCGCGCCGGTAGCGATGGCGGCAGCACGACCGTGAATGGTGTTCATGCCGTAGGTGGCCATATAGTGCGGCAGACGGCTCGAACAGCCGATACCGCTGATAACTGCGATGTTCTCAGGGGCCACGCCAATCTCGGCCATAGCCTTATGCAGGGAAGCCAGGAAGAAGTGGTCGCCACAACCGGGACACCAACGAGGCTGGCCTTTCTTATAATCAGAAGCCCCCCACTGTCTCCCCCCTTGGGGGGAGGAATTATTAGTTTGGCTATTGATAATTGTTTCCATAACTATAAATAATGTGCTATTGTTTCTAATACGTTGTCTATATCGCTTATAACCTCTTCGTTCGTGAATCTGATAACTGTGAATCCTTGTGACTCTAACCACTCTTGGCGTTCTTCATCGCTTGTCTGTTGTTCAGGCAATTGATGGTAGCCTCCATCTATCTCGATGACCAGTTTTGCTGGTATGCAGGCAAAGTCTGCAATGAACTCACCAATGATATGTTGTCGCCTGAATGGCTGTCCAAGTTGTCGTTTTTTGATGCAATCCCATAAAACCGTTTCTGCTTCAGTTGGTCTTTTTCGATTCCCTTTGGCAAACTCTTTCAGAAGGTCATACAAGAACGGATCAGCAGTCTTAAACTCAAAATCACGCATAAGAGGTATCTATTCCTCCCCCAAGGGGGAGGTTAGGAGGGGGCTGAATGCGTTGACAAGATCGGCTACTTGGAAAGGCTGTCCTTTCACTTCGTTGAACTGGAAGGGGACGAAGTTGTCGACCTTCATACGCAGGTAGGCAGCGAGCTGACCCATGTTCTGCTCGGCCACAACCACCTTCTTGTACTTCTTCAGCACGGCAGCGGTGTTCTTGGGCAGCGGATTCAGATACTTGAAGTGAGCCTGTGCCACCTTGTGGCCATTGGCACGAAGCTCGTCCATAGCCGAGTGCAGGTGGCCATAGGTAGAGCCGAAGCCTACGATGAGCAGGTCGGCATCATCGACGTCGCCGCAGACCTCCAGGTCGGGCACCTCGATATTGGCAATCTTCTGCTGGCGCAGGCGCGTCATCAGGTCGTGGTTCTCGGGGTTCGTCGAGATGGCGCCAGTGGCGTTGTCCTTCTCCAGTCCGCCGAGGATATGAGCGAAGCCCTCACGGCCCGGCACAGCCCAGTAGCGAGTGCCGTTCTCAGCACGCATATAAGGCGTCCACTTGCCCTTCAGTTCCTCAGGAACATACGGAGGATTGATGGGGTCGAGCTTGTCCATCTCGGGCAGTTTGAAGGCACCCGAACCATTGGCAACGAAAGCATCCGTCAGCAACACGACAGGCGTCATGTGCTCCAGGGCAATCTTACAAGCCTGGTAGGCAGCATCGAAGCAGTCGGTGGGACTGGTGGCTGCCATGACGGGCATCGGACTCTCACCATTGCGGCCGAAAAGTGCCTGCAGCAGGTCGGTCTGCTCCGACTTCGTGGGAAGTCCCGTGGCAGGGCCGCCACGCTGTACGTCGAGCACCACCAGCGGCAGCTCCATAATGACAGCGAGGTTCATAGCCTCAGACTTCAGGCAGATGCCAGGGCCAGAGGTTGAGGTCACGCCAAGGGCACCGGCGAACGAAGCGCCAAGAGCCGACGAGCAGCCAGCAATCTCGTCCTCACATTGCACGGTGATGACGCCGCACGACTTGTGCTTCGACAGCTCGTGGAGCACGTCGGTAGCCGGAGTGATGGGGTAGGAGCCGAGGTAGAGCTTCAACCCAGCCTTCTCGGCAGCGGCAATGAAGCCATAGGCCGTGGCCTTGTTACCAGTGATGTCCATGTAGCGGCCAGGCTGCTTCTCCTTCGACTCCACGCGATAGACGCTGACCGTCGACGAGTGGGTGTTGTGACCATAGTCCCAGCCAGCCTGAATCACCTTGATGTTGGCCTCGGCGATGGCGGGCTTCTTGGCGAACTTGTCGCGGAGGAAGTTGTTCACCAGTTCCAGGTCGCGGTCGAAGAGCCAGCAGACGAGTCCGAGGGCGAACATGTTGCGGCACTTCATCATCGCCTTCATGTCCATGCCCGAGTCGGCCAGACAGTCCTTCACCATCGTCGTCAGCGGACACTGGATGACGCGGTCGGGGTCGATACCCATCTCGCCGAGGTAGTCCTCAGTCTTGAACTGCGCCTTCTCCAAGTCTTTCGGGCCGAAAGAGTCGGTGTCGATGATGATGGTGGCACCAGGCTTGGCGTAGCGATACTGCGTCTTCAGTGCTGCGGCGTTCATAGCCACCAGCACGTCGCACTTGTCGCCCGGCGTATAGACCTGTCCCGCACCGATATGTACCTGAAAACCTGACACACCCGTCAGCGAACCTTGCGGGGCGCGGATGTCCGCAGGATAGTCGGGGAATGTCGAAATGCCGTTACCAACGGTGGCACTGACCGTAGAAAAGATGTTTCCGGCCAACTGCATACCGTCGCCGGAGTCACCCGAGAAGCGGACAACAACCTGTTCCAGCTCCTTCACTTCTAATTTTTCTGCCATTTTCTATAGTGTTTGATATCAATACTTTTAATGCCTGTTTATAGCTTTTCGCACAAATCGGGTGCAAAATTACACATTATTCTTTAAATAAAAGACAAAATGGCAGAAAAATAGCTATTTTCCTGCCAAAATAATACCAATCGGGAGTATTTTCTCCTTATTCTGTCAGTTTCGCGAACAATTCCTTCATACCCTCGGAGGCACCTTTCTGAATCTGATGCACACGTTCACCGGCACTGACAGGATTCGGGTCAATCAGGTAGACGGGCACCGACGGACGCGCATAGTGCAACAATCCGGCAGCGGGATAGACGACCAATGACGTACCGATGATAATCAATATGTCGGCCTCCTGCACTTTGTCGGCTGCCACACCAATATTAGGAACGGCCTCGCCGAAGAATACGATGTAGGGGCGCAGCAGTGAGCCGTCGCCTGCCAGTGTGCCAGGGGCAATCTCGCAGTTGTCGGGCGTCAGCTGCTGTATGTAGCGCGGGTCGTCGACGTCGCGACTGGAACACACCTTCATCAGTTCGCCATGCAGGTGAATGACCTTCGTGGAGCCAGCCTGCTCGTGCAGGTTGTCGACGTTCTGCGTCACTACCGTCACATCGTACTGCTTTTCAAGCTCGGCCACAAGTTTGTGGCCCTCATTGGGCTTCACACCCCAACACTTCTTGCGGAGCATGTTATAGAAATTCGTCACAAGCGTAGGGTCGGCCAGCCATCCCTCGTGAGTGGCCACCTGCGCTACCGGGTATTCCTCCCAAAGACCGTCGGCGTCGCGGAATGTCTTCAAACCACTCTCCACGGACATGCCGGCACCTGTCAAAACAACAATCTTTTTCATACTCAAAATGATTAAATTTGTGCAAATATAAGCATTTTACATCAAAAGGAATCGCCCTTTAACTCCTTTTAACTCCTTTAACTCCTTTAACTCCCCAAAAAGTATTACCTTTGCGCCGATTTTCGAAAATTTACACCTTATTATTAAAGAGAAAGCATGGATAAAGTTAGCTACGCCTTAGGCTTGGGCATTGGTCAGCAGTTGGCACAGATGGGTGCCTCTGACCTCAGCATCGACGATTTCGCACAGGCCATCAAGGACGTCATCAGCGGCAGCGAACTGAAGGTTCAGCATCGCGACGCGCAACAGATTGTACAGGATTATTTTGAAAAGAAAGGCGCCGAGCAGGCCAAGACACACAAGGAGGCCGGCGAGAAATACCTGGCTGAGAACGCCAAGAAGGACGGTGTCATCACGCTGCCCAGCGGCTTGCAGTATCAGGTACTGAAAGAGGGCAACGGAAAAAAGCCGAATGCCAAGGATACCGTGAAGTGCCACTACGAGGGCTTCCTCATCGATGGCACCGTGTTCGACTCCAGCGTACAGCGCGGTGAACCTGCCACCTTCCCCCTGCAGCAGGTGATTGCCGGCTGGACAGAAGGTCTGCAACTGATGCAGGAGGGTGCCAAGTACCGTTTCTTCATCCCCTACCGCTTAGCTTACGGCGAGGGTGGTACCGGCGGAATCCCCCCGTTCGCAACGCTCATCTTCGACGTCGAGCTGATTCAGGTGGTATAACGTCATAACGAAATAACATCATAACAATTAATAAAAACAACAAAAAAGCAATGAAAAAATTAATGATTGCAGCCTCTATGGCTATCGTAGCCGCTGGCTTCACCGCTTGCGGCAATGGCACTCCGAAGGCAAACCTGAAGAGTGATGTCGACTCTATGAGCTATGCCATCGGTATGGCCCAGACACAGGGTCTGAAAGAGTATCTCGTTGACCGTCTCGGTGTGGACACTGCCTACATGGGCGAGTTTATCAAGGGTCTGAACGAGGGCGCAAATGCTGGCGACAACAAGAAGAAGGCCGCCTACTATGCAGGTATCCAGATTGGTCAGCAGATTGCCAACCAGATGGTGAAGGGTATCAACCACGAAGTCTTCGGTGAGGACTCCACACAGACCATTTCTATGAAGAACTTCATGGCCGGCTTCATCAGCGGTACCACTGGCAAGCAGGGTCTTATGACTGTTGAGCAGGCCAGCACCGTTGCACAGGCCAAGATGCAGGAAATCAAGGCTCGCGAGATGGAGAAGACCTACGGCCCCAACAAGGAAGAGGGTGAGAAGTTCCTGGCTGCCAACGCCAAGAAGGACGGTGTGAAGACACTGGAGAGCGGCGTTCAGTACAAAGTCCTGAAGGAAGGTACTGGCATTGTTCCTGCTGACACCTCACTGGTGAAGGTTCACTACGAGGGCCGTCTGCTCAATGACTCTATCTTCGACAGTTCTTACAAGCGCGGCGAGCCTATCACCCTGCGCTGCAACCAGACCATCAAGGGTTGGACCGACGCTATGGTTCACATGCCTGCCGGTTCTATCTGGGAGGTTTACATTCCTCAGGACTTGGCATACGGCGAGCGTGAGCAGGGTATGATTAAGCCCTTCTCAGTGCTGAAGTTCAAGATTGAGCTGTTAGAGGTTAATCCTAAGAAGTAAGCCATGAAGAAGGTCGTACTATTAGCACTCGCTGTCGTGGCGAGTGCTTCTTTTTGCACAGTTGATGCAAAAAAGAAGAAAAAAGAGGAAGTGAAGACGGAACCCGTCGTGGTTCCCGTAGAATTGAAGAACGGCTCCGACTCTGTCAGCTATGCTGCCGGTATGGCTATCACCAACGGTCTGATGCCGTTCTTGAAGCAGCAGCACGGTATCGACTCCACCAGCATCGGCACGTTCCTCAAAGCTTTCGAGGAGGCTATCAATGCCGGTGACTCACCAGAGGCCAAGGCCCGCATCGCCGGTGCAGAGATTGCCAATCAGGTACGCGGCCGTATGTTGCCGGGCATCACGGGCGATTTCAAGGACTCTCCCGACACCATCGTCTCCGACCTGTTCTTCCGTGGTTTCATCGATGCCATGAAGCAGGACAGCACACATTTCAGCCAGTCGGCAGCCGAGGAGTTCTTCAAGCTGAAGCAGGAAATCGACAAGAAGGCCAAGGACGAGAAGCTCTACGGTGCTAACCGCGAGGCCGGCATAAAGTTCCTGAAGGAGAACGCCCAGAAGGAGGGTGTCATCACCACCGCCTCTGGTCTGCAGTATAAGGTGTTAGTGGCTGGAGACGGCCAGGTGCCCCAGAAGACCGACAAGGTGCAGGTACACTATGAGGGTCGCCTCATCGACGGCACTGTTTTCGATGCTTCCAGAAAGCACGGCGACAAGCCGTCGGAGTTCCGTGCCGACCAGGTCATCAAGGGATGGACGGAAGCACTGACCATGATGCCCGTCGGCTCAAAGTGGCAGCTTTTCATCCCGCAGGAACTGGCATACGGCGAGCGTAACTCGGGAACCATTAAGCCCTACTCGACGCTCATCTTCGACGTTGAGCTGTTAGGCATCGTCGGTGCGAAGACCGAAGAGCCTGCCAAGGCCGAACCGGCCAAGGCTGAGGCTAAAACCACCAAAAAGACTACCAAGAAGAAGTAATTTTATCAAGTGTGCCACCGCGGTGGCACACTTTTTTTATTTTTTTCCCGATTTTGTTTGCATAATTCAGCAAAAATGGTTACTTTTGCTGACAAAATGTAATGAAATCGCTTGACAATGGAAAAGATTGACAATCTCGACAAGAAGATTTTGAGCATCTTGTCAAAGAACGCACGCATCCCGTTCAAGGATGTCGCAGCAGAATGTAACGTTTCACGAGCAGCCATCCATCAGCGTGTACAGCACCTGATTGAAGCTGGTGTCATCACTGGCAGCGGCTTCGACGTCAACCCCAAGAGCCTCGGCTACAGCACTTGTACCTACGTGGGTATCACACTGGAAAAAGGCTCCATGTATAAGGACGTAGTAGAGGAGCTGCAGCATATCCCTGAAGTGGTGGAGTGCCACTTCACCACGGGCCCCTATACCATGCTCGTCAAACTATACGCCCGCGACAACGAGCAACTGATGGAGCTGCTAAACGGTCGTCTGCAAGGTATCCACGGCGTGATGTCAACAGAGACGCTCATCTCTTTGGAACAGAGCATCAAGCGCGAGATTCCCGTACACTTTGAGGAAATTGAGAAGTGAAAAGTTTTAATCTGCAGACCCATATTGACACGGTATACGGCAGCTATCCCGCTGCTCGTCGCAAGCCCGTCATAGGCATTACAGGCAATTACGAGGACTTTACCTGTAAATTAGGTAAGGGCTATTATCAGTCCGTCATCCGTGCCGGAGGCGTTCCCCTTGTCATTCCACCATCGTCCGACACTGCCGTGCTGATGAACACGCTCGACCACATCGATGCCCTCATCCTGAGCGGCGGCGGCGACATCAATCCACTCTACTGCGGCGAAGAACCTATACCAGGACTCCACGGCATCAATAGCGAGCGCGACCTGCCCGAACTGCTGATCACCCGCCTGGCCTACAACCGTCAAATGCCTATGCTCGGCATCTGCCGAGGCATCCAGACCCTGGCTGTTGCGTTAGGAGGAAAAGTTGATCAAGATATCAAGGCTTCCGTCAAGCACTCGCAGGATGCCGACCGCTCGGAGCCCACCCACTCCATCACCATCGAGGAAGGTTCCACCTTATATAATATATACAAGGAACAGTTACTCCCTCCCTTGACAGGGAGGGCTGGGGAGGGTCTTCCCTCAGCAGGGAGAACTGGGGAGGGTCTTCTCGTCAACTCCTTCCACCATCAGGCCGTCAGCGAGGCTGGCGAGCGGTTCCGTGTCGTGGCTACCGCCACTGACGGCATCATCGAGGCTATCGAGAGTTCTGAATTCAAGAGCATTCTCGGCGTGCAGTGGCATCCGGAGTGCTTGGACGACGGACTGCCCCTGTTCCAGTGGCTCGTAAGCGAAGCCAACACCTACCGTCAGACCCACGAAGTACACAACCGCGTGCTGACGCTTGACACCCACTGCGACACGCCGATGTTCTTCCCGCAGGGCATTCATTTCGAACAGCGCGACCCGCGCATACTCGTCGACCTGCACAAGATGACCGAGGGACGGCAGGATGCAACCATCATGGCTGCCTACCTGCCTCAGCCGAAGATGGGCGAGACCTTCTCCAGCAAGGTCGCATTCGACGTACAGGGGCCGACAGAGTATGCCAACCTCATCTTCGACAAAATCGAGGAGATTGTCGCTGCCAATGCCGACTACATAGCTTTGGCACGTACACCCGGCGACCTGTACGAGAACAAGCGCAACGGCCGCAAGAGCATCATGCTCGGCATTGAAAACGGCTTAGCCCTCGGCGGACAGCTCGACAACGTGAAGCACTTCGCCGACCGGGGCGTCGTCTATATCACCCTATGTCACAACGGCGACAACGACCTCTGTGATTCCTGCCGTGGCTGCAACACCCACGACGGCATCAGCCGCTTTGGCGAGCAGGTCATTCGCGAGATGAACCGCCTCGGACTGATGGTCGACCTCAGCCATGCTGGCGAAAAGTCGTTCTACGATGCACTCGACATCAGCCAGACGCCCATCGTCTGCAGCCACTCGTCGTGCCGCGCACTCTGCGACCATCCCCGCAACCTCACCGACGACCAGATGCGTCGCCTTGCTGCCAAGGGCGGCGTCATGCAGGTAACGCTCTACAACGGTTTCCTCGTAAAAGACGGCGAGGCCACCATCCTCGACGCCATCACCCATCTGGAGCACGCCATCCACGTCATGGGCATCGACCACGTTGGCTTAGGCACCGACTTCGACGGCGACGGCGGCATCCGCGGCCTGCGCGACTCGTCGGAGCTTATCAACTTCACGCGCCAACTGTTGGCACGCCACTACTCGGAGCGCGACGTCCAGAAAATCTGGGGCGGCAACTTCCTCCGTGTCATGGCGCAAGTACAGAAAAGGTAAGAAGGTGAAAAAGTAAAAAGGTAAAAAAGGACTCCGAGCTCTGCTCGCCTGAGCACCGTAAGGAGCGCAAGAAAAAGGTGAAAAAGGACTCCGAGCTCTGCTCGCCTGAGCACCGTAAGGAGCACAAGAAAAAGGTAAAAAAAGAATATGCAAATGAAATATGAGACAAGGAAAGAAATGGGTATGGTAAGGAGTATTTTACTTTTTTACCTTTTTACCTTTTTACTTTTCAGTTGCGGCAACACCAAGAAAAGTACTACCGTCGATGCTGTTGCACAGCCTGTAGGCCCGGCATTTGTGGCCGATTCGGCTTATCTGTTCTGCCAGCAGCAATGCGACTTCGGGCCGCGAACAATGAACAGCGAAGCCCATGAACTCTGCGCAGAATGGATTGCCGGAAAGTTCCGCCAATATGGCATGGAGGTCACCCTGCAGAAAGCCGACCTCAACGGCTACGACGGTACCAAGCTGAAAAGCACCAACATCATAGCCTCATACCGTCCCAACCTGACCGACCGCCTACTACTCTGCGCCCACTGGGACAGTCGTCCCTGGGCCGACAACGACCCCGACGAGGCCAACCACCGCAAGCCGGTCATGGCTGCTAACGATGGGGCCTCTGGCATTGCCGTCATGCTCGAAGTGGCACGGTTGTTGGCGAGCGACTCACTCAACGTCGGCGTTGACTTCATTTGCTTCGATGCTGAGGACTGGGGCACGCCGCAATGGGCTGACAGCGAGGGCGGTGATGCCGACACCTGGGCACTCGGCGCGCAGTATTGGGCCACGCAGTACGTCAACCAGCAGTCATCCCCCCGTTACCGTTACGGCATACTGCTCGACATGGTTGGCGGCGAGGGGGCACGCTTCTATCAGGAACAGGTATCGCTTTACTTCGCCCCCGATATCGTCAGAAAAGTTTGGGCAGCAGCCGAGACCGACGGATACGGCAGCCTATTCCCTAAGGACGAGGGCGGCGGCATCACCGACGACCACCTTCCCCTGAACCGCGTGGCTCGCATCCCCTGCATTGACATCATACCCTACTACCCCGACTGCGATGCCAGTTCTTTCGGTCCCACGTGGCATACCGTCAACGACGATATGAAGCACATCGACCGCAACACCCTTCAGGCTGTAGGTCAGACCATTATTCAGGTACTCTTTTCAGAGAACTTGGACAACTGATTTCATAAAAAACGAAAAATAATTGCCGTTTATTCGTTTATTCATTGAATAATGTGTACCTTTGCATAGTTTTTGGCGCAATGTGCGCTTTTTATTTATTTTTCAGATGTTTTAAATCAAGATGAACGTAATTACAAAGACCCTTCAATTGGCTGATGGAAGGACCATCACCATTGAAACCGGGAAAGTGGCAAAACAGGCCGACGGCAGCGTCATGCTCCGCATGAACAACACCGTACTTCTCGCCACAGTTTGTGCCGCAAAAGATGCAGTTCCCGGAACCGATTTCATGCCTTTGCAGGTTGACTATCGTGAACAGTATGCCGCCGCAGGCCGTTTCCCCGGCGGATTCACCAAACGCGAAGGCAAAGCCTCGGACAACGAAATCCTCACATCGCGACTCGTGGACCGCGTTCTCCGTCCACTCTTCCCCAGTAACTATCACGCTGAAGTTTTCGTCAACGTCATGCTGTTCTCGGCTGACGGCGTTGACCAGCCCGATGCACTGGCCGGCTTTGCCGCCTCGGCAGCCCTCGCCTGCTCGGATATTCCCTTCGAGTGCCCCATCTCGGAGGTCCGCGTGGCTCGCATTGGCGGCGAGTACGTCATCAACCCCACCTTCGAGCAGATGAAGGAAGCCGATATGGACATCATGGTCGGTGCCTCTGCTGAGAACATCATGATGGTGGAGGGTGAGATGAAGGAAGTCAGCGAGCAGGATCTGCTCGGTGC
>Ga0265298_10005540_pt1 | contig 15804 bp, 12 predicted proteins | sample AusTroGonzalo_MG_3_FD_193486 | JGI IMG/M metagenome (GOLD analysis project Ga0265298, IMG submission 193486) | Bovine rumen microbial communities from tropical cattle in Woodstock, Queensland, Australia - Gonzalo_01 | ecosystem: Host-associated > Mammals > Digestive system > Stomach > Rumen ... | reverse complement strand
TTACCTCTTATAACAATTCTTTTCCGGCGTTCCACGCGCCGCCGACGCGTTCCCCTATGACGTGATATGCGTTGTTGAACGGGTCAAAGCATATCGGCGCGACCTTTGATACGTCGACCTTACCGTCTGTCATTGCGCTCTCGTCAACGCTTACGTTTACTATCTCTCCCTTTAATATGCAGTTTTCCTTGTTGTATTCCTTTACCCTGCACTCGATGCAGACGGCAAGCTCGTTTATGACCGGCGCGTTGACGAATTCGCTTTTCGTCGCGGTGAAGCCGGCTTTTTCAAACTTGTCTATTACCTTGTTTCCGCTTGCGATGCCGACGTAATCGCAGCCCTTTACGTGCGCCGCGTCCGCCATGCTGACGGTGAACGCGCCCGTTTTTTCAAAGTTTTTGCACGTTTTATGGCTGACGGAAAGACACACGGAGATCTCATTTTCCTCGCTTATCCCGCCCCACGCGGCGTTCATTGCGTCGGGTACTCCGTTTTCATCGTACGTTGCGATTATCCACACCGGCTGCGGATAGCTGTACGGCTTTGCGCCGAAATTCACTCTTGCCATAATATACCCCTTTCTTATCCTATCAGATCCTTAAGGCTGTTGCGTCTGTGACCGTTTAAGCCCGTGACCGCCTCCGCCTCGTACATTGAGCGGATTATCGCCTCCTCGACCGTCTCGACCGCCGCGCGGAAAACCGGGTCTATTGCGTTGTCGCTTAAAACTCTGCCCTCCCAGATCTCCGACGGTTCCATTCTGTTTGCGGTGGAGAACGCGACGACGACCTCACCGCTTCCGCCGCTCGTTATCGCGCCGGTCCTTGCGAGACCGTTCTGCGCTCTGTGCGTGACGCGTTTCAGCTGGCGTGAGGACAGCGGCGCGTCCGTTGCGATTACCATTATGCAGGAGCCCTTGTCCTTCGTCTCCTCACCCGTCAGTCTTGCGCCGACCTTATCGCCGCATATTGACAGGTCGCGCAGCGAGCCGAAATTTGTCATGACGAGCGCGCCGACGGTGAACGTCTCGCCCGCTTTTTCAAACGTGCGCGAGGCTGAGCCGATGCCGCCCTTCAAGCCGTAGCAGGTCATCCCCCTGCCCGCGCCGACCGCGCCGAGAAAGAAATCTTCCGACGCCATATCGAGCGCCGCAAAAACATGCTCCTCTTTTACCGAAAGCGCCCTTATATCGTTCAAGTATCCGTCGTTACATTCAAGTATAACGGGGTTTACGGTCCCCTCTTCTCTGCCTATGCCCGCGTTTCTCTGCATCATATATCTGACGCACGCGGTAAACGCGGTCCCGACGGAAAGCGTGTTTGTGAGTATCAGCGGCGTTTCTATATTGCCGAGCTCCTCGATTTGTAACAGTCCCGCGCTTTTGCCGAAGCCGTTTATGACGTGGCACGCCGCCGGACATTTTTCATGAAACAGGTCGCCTTTGTGCGGTATTATCGCCGTGACGCCCGTTTGTATATCGCCGCTTGATATGGTGCAGTGCCCGACCGTGACGCCCGGGACGTCCGTTATGAGATTTTTTTTGCCGTGCTTCATTATGCCGAATTGATATTTCATAAGATCACCTCTGTGATCATTTTACCATAAAAAACAAAATAAATCAAGTACGCCCGATAAAAATCACACCGTATATGAAAGGATTTTTTTAAAATCTATTGAAAATATACAAATTATATGATATAATTTGTAAGAGTTGAGGAAAACTCCTTCAGTCATACGGGAATTGCCCGTATGACAGCTCCCTTTGAGAGGTAGCCCTGTACTGTAAACCGACAAGTTTTTGCTTTAGTTTTAAAATAAGATAAAGGAGACTTTTACTATGGAACTTAAAGAAATACTGTCAAAATGCGATCATACGCTTCTGTCGCAGACGGCGACGTGGGAGCAGATAAAAGCGATATGCGACGATGGGATGAAATACGGTACCGCGTCCGTCTGCATACCGGCAAGCTACGTTGAAAGAGCAAAAAAATACGTGGGCGACAGACTTGCGATATGCACCGTCATAGGCTTCCCGAACGGGTACGACACGACGGCGGCGAAGTGCTTTATGGCGTACGACGCGGTCAAAAACGGCGCCGACGAGGTCGATATGGTCATAAATATCGGCTGGGTCAAGGATAAAATGTACGACAAGGTCTTAGACGAGATAAAGGCGATAAAGACGGCGTGCTGCGGCAAGCTGCTTAAAGTCATTATCGAAACGTGCCTTTTGACCGAGGAGGAAAAGATTGAGATGTGCCGCGTTGTGTCCGAGTCGGGCGCGGAATATATAAAGACGTCAACCGGCTTTTCGACCGGCGGCGCGACGAAAGAGGACGTGGCGCTGATGAAAAAATACTGCGCGCCGGAGCTTAAAATAAAGGCGGCGGGCGGCATTTCGTCGATCGAGGACGCGGAGGATTTCATAAAGCTCGGCGCGTCCCGTCTCGGCACGAGCCGTATCGTAAAGCTTGCGAAAGCGCTTGAAAAATAAAGCTATGAAACGTGTGTTTTTGATAGTGCTCGATTCGCTCGGCATAGGCGAGGAGCCGGACGCCGCGCTTTTCGGCGACAGGGACTGCAACACTTTAAAACGCATATCGGGCTCGGACAAATTCCGCTTTGAGAGCATGAAGCGGATGGGGGTGGGCAATATTGATGGGCAGGGATATCTGCCCGCCGTAAAAAACCCGCTTGCCGCCGTCGCGCGTCTGCAGGAGCGGTCGATGGGCAAGGACACGACTATAGGTCACTGGGAGATCGCGGGCGTTGTTTCCCCGTCTCCGTTGCCGACGTATCCCGACGGATTTCCCGATGAAATTATAAAAGAATTCGAGGCGGCGACGGGCAGAGGCGTGCTCTGTAACAAGCCGTATTCCGGCACGGTCGTGATAAACGAATACGGCGAGGAGCATATAAAAACGGGCAAGCTGATAGTCTATACGTCAGCCGACAGCGTTTTTCAGATCGCCGCGCACGAGGACGTGGTACCGCTTGAGCAGTTATACGAATACTGCCGTATCGCAAGGAAGATCCTCAAAGGCAGACACGCGGTCGGCAGAGTTATAGCGCGTCCGTTCATAACGGTTGACGGCAAGTTTGTAAGAACGGCGAACAGACACGATTTTTCGCTTCTGCCGCCGAAGCAAACGCTGCTCGACGCGCTGAAAAAGGACGGAAAGACCGTCTATGCCGTGGGCAAGATAAACGATATTTTCGCCGGGCAGGGCGTGACGAAGCACGTTATGACCCACGGGAATACAGAGGGTATGCAAGTCGCGCTCGAGGCGCTTGACCTTGATTTTGAGGGGCTTTGCTTTGTAAACCTCGTTGATTTCGATATGCTCTACGGTCACAGGCAGGACGTCGAAGGCTACGCCGCGGCGTTTGCCGAGTTTGACGCCTGGCTGCCGTCGTTTACCGCGAAGATGAGAAAAGACGACGTGCTGATAATCACCGCCGATCACGGCTGCGACCCCGGCGACTCTCACACCGACCACAGCCGCGAATACGTACCGATGATCATGTACGGAAAAAATATAAAACCCGTCAACCTCGGCACAAGGCTCGGCTTTTGCGATATAGCGGCAACGGTCGCACAGTACCTCGACTGCGACTGCAGGGGCGACGGAGTGAGCTTTTTGCCCGAGGTGATAAAGCCGACGGAGGCGGAAAAAGAGCTTTGCCGCGCGGCGTATGAGGCTATGCAAAAGTCGTATTCGCCGTATTCCGGCTTCAAGGTCGGCGCGGCGCTGCTCTGCAAAAACGGAAAGGTTTACACCGGCTGCAATATCGAAAACGCGGCGTACGGTCCCACTGTCTGCGCGGAGCGCACGGCTGTATTCAAAGCCGTAAGCGAGGGCGAGCGGGAGTTTGAAATGCTCGCCGTCTGCGGCGGCAGGGGCGGAGATTTAAAGGGGCTTTTCCCGCCGTGCGGAGTGTGCCGCCAGGTGATGCGCGAATTCTGCGGGGACGACTTCCCCGTTCTGATGATGAAAAGCAAAACGACGTTTGTCAAAAAAACACTGTCTGAGCTTCTTCCCTATTCATTCAAGCCCGATAATTTAAAATAAGAGGTAATTATTATGAGAATGTACGATATCATAGAGAAAAAAAGAGACGGATTTGAACTGTCAAAGCAAGAAATAAAGTTCTTTATCGACGGCTACACAAAGGGCGAGATACCGGATTATCAGGCGTCGGCGCTGTGCATGGCGATATATTTCCGCGGCATGAGCGAGGCGGAGACGGTGACGCTGACAGAATGTATGGCGAAGTCGGGCGACACGCTCGATCTGTCGCAGTTCGGCGATCTGACCGTTGACAAGCACTCGACGGGCGGCGTGGGAGACAAGACGACGCTTATCGTCGCACCGATCGCCGCATGCCTCGGCGGCGTGGTGACGAAAATGTCGGGGCGCGGTCTCGGCCACACGGGCGGCACGGTTGACAAATTAGAGGCGATACCGGGATACCGAACGTCGCTTTCCGAGGAGGAATTCATCTCGCAGTCAAAGCGGATAAACATAGCCGTCATCGGTCAGACGGGAAATCTGACGCCCGCGGACAAAAAGCTGTACGCGCTGCGCGACGTGACGGCGACGGTCAACTCTATACCGCTCATCACCGCGAGCATAATGAGCAAAAAGCTCGCGGCGGGCTCGAAAAACATAGTGCTTGACGTTAAATACGGCAGCGGCGCGTTTATGAAAACGACGGACGACGCGGAAATTTTAGCTGAAAACATGGTGAACATCGGGCGCGGCTGCGGCAGAAACGTCACGGCGGTGCTGACGAATATGAACGTACCGCTCGGCGACAATATCGGAAACGCGCTCGAGGTCAAAGAGGCGATAAAAATACTGAAAGGCGAGCAGAAGGACGAGCTGTACGAGGTCTGCGTAGCGCTCGCGTCGGAAATGGTCGCGCTGTTCAAAAACATACCGTCCGACGAGGCGAAAAAGCTTGTCGTAGGGGCGATAGACGGCGGCGAGGCGCTTGCCAAAATGAAGGAATGGTTTGCCGCGCAGGGCGGTGACGCAAGATGCGTTGGCGACGAGACTTATCTGCCGTCTGCAACGGTCATCTACCCCGTACTGTCGCAGACGGACGGATATATCACCAAGACCGACGCTCAGCTTATCGGCGCATCGGCGATGATACTCGGCGCCGGGCGCGAGTCAAAGGAGGACGTCATAGACCCGTCGGCGGGCATAGTTTTATGCAAAAAGCCGGGCGACAAGGTAAGAAAAGGCGAGGTCCTCTGCCACCTGCACACCTGCGATGTGTCGAAGATAAAAGAAGCGGAAGCTGTGTTCCTGTCCGCCGTAAAATTCGGCGACACGAAGCCCGAAAAACAGCCGCTTATCTATAAGATAATCAAATAAGGCAAGATAATGAAAAAAGCATTTTTAAGTATAATCATGTCGGCGGTCATACTGCTTTCATCCTGTACCGGTCAAGAGCCCGTCGCAACGGACGGCGAGACCGTGACCGTGAACGTGACGGAAACGATCACGGAAACGGAAGCCGAAACGGAGACGGAAACTGAGACGGAAACGGAAGCAGAAACAGAGACGGAGACAGAGCCTGAGGAAACGGAGGAGATCGAATTGAAATGGGACGGAGCACACGTCAAAAAAATGACGGTCGCGGGAATCGATATATCAGAATACACGGTCGTATATTCGCCGGACGGCGATAAAACGATAAGAAACGCCGCATCTGACCTTGTAAAATACATAAACGAGGCGACGGGCGCAAAGATCAAAGCGGAAAAGGCGGAGCAAAGCTATCCGCACGAGATATGCGTCGGTAAAACCGACCGCGACACCGAAAAGGTAAAGGCCGAGTGCGAAACGCTTGTAAACAACGGCTACGCTATAGTATTTGACAACGGCAGGCTGTATCTGACCGGCGCGACCGGCACCGGCGCGATGTACGCGGTTTACAGCTTTCTTGAAGATATGGTCGGCTTTAGATTTTACTCCTCAAAATTTGAGGACGTAAAATATTCGGAGCACGTTGACATAGAAGCCGATACGTGCGTATCGTTTTCGCCGAAGGTAATAAACCGCGACACGTTCTGGTATGACACGTTCAACGCGGAATTCGCGGCTAAGCGCAAGATAAACGGCTATATGAACAGGACCATGTTCGGACACGGCGAGACGATGAAATACGCGGGCGGATTTGTGCATACGCTGCCGGATCTCGCGGGCACCGCAAGGACGCCGAACGTTCAGCCGTGCCTGACCGATCCCGCGGTCTATGAAAAGGTCATAACAAAGGTGAGAAAGCTGCTCCGCGAAAACCCCGACGCAAAGATAGTTTCCGTCTCGCAGAATGACTCGTACGCGGACGGGCTCGGCTGTCAGTGCGAAAACTGCAAAAAGATAGATGAAGAAGAAGGCACGCCGATGGGGTCGCTTTTGACGTTCGTCAACAAGGTAGCGGACGATATCAAGGACGAATTCCCGAACGTATATGTTGACACGCTCGCCTACAGATACACAAGAAAAGCGCCGAAGAACATAAAGCCGCGCGATAACGTGATAATCCGCCTCTGCTCTATCGAATGCTGTTTCGCGCACCCGCTTGACAGCGACTGCAAAACTAATCTGTCGTTCAAGCAGGATATAAAGGAATGGTCGGCTATCTGCAAAAACCTGTTTATCTGGGATTACACGACGGACTTTATGTATTACGCGATACCGTACCCGAATTTAAAGGTGCTGTACGACAACGTCAGATTTTTCGTTGACCATAACGTGATAGGTCTGTTTGAGCAGGGCAACGGTCAGGGCTATTCCGGCGAATTCGGAGAACTGCGCGCGTATCTGCTCTCCAAGGTAATGTGGGATCCCGATATGAGCCGTGAAGAATACGACGCGGCGATGAACGATTTTCTAAAAGGCTACTACGGCGACGGATGGAAGTACATACGCGAGTATATCGACAGAACGTCGGACAAGCCCGTGAACAAGCATATGCAGTTATACGACCCGTACGACAAGACGCTGACGTTCGAGGGCGCGAAAACGAAGACGAACAAGCTGTCGGTACTGCAGCAGTACGAACAGCTCTGGCAGAAAGCGTACGACGCGGCGGACGATATACATAAGCCGAACGTTGAAAAATCTTCAATTCAGGTAAAGTACGTTTCCCTGCTCCTGAAATGGGATAATGAAACGTCAAGCGCAAAATTAAAGGATCTGTACGATCTTATGGTAAAATACGAGCTCGGCTTTTACCGTGAAAACGTGCGCCTCCCCGCCTCACCCGATTTCAGTAAGCAACTGTCAACGTGGTAATATAAAGGGGCTGTCGCGTTAAGCAAGAGCCCCTTTAACGTCCCGTAAGGGACAATTCATGTCCGACAGGACAACTCATTCCGACAGGCAATTCATGTGTCGAAAGACACAATTCATGCGCCGCTTTGCGGCGCGATTCACAAACTGCGCAAATTTTACATTCAAATGAATTGGCTTCGCCGTGAATTGATGCTTACGCATCATGAATTGACGGCAAACCGTCATGAATTGAATTGCGCCGCGGCGCAATTCATTAAGGCTGCCGCAAATGCGACAGCCCGTTTCATTTTATACCCAAATCCCGTTATTTTAAAATTTTCGATAGTTTTTTTCACCACCCGCGTCATTTTTGCGCACCGTTTGTCCACTTAATAAGTGAAAGGAGAAACGATATGAACGACGAAAACATAATAACCTTATTCTTCAAGCGCAATGAAGACGCTCTGCGTGAAACGGAAGCGTCGTACGGCGCAAAGCTGCAGCGCATATCGTACGGCATTACGGGCGACAGCCGCGACGCGGAGGAATGTGTGAACGACGCATATCTTACGGCTTGGAACAGCATACCGCCCGAGCGTCCGCAAAATCTGTTTGCGTATCTGTGCGAGATCGTGCGGCGTACGTCGCTTACGCGGTACCGCTACAACAACAGAGAAAAAAGAAACGGTCACACGGTATCGCTCGACGACGAATTATCGGAGGTCATAGCCGATACGCGCGACGATACGAGCGGACTTGCAGACGTCTTGAACGAATTCTTATCGGGCTTGCCCGAGGGAACGCGCTACATATTCATGCGCCGCTATTACTATGCGGACGATATCGCGGAAATTTCAAGGATAACGGGACTCGGAAAAAACACAATATCCGCCCGCCTCATGCGTGCGCGTAAAAGACTGGCGGAAATACTTACGGAAAAGGGGTATAAAATATGAAATCAACTGATATTTTAGACGCTCTCGGCGGCGTTGACAACAAATTCAAATATGAAGCAAGAGAAGAAAACGCGGACAGCGTTTTCAATAAGGAAAAGAAATCAGGCGCTTTACTCAAAGCGTTTAAAATCGCGCTTTCCGGAGCCGCGGTAATAGCGCTCGTATCGTTTGCGGTGTTCTTAGGCGTATCGAGATTTAAGGACAGCACCACAGCGTCGATGCTTGAAAAAGGCGCTGACATACCGCATACGTTTACGAAAATGGAAGTTGAAAAAACGTCATATACGGAAAACGCAAAGGAAAGCGGCTCATTAAAAGTTGAAATACCGGTATGCGATATAACGCCGTCCGGCAAAAACGACGTTGACACTCAAACAAATGATTATCTGATGTTCGGCGGTATGTGCATACTCGACGTTGAAAAAGAATACGACTGGGATAACGGCACGGTTACAAAGACGGTAAACGGTAAGGTCGTATTCTCATATACCCCGAAGCAGCAAACAGAAGAAGCGTATAAATCTGTGCAGAAGGAACTCGGCGACGGTCTGCTTTTAGTAGATTTTAAAAGGCTCGGGAACGTGACGGAACAAACAACATTTTCGGTGATAACCACAATGGTCAACTTTGACGGTACGGCTCGTTGGCAAAAGCTGCGTTTGAACCCTGTCGGTACTGCGCCGGAGCAGTTTTTGCAGGCGTATATTGAAGACGGAAAAATCTACGTTGTAAGCGCGATCATCGAAAACCTGTTCATAAAAACCGAGGATTCAACGGATGAGGCGCCGTCATTTACGCCGGATGAATTGTGCAGAGAGCTTGTGATAACCGTTTACGATGAACAAACCGGCGAGATCATAAGCCGAAAATCAGCCAAGGTTGAAATAGGAACTCAGACGTTCGGCGTCCACTGCATAGGCAAAACCGAATACGGCTTTGTAATAACCGTGCTTCGCGAAAACTGGTATGACGACCCTTATATAATCCTGCTCGGCTATGACGGAAACATTGTATCCGTATGCAGATACGGTATGGAATATGAATTCTGCTCCGCCGCAAGCATAAACGGTGCAATATATTTAAGCGGCAAATATATGCCGAACGGCAAAAATATGTCTCCGTTTACACATTCCGCCATAATATCTTATCCTGATAAAATATTAAGGCACGAGTTTCTATCCATAAAAACGGTAAACGATTACGCGTACAAAAGATACAAGGATGAAACAAAAGCCGTCCTTATGGTATGCGACGCAAATCTTACACCGACAAAAGCCTATACGCAAAGCGGAAGCTACGGCGGAATAATAAGCACGGAAGACAACTCGCTTTACTGGGACGCGTGCGAAATAGTCTCCGCGTACGGCAGAAACAGTAAAGGGGACGATAATAAAAGCGATTATACCGGTGCGACGCTTATCGGCTCTGCATCAACATGCGTGATAAACGAAAAAGGCGCGCTTGAAGCGCTGACCGGTTCCAATAACAAATACGCCATGGTAGGCTACAGAATGGACGAAACCGATAAATGACGTCTGTCTTATAAACAAAAGCACCGGCTGAAATAAGGAAATCATCTCCTTACTTCGGCCGGTGTTTTATTATATTTTTGCACAGTCGTTCATTTGCGGTAATTTCGGTCCCACTCATCCGTCGCGAAGCGACACCGATTTTATTCTTTATTCTTTATTATTTATTCTTTATTCTTTTCTTACACTCCGCCGTGCACCCTTCGCAGCCGCATCCGCAGCCGCCTTTTTTTCTGTTTTTAACAATCAGAAACACGGCGAGCGCGATTATTGCGGCGACAACGGCGATAATTATGATATCAACGGGTTTCATACTCCACCAAACAACATTCCTATCAGATGAACGAACAGCGTTACGACCCACGCGAGCGCGCATTGCCATACGACAACGCAAAGCGACCATTTGAAGCCCATTTCACGCCTGATAGACGCGACGGCGGCGACGCACGGCGTATATATGAGCGAGAAAACGAGCAGACAAAGCGCCGTGAGCGCGCTGACCGCGCCCTCCACTCCGCCGGGGTACAACAGCTCCATCGTGGAAACGACGCTTTCCTTTGCCGTAAAGCCGGTTATAAGCGACGTGCAGATACGCCAGTCGCCCAGTCCCACGGGCTTCATCACCGGCGCTATAAAGCCGGATATCGCCGCTAAAATGCTGTTTGACGGATCGGCGACCATATTGAATTTGAAATCAAACGTCTTTAAAAACCAGATGGCGACGGTGGCGATGAGGATCACCGAAAACGCCCTCTGCAAAAAGTCCTTCGCCTTTTCCCACAACAGCTTTATGACGTTGCCTGCGCCGGGTATGCGATAATCCGGCAGCTCCATGACAAACGGCACCGCCTCGCCCTTGAATATCGTCTTTTTGTAAAGCGCCGCCGCAAGCACGCCCAAAAGTATACCGAAAACGTACAGACCTATCATCACGAGCGCCGCGAATTTTCCGAAAAACGCGTTTGCGAAAAACGCGTAAATCGGCACCTTTGCCGAACAGCTCATAAACGGCGTCAACAGTATCGTCATTTTTCTGTCGCGTTCGCTCGGCAGCGTACGCGTTGACATGACCGCGGGCACGGTACAGCCGAAGCCGATGAGCATAGGCACGATGCTTCTGCCGGAAAGACCGATTTTGCGCAAGAGCTTATCCATAACGAACGCCACGCGGGCGATATATCCGCTGTCCTCGAGCATCGATAAGAAAAAGAACAGCGTGACGATTATCGGCAGGAAGCTTAAGACCGAGCCGACGCCGGAGAACAATCCCTCGATGATAAGGCTGTGCAGCGCCTCGTTTACGCCGGCGGAGGTCAGAGCCTTGTCAACGACGCCCGACAGCGCGGTTATGCCCAGATCAAGCAGATTTTGAAGCGCCGCGCCTATGACGTTGAACGTGAGAAAGAAGACCGTACCCATAATTAGTATGAACGCGGGTATCGCCGTGTATTTGCCCGTGAGTATCTTATCTATCTTCTCACTTCTCTTCCTCTCCTTGCTCTCCTTCGGCTTTGTCACCGTCTCGGAGCAGACGCCGTTTATAAAAGTAAAGCGCATATCGGCGATCGCCGCGCGGCGTTCAAGCCCGCATTCCTTTTCCATCTGCACTATTATATGCTCGATGGCGTCGCACTCGTTTGTGTCAAGGCAGAGCTTTTCCGTTATGAGCGCGTCGCCCTCAACAAGCTTGCTCGCCGCAAATCTCACCGGTATCCCCGCCGCCTCCGCGTGGTCGGATATACGGTGGATTATGCCGTGCAGACAGCGGTGCACCGCGCCGCCGTTTTTGCTCTCGTCGCAGAAATCCTGGCGCAGCGGCTTCTCGCCGTATTTTGCAATATGCACGGCGTGATCGACAAGCTCGTCAACGCCGGAGTTTTTCGCCGCTGATATGGCGACGACCGGCACGCCGAGCCTTGCCTCCATTTCGTTTATGTCAACGGAGCCGCCGTTTGACGTCAGCTCGTCCATAAAATTGAGCGCCACGACCATAGGCACGTTCATCTCGAGCAGCTGCATCGTAAGATACAAATTCCGCTCTATATTCGTCGCGTCCACTATGTTTATTATAGCCGTCGGCTTTTCGTTTATTACAAAATCGCGCGAAACTATCTCCTCGCTCGAATACGGCGACATCGAGTAGATACCGGGCAGGTCGGTCACGAGCGTGTTGTCGTAACCCCTTATCTTCCCGTCCTTTCTGTCAACGGTGACGCCCGGGAAATTGCCGACGTGCTGATTTGAGCCGGTCAGACGGTTGAAAAGCGTGGTTTTGCCGCAGTTCTGGTTTCCTACGAGCGCAAACGTGAGCGTCGTGCCGTCGGGCAGCGGGTTCTCCTCGCTTTTTTCGTGGTATTTGCCGCCTTCACCCAAGCCCGGGTGCTCCGTCTCCGCGCTTTTCTTTGTTTTTTCCTGCTTTTTATCCTCTTTTTTGCATTCCTCTATCTCAATTTTCGCCGCGTCGTCGAGGCGAAGGGTGAGCTTGTAGCCGTGCAGTATCAGCTCTATGGGATCGCCCATCGGCGCGTATTTTTCGACCGTTATCTCAGTCCCGGGGATTATGCCCATATCGAGAAAATGCTGATATAACGCTCCCTCACCGCCGACGCGCACGACGCGACCGCACTCGCCTATCTTTAGCTGTTTTAACGTCATACGTCATGCTCCTCAAACCGTAATTGTATTTTCATCCCGTCCTCGCCGCATTCCGCGTGCGGAAAGACCGATTTTGCGTTGTCAAGATACTGTTTCGGGTCCTCTATCATCTGCGAATAGTGCGAAAGCCACAGCCGTTTTGCGTTTGCCTGCTTTGCCGTCAGCGCAGCCTCCGAAAAAGTCATATGACCGTGGTCGAGCGCAAGCTTTGCCTGTTCATCCAAAGCGTACGTCGCGTCGCAAACGAGAAGATCTGCGTCATGCGCCGCGGAAACGAGCGATGCGCAGTAAGACGTGTCGCCCGAGAAGACGAATTTCAAGCCTTTTCTTGCCTCGCCCATCACCTGCTCCGGCTTTACGGTCTTTCCGTCAAAGCTGACGCTCTGCCCTCTCTGAAGCTGCTTCCACTGTATCAGCGGTACGTAAAGCTCTTTCGCCTTTTCGGGCAGGAATTTGCCCGCGCGGTCAAGCGTGAAGCAATAGCCGCGGCTCGGCACGCGATGCTCCGTATCAAACGGCGTCAGCTTCGCGTCCGTCTGCCTGCCTCCGAGCAGTTTGGACAGATACAGTCCCTCGCGCGGCAGAACGAGCGGTCTTATCTCAAACGCAGTAAAGCCGGTCAGCTTTAGTATCGGCTCGAGCGCGTTATGAAGCCCCGCGGGTCCCGTGATATAAAGCGGCTCCGTCCTTCCCATGCTGAACATCGTCTGAAACAGCCCGGGCAAACCGAAAATATGGTCGCCGTGGTAGTGCGACAGGGCTATTATGTCCGTTTTCATCAGGCTCACGCCCTCTTTTCTCGCGGCGGTCTGCGTTCCCTCTCCGCAGTCGAAAAGTACGGATATTCCGCCGCACGTCAAAAATACGGAGGTCAGGGCTCTTTCGGGTATCGGCATAAGGGAGGCTGTGCCGAGAAGTGTGATATCTATCATTTTTAATTCCTGTATTTTTTATTTCATACAAAGTATGATGCTTTTTTCATTTGATATAAACGTGTCCGCGTCTCGAAGAACGCCTTTTTTGACCGTGACGATGTATTCAAAGCCGCGGTATTTCAGAATTACCTTGTTGTTCTCCGCCCTCTTTTCCGGCTCGTCCGCTCCTTTTTTGCTTTCGTTTACAAGCGTGAAATCGCCGTCGGCGTTAAATTCGATACCGTCCTCGTGAATATAGATGCGGAAATCTCCGATCTGCGTGCCTTTGAACGTCACGTAAGCGGCATCGCCGTCCTCGTCGTATATAACGTCCTTATAAGTCAGTCTCTTGCCGTCCGCGTACGGATAAAGTCCGGCGCGCACACCGCCTCCGCTGTAGCGGTTGCCGTCAACGAACGGGAGGTTGTCGAAAGTCATCGAAGTGCTGTCGTTTACTTCGGTCAGGTACCTTTCCTTATATCCCTCTTTGAATAAGAATATGTCTCTTATCCAGAAATTATCAAGCTCCGCGAAAACGTCGGCGCGGTAGTTTTTGCAGTTATACCAGACCGATTTTCTGTTTTTGCCGTGTCTGTCGGACAGGGCGGACACGACCGTCGGCGGCGTCTGCTCAAACGATTTTTTGAACCACGCGCCGGTCTCCGACAGCGTCAGCGCCTCGACTCTGCCCGCTTTTACAAGCCCGTCGAACTTTTCAAACTGATACGTCAGTCCGTTACGCATGGTGCCCCAGCCGAAGGAGTTTTCCTGCCCCGCCTGCGTGTAGCCGAATTTGATACAGCGCCCGCTGAAATTCTCGTTTAAATACCAATCTACCCATTCAGGGTTGCCGCCGCCGTCAGAGCCGGCATAGACGGGCTCGAGCGTCGCAACGCCCTGCCATTCCGCCGCCGCGCCGTTTACGTCAAGCCCCATATCGTACTGGTATATCGGGTCGGAGCCGAGCATACGGAAGACCGGTAGATTTATCTGTTCGTCCGCCGTCTGCGCGGGGCAGAACATATTGTTTTTGCACGGGTAATACGCCTGGTTGTAGTAGCCGCCCCACAGCGTGTAGCCGTCCGTGCCCCACTGGTCGCGGCATTCGCACGCACCGTCAAGGTCGTATTTTTTCGCCGCGTATTCGTACGTGTGCGCGTCTATCGCCCACGAGCCCAGGCTGCGCGGGTATTTTCCGTATATTTCTTTATATTTTTCAAAAAGCACGTCAAGAAGCCTTTCGCGCTCCTCGGGCTTGTACGCTATCGTAAAGCCCGCGTTTGCGTGGTAATCCCACGGATAACCCAGTCTGCCGCGCCACTTCACGCCCGCCGCCTCGCACTGAGACTGAACGACCTCAAGCCAGACGCCGACCTCGGTCTTTTCGTTTCTTTCTTTTAAAATATCAATAAACTTTTCGTCGCATAACGTGTCGTACATCAAAAGGAACGTGCCGGATAGATCGTATTTGTTCAACAGCTTTACCTGCTCGGCGACCGGAGTATATAGGTCCATTTCCTGCCGCGGCTCGCACCCGCGCACAAAATTGATTATATTCAATATCTGTCGTTTCATTTTATCTGTCCCTTTCTTTTTATATTCTAAATTATACCACCCGAAAGCGATAATGTCAATAAATTTATGTAAAAAAAGAAACGAAATGAAATCGTGCCTGCGGCACGGTGAAATCTGCCTTAAGGCAGATGAAATCAGCCCCGCTGTAAACGGAGCTGACTGAAAAAGCCCCGTCAAATGACGAGGTTTTTTCTATGCGGGTAACAGGAATTGAACCTGCACGGGTGTGCCCATTGGAACCTAAATCCAACGCGTCTGCCAGTTCCGCCATACCCGCGTTTTTCACATTTTAGCACAAAATTGTGAATAAATAAACAGTTATTCCGCCCTGAATTGTGAGTTGTACAGCCCCGCGTATATTCCGTTCTGCGACAACAGCTCCTTGTGCGTTCCGCGCTCCTTTATGCCCGTGTCGTCCATTACGATTATCTCGTCGGCGTTCCTTATAGTCGTCAGTCTGTGCGCGACGATTATCGTCGTCCTTCCGGCGGCGAGCTTTGCAAGCGCGTCCTGTATCTGAAGCTCCGTCGCGTTGTCGAGCGCGGACGTCGCCTCGTCAAGTATGAGCAGCGGCGGGTTTTTCAAGAAAACGCGGGCGATCGATATCCTCTGCTTCTGTCCGCCGGACAGCTTGACGCCGCGCTCGCCGACGTACGTTTCGTACCCGTCGGGCAGACTCATTATAAACTCGTCGATATTCGCGCGTTTCGCCGCCTCTATGACCTCCTCGCGCGTCGCCGTGGGCTTGCCGTATAAGATATTGTCATAGACGGTGCCGGTGAATAAAAACACGTCCTGCGATACCATACCGATACTGTTTCGAAGCGAGCTTCTCGTCAGCTGTCTTATATCGTATCCGTCTAATTTGATGCTGCCCTCTTTT
>Ga0265298_10005539_pt1 | contig 15804 bp, 35 predicted proteins | sample AusTroGonzalo_MG_3_FD_193486 | JGI IMG/M metagenome (GOLD analysis project Ga0265298, IMG submission 193486) | Bovine rumen microbial communities from tropical cattle in Woodstock, Queensland, Australia - Gonzalo_01 | ecosystem: Host-associated > Mammals > Digestive system > Stomach > Rumen ... | reverse complement strand
TACAACCGTTCCGATAAGGAAATCCGCATGTGGAGAACCAAAGGCCAATGTGACTACAAATTCAATTCAATTAAGGATTTTGAAGACTGGTTAGCAAAAGCTCATTTGAAAGACAGAGAATTTGAAAGAGAGAGTGATTTATGAAAATAATTGAACAAGAAAACCCGTTCGTTGCAGGTGGTATAGCCAAATACTACGTACAGCGAGAAACGAAAACCCAGTATGTATGTCAGAACGACATCCGTTTTCGAAAGCCCGACAAAGAATATGATGGATGCTCCGTTCGTAACGTCCATGCCGACCGATGGGATATGTCCGCAACGCTTCGCATCAAGGAGGACTAGCGGGATGACATCATCAGAAGAAATGCACAAGGAATATGTAGAACAGGCGGAAAAGAACATCAATTTCGAGTTCGTTCCTGCATCGCTTAAATTTGAGGGAAAGCATTATAACATTCCCGAGCTTCATTGGGAGCAGCAATGTAAAGATGTTCCACAAGATGACCCACGAGCGTTCGGCTATAACGTGGGATGTTTCCGTGCTCGATTCGAACTCAATCATGATACTCGCCGACTTGACACTTTGGTTCTCACGTTCGAGGAAATGACTTTTGAAGGGTTCCTTCACCCTGACGACAAGGTTCGTATCGACATGACCAAGGATGCGTTCACAAAGTTCCGTGTCACCTATGACCCTAAGACGGAAAAGCTGAAACTCGACCGTCTGGAAGAAAATGTCCAAATCAAAAAGGACAAATAATATGCAACGAGTAAAGGAATATCTCGACGAAATCAAGGTCCCCTACACCGAGGAAAATGCCGATGGCATGACTGTGCTCAAACTCAAGTACAACGAGGACTTGCTTGCAATCTTCCCTCCTGATGAAGGTGCGGATGAATTTCATGCAGTAACCGCATACGACGGAAAGGTGCAGCAGTACGGTAAGATGGCCCTTGATGACCTTAAAAAATGGCTCTATGCCGTATTCATAGAGCAGTCTCCTGATTATGTATATGTGGATGAAGCTCCAACAGAAAATAATTAGGTAAATTTGCAGAATACCCCTTGCATTTTGCCATAAAAGTGCTATATTTAGGAATGCAGTACGTTAGTGGTGAGAACACCTGGCTAGGGGCTGGGTGGTGGTTACCGTTGCGATGCGTGTATCGGCGGGATAGTTCATTCCACAAGGGCGGGGCGAGTATCAGGCGCATGACAAACTCCCGTCCGCAAACCTTTTAATTTGGAGCTGTTATGGAAAAAGATTTCCTAAGTTTCGTTGATGACATAGAACGTGGATTTCAACACGTCAATGTCTGCATTGAGCGTGACGATGAAGGTTATTACAGGTGGAAGAAACCTGATGAACCAGACTTTTGGGAAACCATGAAGGAAGACAGGCCGAAGACAGCCGAGGAAAAGCTTGCTGAGGCTGAGTTCGTCGAATGTGAAGTCGTCGAAGAAAACGCTGTTGCAATCGGATATGCAGCTGGTTAAGGAGAACCTCATGGAAGATAATGGCTTCAATCTTACAGACACCTTGCAATACAACCCGAGCAAGACCTGTCACGAAATCAAGTTCGTCAACAGGATGGGATGTCCAATCTATATCCGTTTCACCAAGTACGATGTGACGGTTGTTGGCGATTATGGATGCTGGGTTTTTAGGGGCAATATTGTAAACTGCTTCAAGTTTTTCCGTGGCGACCACACGAACCCTGGTTATTGGGAAGAGAAGCTGGAAGCCGCTCCACGTTCGCACTATGACCGCACCGTGGATGCCGATGAACTGCGTAAGGCGTTGCTCGACGAATATCCTGAGGATATCAAGGAAGAAGACCTTGACCGTCTGGAAAGCGACCGAGACACGCTTGAATCGTGGTATGACACTGTTATGGAATTGAATGACAGTAAGGGATGGGGCATTGAAACTGAATATCTTTACAGTACGCTCACATCCTGTATCGTTAAAGACCAGTTGTATCTGCGTGTGTGCGAACTTGTGCAGTATGCAGCAAACTATCTTCATGACCAAGGGGTTTACGGTGAAGAGGATTGATTTGGACAAGCTCGCCGCTGAATACGGCCTCGAAATCGAAAAGCACGATGTTGGCCGTTACAAACAGTGGAAGGATGCTGAAGTCATGGTGTTTCTTCCAGGCCATGCGGGCGGTCAGGCTCTTGTCTGGGGAGAATATCCGCCGAAAGGAAGTATCGCCTATGACGAACCGTCTGACCTAAGCATCTGGAGCAAGCTGGCCCCAGAAAAAGATGGCATTCTCCATTGGCATAGGCACGAATGCTTATGCAACGACACCTTTAACGAACGTTATTTGCGTGAAGTAATCGAAAAGTCTTTAAAAATCTACAATCAATATGCGAGTAAACAACATGGGCACAAAGAAGAAGCAGAAGGAGAGTGAATCTCCTATCGTCTACATGATTACAGGCATCGTTCCTTACTCTGGCAGGGACCGCTCGGTAATCTATGTCTATCTTAACAAAGAAAAGGCGGAAAAGCGTTACGAAGAATTGCGTAAAGGCGATTCTTATCTCGATGTGCAGATGGACACCTACGAGGTGGATGACTAAGGTCGGAGGCAATATATGGCAAAAGAAAATGATGAAATTGTATGCGTCCCTCTGGACAAGCTTCTTGTTACCGAAAAGAAGCCGTATAAGGGTGAGATTGTACCGCCGCCAGTGTTTGCTGACGATTGGGAGACGCAGGGCGTAGACTGCTCGGATGTTCCTTCCGTAATCAAGCCAGACATGGATGGAGCGGCCCTAGCTAAGGTTGCAATAAGCCTTCGTAGAGAAGCGAAAGCATGGCTTAGAAGCAATAAGACTCTGAGTGACAAGGGTGCAAAACTGTTTGCAAAGAACTTTGCATGTGCTATCAAGGCTGCAGTTAACGCCAGTTACAATAACAAGGACCTTGCAGAAATTCTTTGTAAGGAAGGATTTACTGACACGTTGACAATATGGAGGTAAAAAATGACACCGAAGTGGCTGGATAATGCTCATCTTCAACCATGTACTGCCAACTTTGAGGTAGGAAAGTTTTATCGTTGCTATTGGAATGTCGATTCTAGGCCAATTGGGTATCGGGCATATACCGTATGCCAGTGTGAACTTGGTTATCAAGAGGAATTGTGTTTTTCTCCAAAGAATAAAAATGATTTAACTCGGTACATGTGTTGTGCTTTCAATAAGATTGAGGATATGGATGGAAATGTCGTTCTACGTCCTCCAAAACCTGTCGCCAAATGCGATAGATGCAAGAACCTGTATGATTCCGATGATATGAAATTATATCGGTTGAAGAAGCCGACGAATGGAGAGGAATTTCACTTGCTGTGCAAAGAATGTGCAGAAAAATTCAAACGTTTGTATGAAACCCGTTCAAACAAGGAGTAATTATGGGATTATTTTCTAGTGCTTTCAACCTTATTGCAGACACTGCGGATTCCGTTGTCGATGTTGCCTCATCCGCAACCAAGGCAGGCGCCCGTGGAGTAAAGCGAGTTGCAAATGATGCAGAAAAATTGGCAAAAGATGTTGTTGACCCCTTTCACATTTTTCACGATGACGAGGACTAAGAGTATGAACAACGAAGTAAAGATGGATGCAAAGTTCGTAAAGGCGCAGCACCATAACAGTAACCCTAACCATGATGCACAGTGGGAAACCGACGGTATCAAGCAACTGGAAGTTTCTGATATTCCTCGGCTCACTCTTTCAATGAAGAACGCTTTGTATAAGTTCAATTACAAGGCAGTGTGCGATTTCATGGCCCGTGAACATGAACTGAACATTTTGAACCCAGATGCATTAAAGGCGTTTATGTATGAGAATGCGATGAACGCTATTGCTACTTTATCCAAGCTCATTATAGAAGGAACTTCCTGCCCTCCAAGGGAATTCTGGTTTGATGAAACGTGGCTGCAAGCAGACATTGCGTTTACCCTTCCGATTCATTGCCGCATCAGGCATTATCCTGAAGACCAGTTTAAGGTCATCTTGGAATTCATCCCGTTTGCAACAGAGATGTCCATTGAAAGGCGCTAGATGAAAAAGAAAAGCACGACACTTACTTTATCCTTGAAGCGTAAATGGTTTGACCTCATCAAAAGTGGGGTCAAGCTTGAGGAATACCGTGAATATAACGAGTATTGGGGCGCCCGTTTCTTTGTAAGAGAACCTGGGTTCAAGGATTGGATTCATGTCCGTATTGATTACACGGAACTTGTATTCACTTTGGGCTATCCTAAGAAGGATGACATGTCCCGCAGGCTCGTATTCAAGAACCCTCGAATCCAGATTAGAACAGGTAAGCCCGAATGGGGTGCCGAACCAGGTAAAATCTATTTTGTCATCACATGGGAGTCCGCCAATGCCGAAGAGAAACGTGTTTCCGCTGTCGATTTACGAGAAGAACCAGTTTAAACCACCTTATTCTGGAACTTACAACCCGTTAGAAACAGTGTTCATAAAGATACGAGTTATCAAGAGAAAACCTAAAGTTAAATAGGAGAAACTATGGCCACAAACCGTGAATACATTAATGCTATTCTGTTCTCTGGAATGCTTGACGCTTTGCCGCCAGTCCAGATGACAAACTACTTGAAGAACGCTTCCGAGCATATCCCGAAGTATGTATACAGGTTCGATAAGGTTGTCGGAAATCCACCTACTGCTGCGAACACTAAGATAGTCGTAAAGAAAAGATACGAACTTGAAAAGGTCAGCAAGTACACTGTCCTCCACTGCATAGAAAGCCAGATGCGTGCTGTCGGACATCTGCCTAAATGCAAGGCGTTACCACTGTTGAAACATGCTATTGATGAATTCGAAAAGGAGAAAAAATAATGGAACCGATTTTGAATTTCTGCTCTAATAACCCAGGATTGACATTCTTGGCTTTGTTCTTCCTGTATCTTATGGTGGATTCCGTCGCAGGAATCTTCAAGAAAGAAAAGACCGAAAAGAAAGACAAGGAGTAACCATGCAAGGCGACGAACTTCTGCACCCCGCTGACTTGGCATTAGTCCGCTATATCCGTCTGCGTAAGGCGAAGGAAGATAGAAACTACATCAATTTCGAAATCTCGTGGCTTGATGATTTCACTAACTCGGTAAATATGGCCCTGCATGATACTCGCATCCGTTTCGGTATGGCTATCTTGCAGGAGTGGCAGTGCATTGGTTTGTTCGCTCTCGCACCATCAGCAGAGCCGTTCAAGTTGATGGAAACACTTCAGCTTAACGCATTTTTTGACGGTGATGAACCTTGGTATCAGCTGAAAATTATCGACTCTGAAATGAAGCTGAGGGGCGAATATAAGTTCTTCTCCATAGCTGACCCTAACAATGGCCTCCTAGCTTTGCTTAAACAGGAATATGGCGGCAAAATCGAGTTCCACGAATGGCATGCCCGATTGAGACAAGAATTGGCTGCCAATAATGCTCCGAAAGAACCGTACATGGTAAGATGGGAAGTTACACCTATTCCTACCGACCATCCTATGTACAAGACATGTACGGCAAGATTTGCTAAATTTGACGATGCAAAACGCATTGCCAAGGAAAGGGCGTATAGTTCTAGGGAAGTTCATTTATACAAACTTGTGTACAATCGAGACGAAAATGGACTTGTGATGTGCGATACGAAAGAAATGTGGGACAGTCGGTGTGCAATGTTTTCCAGCATTGACGAGGTAACCGATGAGTAAGAAGTTTGTTCGTTCAAGCCCGTTCCTCAAGCAGAGCGAGATTTCTGCGAATTTCCATGGCGAGGAAGTGTATAAGTCTGACACATGGCATCCTTATTATCGTTATGAGGAAAGGGATGAACTTGGGAGACTTACTGGTATCTACTACGCTGACGAAGACAAGAAGCCAAGGCCGAGGAAACTCGTAGTCAAGTATTCCGATGACAGCAAGCGCCCGTATGCAATATGGTTCTGCCACGATGGCTCCGAAGACATGCACTTCTGCTTTAAATACAAGGAAAACGGAGACCTTGACACGATTTACTTCTGGGGTAACGGTGGAAATACATGCAACGAGTTTCATTACAAAAAGGCGATACAGACCACCACGGTTAAAACAGGTCGCCGAGTGACATACAAAGAGAGTTGGTCAGCAATCACAATCAACGGACACACCGCATTGTTCCTCCGTGAACTGCCAGACATGACCAAGGTTGCTGGGTTCTACTATACCCACGAGAAAGAGCCTCTATATCCCCGAACCCTAATTGAAAACGACTGGGCAATACACGACTGGCTAGGTATCAGTGAGGAAACCCTGTACGACAAGTACCCGAAGGAAAAACCACGCCCCTTTGACCCGAACGGGCCCGAAGGATACTGGATAAGATATCTGCTTGACGTGCAGAACACGATTAACAGACCACAAATAGGAGAATGATATGTCAACGAAACCGATGGGAAAAATTAAATTTCTTCATATTTTGTTAACCGACCTGATGGCAGACTGTATGTTCGTCATGTGGTTGGGAATGGTGCTTGATACCATACTGGTAGTCTATGCGTTGCTAACTGGCGTGGATATGATTGTGTTTCCAAGCAGGGCTAGCACTCTCCGTATAGTATTTGCCGTATATGGAGGACTAAACCTAATCTTTCTTATCATGAGCTACTGTTTTATTCTGGAACCGCATGAACGAGAGTATACCCATGCAGAACGGCATGAGCAATATGGCAAGGCGCTAAAACCGATGCTGGTGCTATGGCCGCTTGCATTGCCTATGTGGGCAGGTTTCATCGGCTCGATGATTGTCAGCGGTTTCGGATGGCTCATATACACAGGTTACAAAACGCTTGAAACCAAATTGCTTAAATAGAGGCTGGCATGTTAAAAATTTACACTGACTTTCTCAAATTCGTATGGACATGGACTAAGAAATTCCTGCTTGCTATTACCGTTCTGCTCCCAGGCATCATCTTCCTGATATACATGTTTGCCGCAAATATGCCAGATGTAGGGATAACCCCAGGCCTCCTCGTAATTGCCGCTATTGTGCTGTGGGCCCCAATTCCTATGCGTCCGTTCTTATTTCAAGGTCAGAAATTGATTGAATGCTATGCAACAGTGTTTGGTGCGATAGGTATTGGGATTGCTTTCTGCCTTGTCATGTTCGGATGGCTTGTGTGGTTGCTCCTTCCTATCCTAACTGGATTGGTTATAAGCGCCGTATTGAACCGTGAACCAAAACCGCTTGAATGTGTAGTAACAATCGTATTCAACATTGTTTGGGGCCCAGGTGCTCATTACGTGTATCAAAAGCTGCTTGACAAAGTTCTTAAATAATACTATATTAAATAGAGCAGATGCCCCGTAGCTCAATGGACTTAGAGCGTCGCTCTCCGAAGGCGAAGGTTACGAGTTCGACCCTCGTCGGGACAACTAAAAGGGTAGGGACCCCTGAAGGATGCATTTTCGATTGATTTCCCTAAACGTCCATCGAACCAAACACTTGCATCTGGGTCCTACCCTTAATCTTTTAAAATGGAGACAACATGGAACTGCATCACAAGATAATCGAAGTTCTTAAACAGGAATTTCCTGCCTTGGTAATTCCCGAAATTCAGGAAGGATTTGCCATAAGCATCGGTGTGTCGATTGAAAGGCTGTCGCCTGACGAACAAAACCCAGTGAAGTATATGGAGTTTACCTACTACTCTGTAACAGGAGATTTCACTTACATTCCTATGCTGCTTAACTCAGGAATAGGTCATCCGACCACAGTGGAAGAGTTCCAAGCAGAAATTCAGTGGGCTAAGGAACACGGCCCTTTCAATGTGAAGGCTTCTGTAACGCAAGGTGGCCCCGCTATAACGGTAGACGGAAGAAACCGTGTTAATGTAAACAACAATTTCGTTCAGGAAACTTTCCTCGATGCCGAAATCGAATTGGCATTGTCCAGAGCCAACGATAAATTCGGTGTAGAAGTCTCCGACGACAAGTCTAAAATCAAGGTGTACCCGAAGGACAAGGACTCCTTGTATGACCCGCTTCTCCTTACGGTAGAACGCCATATAAAGTTCCCTAAGGACAGGATGTGGCACATGGAACTTCTGACCGATATGCAAAGCATTGGCACCGACCCGCACGATGACCTGAGAAATCACGTAAGATGGGCAGGAATCCCTCTTAGCGTCATGCTCGACAAGATGTTCGGGCTTTTTGAAGACGATTTATATAAAGCAATTCCAGCCGTAGGAACCCCGAGGTAAATTATGCAATATACAGTAGAGGAACTGGCAGACAAGTTCAGGTTTGCAGCAAAGAAGTTCATCGACGATAAAGAACTCGATGCAAAACAAAAGAAAATTAACGCCGAGACACGCTACGAAAAGGCGTACAAGAAAATGCTTGAATGCAAGCCCATGTTCGCCGATGTAAAAACTCTTGCTAACGGCCTGTATGATTATCTCAATGTCATTCACAACAGGCTTGACTATTGTTCTGAAGAATTGTATCAGGCCAGTTACAAGAAGGGATTTCTCAGCATAGGAAGGAACTATTTCATTTACAACTGTGTTCCTATTGACAAGAACTGCTATAATGGCAGTTTCCAGGCTATCCTCATCAGTTATGATGACGGTTCAATCAACAGGGCCAGCTTGGCCGACTATGGTGGAACCAAGGAAGACTATGCAAATATAGTGAACCCAGAATATGTTCACCTTATCGAAGACCCGAAGAAGTTTGTCGAGGAATGTCAGAACCCAGAAGGTGGCGTATATGCCAGCCATTGCTTCTCTAAACTGGATTACTTTAGTGAGGCTCTGGAACAAATCCCTGAAAGGATAGATGCGTTGTTCAAGTTTGCAAACGCTTTTGCGGACACCGTTGACGGCAATGTTGCAATGGCTGCATACATGGCGAAATACAGAAAATAATTACAAAATCCCTTGACAGAACTTTCGTTCTTTTCTATATTGTATGATACGGCACGGGGGCAACCCCGTGGTAACAGTGAAGCAAGCCTGTAGATTGCGGGCTAAATAGCTGTTCGCCACCCCACAGGCGTGTGGATGGGGCGGTCGGAGTCGGACCGTATGAGCGACCAAGGTTCAGCCCGTCACCTAGAAATGGGGCCAGTTGACGCTTTGCGAGTTTCGATGATAACCCATTGCAATGGCCTGATGTGAAAACTCGTAGCACTTGCAACGACTAGCCTTACCCTCAGGGTAAGCTGAATGCTGCAGCGTATCCCCCCTACGCTTAGCCTAATCAGCAGGGGGGTATTTTTATATAGAGTTTAATTTATGGAAGAAGTATATCAAGTTTCATATGTTCCTGTCATGGGTATCTGGTGCGCCTACAAGCTCGCCCCAATCTACCCGTTCTTCCCTTCATTCAATGTCTCGGAAGCGAAACACGGTCAGAACTCCGTTAAAATCCTCACTACCGAAAGGGGAAAATTCAGTCAGAAAGGAACTATCCACCGCAGGATTAACCCGAACGACCCACTCAGTTCCAACCCAATCGAGGTTGACATCCCGTACGAATACAGGATTACGTTCAAACTAGAAGACGGAACAATCCAGACGGTATATACCAATGACGACGATGCAGGATGTTTGCTCCGCCTAATGTCCGCACAAGAGAATATCGACAAGTTCCACGACTTGGCTATCAGGGGTCATTGGCAAGCGGCTATGACAGCTCTCAGGGGCGACCTAATTGTTGAAAAATCCTACATCAGCACGGCAGACAAGGAAAATCTTGAAGCGCTTGCTAAATTGGTTGGTAATAAATAGGAGATAACATGGATATTTCAAAACTGCTGGTCAACAAGGCGACCGATAATTTCAGAAACAGCATCGAGCATATCATTAATTATATCGAAACGTCACAGAGTCAAGGCCCGATGGACGATGGCGAAATCCTCGAAGCTGTCAAGCACAGATTGATAGGAATTTCCGAAGCGATTGCAATGACACAGGCAAATGACCGCTTGATTGATGCCGCAAACAACGCACCCAAGGTAGACTGATGAACAATCTGCAGTATTTTGTGAGAAATGCGAAGAACATTAGTAGGCTCATTGAGTCTATAATGAACGAAAACTGTGAGACATGCCCTGCAAAGGCATTCTGTTATGCAGATGGAAGACGCATTGAACCAAAGTATGAAACTTGCAGCGATGCGTTCATAGCATGGGCATTGAAGGAAAAGAAAACAAGAAGCAAAAAGAAAGCTGAACCTAGGCCCTGTCTGGAAACCACAAACACCTGAGGAAACGATGAGCATTGGTCGTGAATACTATGACGAAGAGGGTAACTACTGGCAGATTGAAACCCCGTATTACATCCCTCCCGCAGAAGCAATAAAGAACCCTGCGTATGTGAAAGGATGTATCACCGCAGAGGAACGCCGCAAGGCTAAACAGAATGAAGAGAAGTATCGTCGATATAACCGCAATTTGTTCAGAGCCTATCTCGTTGTCATTGTTATCCTTGCTATTGCGGTTGTCGTAAAGAGGTTTGTCGTATGAATTACCTACAACGACAATCAGACATGAAATTTGCCCCAGAAGAGGCCCTTCTGGCCGATTATTTCGGCGAGGGTAACTATGTACCCTTCCACGCAAAACAGGTCCTGCAACGCAAGCTTCCGTTGAAACGAGGGGATTTCCTCGCAGGTGGTATACAGGTTACTCTCCCTGCCCTGAGACAGTTGGGCGTAGCGTATAGCCATACCGATTATCCAAAAGAATTGTCGAAGTATCTCCACCGCAATGTGTGGCTTAGCACGTTGAGGCACATCCGTCTGCAGATTGAAGCCGAGGGTGACATTCCCTCCCTGTTCATCAAGCCGAGCAACAAACTGAAACGGTTTACAGGCTGTGTCGTAAGCACGATGGATGACCTAGCCCCGTTAGCACATATTGGCAACATCTTCATTCACTGTTCCGATGCAGTAGAGTGGTGTGCAGAATACCGTGTGCCAGTAATCAACGGCAAAATCCAAGGCTACTTCTGGTATGACGGGGACAAGAGCGTGATGGTTGATACCTCAGTTGTGGAACAGATGGTAAAGGACTTTGTTTCGGCCCCGTCCGCATACTGCCTTGACGTAGGAGTGCTTGGAACAGGCGAGACAGCACTGGTTGAAATGAACGACGCTTTCAGCATCGGTATGTACGAGGGTATGGAATCCTGTTATGCCGAATTGTTGATAACCCGATGGAAAGAACTAACAGGGGGGAAGAAATGATTATCCGTATAACTCAAACCGTTTACAGCGAATATAGCGGTGTACACAAGTGCGAACCAGTCTGGTACAAGATTCCGAAAGACCTGCAGAAGATGGTTGACGATATCCACCACATGTCAAGAGATAGTTCAATCGAGGCTGATATCGTTTCAGCGGAACTGACCGACAGCGATAATCAACTTTGTAATAATCCATATCATAATAATCCAACTTGTGATAAGGAACAGGTCCAGAAGGAATAAGAAAAAAGAAGAAAAATTCTTGAACCCGCTTGACAAGGCGGGTTTAATTATTTATATTGTAGGCATAGCATAAGGAAACAGAAAATGTCAAACAGATTGAACCTCCGTGTAGAAATGGCTGATGGCTGCATTCTTGTAGGAGAGGTGATTAGCATAGGCAGTGTAACACAGTCTCAATACTATGCCAACCCTCAGATGAAGTGGTCTATGGACTTACTGTCGCACTCGCTAGGGAAGCTCGAAATTAACCCTGCCCACATCGTAAAAATGGGCCCAGACCCGACGAATATGCAGGAATTCAAGGACCCTGTTGAGGTAGTCAACTGCGTTATGGAGCTTATGCGGGTTGCCCACAACATGCCCCTAAACTTCCTACAACGGCAAGGGTAGGATAACACCATGAAGAAACCTCTCGTCGTATTCAAGGACTGGTGCATCTGCACAGACAACCCAATCATCTACTACTCCATCTTGGTACTGTCTTCCCTCGCAGTAGGATTCTTTGTCGCCTATGTATGGATTCCCTTAATGCAATGGATTCACACCTATGTCTGAAAAGCAAGATGGAATATCATACCTGATGTTCACAAACAGAGATACAAACCATTTCTTGTGGAACATGAAGCGCCGCAAAGAGATTCTCGAAGCGGACAGGCCGAAGGAACCTCTTGACCAAGTTGAACAAGAAGATGATGGCTAACTAAATTTAATTTAAAGGTAAAGGTAAACCTATGTCCAAACCAATCGTAATCTCTCCCGAAGCGGAGAGCGAAGTAAACCAGAAAATCAAAGAACTCAAAGAAACCCTCGAAAAGCACAACCTGCTCATGGTGTTCAATGTCGAAATCGGTGAGGGCTTCCTGTTCCCGAACACCTACAAGGTATGTTCTATCGACGACCCCGAATACGACAAGGCGGACCCAACCGATTTGCCCATGTCCGTAGACGGCATCCAAACCAAGATTGGCGCCTGCATGTCCGCCTTCGAAAAGCATTACAACGCAATTATTTCAACCAAGAGGTAGATATTATGATGTCGCTTGACGAATGCAAGAAGCATGCGGCAAACGGTGAACCATGCCAGATGATGACTCCTGATGGAAAATGGGTTCCGTTTAATGAAACACAAGTAATAACGAAGTTCCGTGTCGCTCCCAGTCTGTTCGAGAACAGCGGCCCGAGAATCGTGATGTACGCCTTGCTCAGACTCGAAAAAATGGTCGAACGTCATTTCCGCAACACATCATTGTGGATTGACCTGCCGCAATCTGGCTTCAAGGAAGACTGGACTCTGACCGCTGGCTACCATGGAAAACTCGGCGCTCGTGACATAAGGGTTGAACCAAGTATCGAAGACCAAGTAAGAGCCGTACTGGGAAAACCGAAGACGGAATATCTTGACCGTACGGATTTACGCCTCAGAGATATATTCAGAACGTATTTCCGTGTCCGTAAAGTAAAATCAACCGAGTACGAAGTCCAGTGCCGCTCGCTGACGAAAGCCCAAGGCGATAACAACTGGATTACCATATTCAGGGTGAAACAGGAGCATTTCAAGGAACACGACGGTTTCAATCTTGCCTCTAAGGATTTCCCTCTTAGCTGGTGCATCGAAACCTGTGCTGATTACTCGTATATCCCGAAAGAATGGAAGGAAAGGCTTGGAACATACCAGTATAGTACAACTGAGCGATATCGAATCAGGCAACAGCGTATACGTAGCGTATCAAAAATAACGCCATGCGGAACCGAGATTCTCAACAACATCGCACTCTGGGTTTGCAACTACCTGACGTTCATAAGCCATATCGACATGAACCTGAAGGACTTCTCGGATTTCATCGAGAATAACATGGAAAAGACAGACAACCCGACTCACCGTCTGGCTACACCAGGATGGACTCCGAACAACAGGAGCCTTGTCATCTACTACCAGTACAGCGAATTTGCAAAATATCGAGATTCAGCCCTTGGTAGACGCCAGTATGATGAAAACGGGTACTTGGATTACCGACAGGCACACGCAATCCTTCTGCGATACTTCAATATGAAATATCACGGGACCATCTATGAAGTGAGAGAGAAACAGTAGTTCATTAAGACCAATCAGGAGATAAAACCATGTTCAAACGAGAACTTACCAACCTAGAAGAAAGACTTTACAACTTCCTCGACTTAGCTGACAGCACCCTAGAATACGATGTTTCCCAGAAGGCTTGGAAAAATCTGAGGGAAGCGATGAAACGCTGCAAGGAAGACTGCAAGGTAAAGTACGGAGTCATCAACAATGGTTACTCCCTCCATGTTGAACTTCCCTTCGATGTAGACAAGTACATGAAGAGGAAGCAGAACAACCTGCTGCAGGACATGGAGGAAGACGTAGCCGCCAACAAGCTCGGCGAATTCATCGTCAACCAGCTCGGCATCAACCTCGTTTCTGTCGATGGCATCAAGGTCGAAAGACAGCATGACGGACAGATTACCGATATCCACATCGCTTTCATCCCTGCACCGAAGGAAGCATAACTAAATCCAATTAGAAAGGAGTACATTATGTCCCTGAAAGCAAAACGAATGATTTCCGTCTACTTCTTCGCCCTCACCGCCTTGTCGCTCGGTTTGGGCATGGTGTCCCTCCGTCACTTTTCCCTGATTGGTTGGCTCCTCCTGTCACTCCAAGTCGAACTGGGCATCCTTATCTTCAGCCTGATGATAATTGGCATTATCGTAGGATGCGGTTGGGCGATTACAGGCGATGCCCACCAGTCGTTCATTTCCTATCTCAAATACATCGTCAAGAACGCACTGGGGTAACCAATGGCTGTACACTACTCGATGCTCTGCACCACACGAAATGACGGGGACGGCAGAGTCCTTGCCGAGGAACTGAGGAAGCACCTGACCGAAAGCCTCGTTGCCCTCACCCTCAATAAGAAAAAGGATGAGTTCGTCAGGATGACCTCCTGTCGATACCTCTCCGATGGCGACATCAGGGTTTGCTTCATTATGGGCGACACGATGCCGCAACAGCTTACCGACTACCTGTATGCCCATCAGGATGAACTGGGCATAGACATAATGGAAGCGGGAAAAGATTAAGGCTATGTCCACCCATAGTGTTGCCAAATGAAAAATACTCATTAGCAATGCGAAAGTAACATTTTCGTAAAAGGAGAAATCCAAATGAAACGGAAGACCACCGAAAAGAAGCCCTCGCTCAAAAAAGGAGACAACATTCACCTAAACATAGACAACTATGACAGCGCAAACATCGTAAGACAGAACATTACGGCGAAATATACCGTAGTTGACCTCAAGACGAAGCAGGAAAGCAGGCATGTCCTGCATCACTTCTACGACATTGAGGCACGAGACTTTCGACAAGGTATGAAAGACCAGAATCATACCTACACTATCCTCTATGGCGCAACTGGGCTAATCAAGCACAAAGGTGAAACTTATTACAAGGACTTGTGCTGGTTCAGTATCGGCTGCAAGGGCGTGGATTACAAGCACGAACGGCTGATTACAACGCTGTCTATAGACAACTACGGCAAGTACATCTTCTGGGAAGCCGCCAAGCCCGAACCTGGACAGCACAGCGTTAAAGGATATGTGTTCCACCCTGAAGAAGTTACCCGCTTCAACAAGGACATGACCACACTATTCCGTGTGGTGAAGAAGAATCATCCCTTGACAACCAGTCTTTAATTACCTATATTAGAAGCATGGCTAAACAAAAACCATCCCCAAGAAGGAATTCGAATGAAACAGATTGCCTGCATCTACGCCGAACACGCCGACGCACCACGAGTGTCGGGAGCGATATCGCTCGACAAATGGGATATCGACAAGTTTGACGACCTCGATAAGCTCGTCAACTACCTCAAAAACGAAATGAAGGAAATATGGATGTACTCCAACGGCCAGTCCGTAGCCGCAGCCACCTTCCCTCGAACCCAGATGATTAAGTATTTCTGGTCGAAACGCCCGACCAAAATCACAATCACCTTCACGGACGGAACCAAGGAAGATTACCCAATAGAGTACAACAAGGGCGACGAAACCCTGCCCAATACCCTGTATAGGAACCCCCTCGGATATAAGGCGTATTTATAAGGAATCAAAATAATGTCAAAAACAGAAACTACTGTAAGGGTAATCATATTCGTGATTATATGTTTTCTGGCAACCGCTGGCTTAAAGACACTTTTGAAAGCGAAGGATGCCCAAGATGCCGAAGCAAAGGCAAAACAAGCCACGGAAACCCGTGCCGAAATCTATATTCCCGTACCCAAGAACGA
>Ga0265298_10005538_pt1 | contig 15806 bp, 16 predicted proteins | sample AusTroGonzalo_MG_3_FD_193486 | JGI IMG/M metagenome (GOLD analysis project Ga0265298, IMG submission 193486) | Bovine rumen microbial communities from tropical cattle in Woodstock, Queensland, Australia - Gonzalo_01 | ecosystem: Host-associated > Mammals > Digestive system > Stomach > Rumen ... | reverse complement strand
CCATGTCCGCCTATACGCAGGTGACGGCCACGTTTGACAACCCGTATGCTCCTTGCGATTCGGTTTGTATCATTATCCTTTCCGGTGGTATGAGTACTGATCCCAATACGGAACTTTATGTGGACGATGTAGAGTTTGACTACCATGTGGGTATAACCGAACATGAGTCCCTCAAAGTCGATGTTTATCCTAATCCTGCCACTGATCAGTTCCGCATCGAGCCTGCCAACGGCGATCAATATCAGTACAGATTGATGGATATTACGGGACGTAGTGTCGCATCAGGTCGGAATGTCTCCGGTGCAGTCGATGTCGATGTGCGCGCTTTGGTGCCCGGCGTCTATATGCTTTACGTTGAGCAGAAAAACCAGAGTCTGACCAAGAAAGTGGTGGTTAGATAAGGATGAAAATCTGGCTTGCCCCGCTGCACGGCATAACGAACTATATGTTCCGCAATAGTCTATATCGTCACTTCGGCGGTATAGACTATTGTGTTACTCCCTTCTTGCCTGTGCAGGAGACAGCCAAGTTGAATATCAAGAATTGGAAGGACATCTGGCCGAAAAACAATACTACCTTGCCCACTATCCCGCAGTTGATGGGCAACAAGCCGTCCCATTTCGTGGACACGATGCGGGCGGTGCACGACGAGTACGGCTATGAAGCGTTCAACTGGAATATCGGTTGTCCCGTGGCGCAGGTCGTGCGCCGGCGCAGAGGATGCGGCATCATGCCAGATCCTGACACCGTGGAAGAGGTGGTGCGCACGGTAACCTCGCAAACTCCGTATCGCTTCTCTGTGAAGATGCGACTGGGACTGAAAGATCCCGCCGAGGGGCTCAGAATATTGGAGCGACTGGATGATTATCCCTTGGACTTCATCGTCATACACCCCCGACTGGGAGAACAGATGTACGACGGCGTGCCCGACTTGGAACAGATGGATATCTTCTATAGGCATACCCGTCATCGGATTATCTATAGCGGCGATTTGTTTTCGGTTCAGAATTATGAAAGATTGCAGAATCGTTACCCTGAAATCGAGGATTGGATGCTGGGCCGCGGTCTTCTGCAAAACCCGTTTCTGGCTGAACAATTGAAGGGGGAAGATACTGGCGACCGGCGGCAGCGTTTTTCCAAGTATTATCAGAAATGGACTCAAGAGATGCTGGATGCTGTGAAGGAGAAGAGTACCTTGGCCAAACTCAAGGAGTTGTGGCACTATTACGCCTGCCTTTTTCAGCTTCCGTCCGATGCATTGCAACAGCTGCTTCGCATCAACGATTTCGATGCCTTCTATGACCGCACATTGGACATATTAAAAGAGGGTTGATTTTATGTATTTTTGCGCAATTTTTTAGGATGGTATCTTAAGAAAAAGCTTTGTATAAAGAATTTAATTCTACATCACAATGAAAAAGAAAATCCTGTTTTTAATGGCCGCAATGGCCGCAACAACGCTTATGGCACAGAATATCCAATATCCGAAGGCTGTCAAGGACGGTACTACGGACACTTACTTCGGGACGGTTGTGGCCGATCCTTACCGCTGGCTGGAAAACGATACCAGTGCGCAGACAACCGCTTGGGTGGAAGCGGAGAACCGGGTTACCAATGCGTATCTTGCCAAGATCCCTTTCCGTCAGAAATTGCTGAACCGGCTGACCGAGTTGGCGAACTACGAGAAGCTCAGCGCGCCGCGCAAGCGTCACGGCAAGTGGTACTTTTTCAAGAACGACGGACTGCAGAACCAAAGCGTGATGTATGTGATGGATGAACTGGGCGGCACACCGCGCGTGTTCCTCGATCCCAATACGCTGAGCACAGACGGCACGGTGGCCCTCCAGGGCGTCTATTTCTCGCACAACGGACGCTGGGCCGCCTACAGCATCTCGCGCTCCGGCAGCGACTGGCAGGAATTCTATGTCATCGACCTCAAGACGGGCCAGCTTACGAACGACCATATTGAATGGGCCAAGTTCTCCAGTGCGGAATGGTGTGGCGATGGCTTTTACTACAGTGCTTACGATGCGCCGGAGAAAGGCAAGGAGTTTTCCAATGTCAATGAGACTCACAAGATATACTACCACAAGATCGGAACTCCGCAGTTTCAGGATGTGCTTTTCTACCAGAACCCTGCGCGCCCCAAATGCTTCTATGAGGTCAGCGTGAACGAGGAGGAGACCGTGATGTTTCTGTTCGAGAGTGGGGCAGGGGCCGGCAATCTCCTTTATGTGCGCGACCTGCGCCAGCCAAACTCGCAGTTTATCCAGATGACCTCCGACATGGACTATCAGTACAGTCCTGTGCTGACCGACGGCGACAAACTTTATCTTTATACCAACTATGGTGCGCCGAAGGGCCGTATCATGATCGCCGATATCCATCGTCCAGGCTTGGCCGACTGGCAGGAACTGATTGCCGAGCAGCAGAACACGCTTGGCGACGTCAGCGTCATTAACCGCCAGTTGATTCTCTGCTACAAGCAGGATGCTTCCGATCACGCCTACATTTATGGCCTCGACGGGCGTTTGCGCCATGAAGTGAAACTCCCGTCTGTGGGCAGCGTTGGCTTCACGGGCGACAAGAAGGAACCAGAGTGCTTCTACACCTTCACCTCTTTTACCCAGCCCGGCACAGTGTATCGTTACGATATGGACCGAAACGAGAGCACCCTGTATTCTGCTCCGAAGGTGAAGTTCAAACAGGATGACTATGTCAGCGAGCAGGTTTTCTTCCAGAGCAAGGACGGCACGCGTATCCCGATGTTCCTGACTTACAAGAAAGGAATGAAGCGTGACGGCAAGAATCCGGTATTCCTCTATGGCTACGGTGGCTTCAATATCTCGCTTCCGCCCAGTTTCTCAGCCATGCGCATTCCTTTCCTGGAGAATGGCGGCATCTATGCACAGGTCAACTTGCGTGGTGGCAGCGAGTATGGAGAAGAGTGGCATTTGGCAGGGACGAAGATGCAGAAACAAAATGTCTTTGATGATTTCATCGGGGCTGCCGAGTGGCTCATCAAGGAAGGCTATACATCCAAAGAGAAACTGGCGATTGTGGGTGGTTCCAACGGCGGTTTGCTCGTGGGTGCCTGCATGACCCAGCGTCCCGACCTTTTCCGCGTTGCCGTTCCTCAGGTGGGCGTGATGGACATGCTGCGTTATCACAAGTTCACCATTGGCTGGAACTGGGCCTCTGACTACGGCACCAGTGAGGATTCGAAGGAGATGTTCGAGTACTTGTATGGCTATTCCCCGCTGCATAACCTGAAGCCGGGCACGGCATATCCTGCCACTTTGGTCACCACCGCCGATCATGACGACCGTGTGGTGCCCGCCCATTCCTTCAAGTTTGCGGCTACCTTGCAGGAGTGCCACCAGGGCGACAATCCCGTGCTCATCCGTATCGACACCAAGGCTGGTCACGGTGGCGGTAAGCCCCTGGCCAAGATTCTGGAGGAACAAGCCGACATTTACGGCTTTATCATGTATAATGTGGGGATGAAAGTGAAGTAAGAGAGGCGTCTTTTCAAATCACTTGCTTTTTTATTCAAGAAAAGTTGTATTTTTGCAGCGTCTTTTGAATAGAATAAAGCAAATGACCTATTTGGAGTTCAGAGAGCAATGGCACGAAGCGGGATGTTTCAATGTATATCAGGTTCGTGCGTGGAATCCGGAGTTCGACCGAAGCAACTTGTCGCGCTGGGTGAAGCGAGGCTATTTGACGAAACTGCGGCAAGATTGGTACGCCTTCAGCGATCTGAAAGGGATCCCCGAGATGCCGCGCTATGTAGCTGGGCGCATTTACACTCCCTCCTATATCAGCTTGCACACCGCCCTGTCATTCTACGGAATCATCCCAGAAGCCGTAACGGCCATTACCTGTGTTACATCCAACCGTACCACGGCCTACAGCAACGACTTCGGCGAGTTCAGTTACCAGACGGTCAAGCCTACGCTCTTCTTCGGATTCCGACAAATGTCCCTGCCTCAGCAGGGCAGCTATCTGATGGCTTATCCGGAGAAAGCCATCATCGACCTGCTCTATCTCTATCCGCAGTACAACACGGCAGAGACCCTGTTGGAATTGCGTTTCGACGAGTGGTGGATGCTGGAGGAGCTGGATCGCGAACGGCTGTCGGCATACGCGCTGCAAAGCGGCAGCAAAGCTGTTCAAACTCGTGTGAAACTGTTGTTAAAAACCTATATCCATGATTGACCTACAGTCTCTTTTGGCCTACTATCCGCCGCAGATTGCGTCGAACGCCTCGTTCCACAAGCATATTCTGAAGGAGTATATCGAACTGTTGGCATTGGAGCATCTGTCGCAGTCGCCGTTTGCCCCCAAACTGGTGTTCATCGGTGGCACCAACCTGCGACTTCTCCTCGGTCTCGACCGCTTTTCCGAAAATCTTGACTTTGACTGCAAGCAACTGACTGCCGACGAGTTTGTCGCCATGACCGATGCATTGGTCGAATACTTGCGTCTCAATGGCCTGCGTGTTGAGCTGCGAGACAAGGACAACCCTCGTTTGACGGCCTTCCGTCGCAACATCTTTTTCCCCGAACTGCTGTTTGACATGAACCTCACGGGGCATCGCGAAGAACGCTTCCTGATGAAGATAGAGGCGCAGGATCAAGGCGTACTCTATCTGCCGGAGACGGCGATGGTCAGTCGCAACGGATTCTTTTTCCCAGTGACCACTCCTTCCAGAGGGACGCTGCTCTCCATGAAACTGGCCGCATTGCTTGTCCGTGCCAAGGGACGTGATTTCTACGATTCCATCTTTCTATGGCAGCAGGCCTCGCCCGATTACGACTTCCTACGTGAGCGGTGCGGCATTGAAAGTCCCGAAACTCTGAAAAAGGCCTTGTGCGAAAAACTGGACACGACAGACCTTGCGCTGAAACAGAAAGACTTCGAGCACCTGCTCTTCAATCCTTCGCGCAGCACGCAGATATTGCATTTCCGCCAATTTATAGACAGCAAATTAAAATAACGTTTCCAATCTGGAATCGCCATATCTATTACATCCTGAAAACAGTGTCAAGCAGGAGGTTTTCAATGTGTTCAAGGATATTGACAAAGAGTTTTACGCCAAGAATAGGGGGGCGTTTTGTCCCGATTCGGTCCCGAAGAAAAGTAATAAAATAGCTGGTTTTCATGCTGTTTCACAACAAAGGATAGCTACAATGTGTAATTGTTTTTCGCACAACAAGTTAATGTAGCAATGAATTGTTACAAAACAGCGTGGCAAAAATACGCAGAATTTCTGAAATTGGAGCATGGCCTTTTTGTTTAAAAAAAACATACCTTTGCAGTCTGAATTTGAACCTCTTATGGAAACACAAAATATTGAGTTTAAAGAATCTTGGCGTGACGAATGTTTGAAATGGATCTGCGGTTTTGCCAATGCGCAGGGCGGTACGAGAGGCTATTTTCAATGCTCTGGTACATTCAGATTGGTCAGCTAATAACCCGGTTCAAATTCGCGTTGAAGACGACAGATTGTTTATCTCCAACAGTTGTTTACTGATCCCATCCGTGTGATCTTATGCTCCGTTTTGATGCAGCCCCCAATGTGATGCCATTCATTGAAGAAGAAAGAAGGAAGGCGGAGGCTGCACAGAGTGTTTCGGAAAAGCAGTTAGACGAAACTACACAGAAAACTACACAGAAAATGATTGAGTTGATGAGATCCAATCCATCTATTACAATAGAATCCCTATGCAAAGAATGCGGGTTAACGCGTGATGGTGTGAATTGGAATATTCGGAAGCTTAAATCTGCTGGCCTTACCATCAAAGTTGCGATAAAGCACATAATGTTTATCATTTATGGCTTTTATAGACCTGTCTGTCAGAATGTTCCGTTCCAAATACCCATATCCAAACAAGATGCATAATAACCAAAAGAGTGTAAGCACGGTGTAGACTATCCATAACACAACCTTCCCAATAGGATGCCATTGTTTGGAAAGTATATGAAACCAACAAGCACACGTCACGGAAGTGAGTATTATGGCCGCTATGAGCAGCCAACCGTCGCCCATATAAGCCAGATGCGTGTACTTTGGCAATAGCAACCTGACAGTGGCAAAAGTCACCCATAAAACCACTGTTAACACTGTCAAAACAAGCGTGGGTTTATGTTTGAATAATGTTTTTTCTTTCAGTTTCTGTTTGTCTGTAAGATTCTCCATGTTTTTTGTCCCGTCTCTGTCATAAAAAAAAACAGCGACTTGTGTTTGCAAATCGCTGTTTTTAATCTTTTGGGCGGCAGGTCGGATTCGAACCGACGACCCACGGAACCACAATCCGGTACTCTAACCAACTGAGCTACAACCGCCATGTTTGGTGTCTCAGAAAGACGGCGCAAAAATACATTTTTTTTCGTTACCTGTATCGTTTTGGAAATTTTTTTCCTATTTTTGCCTTCCATTTTTTTAAGATGTTTGCAGACCATATCTATTATCCTCTCGTGAAGGCTCTACGCCACCGCCCTGATGAAATTGCCGTTTCTGTGGGAGAAAAGACTTGCGACAACCGTCATTTTGCGATGCTTGTCGCTCCGATAATGAACGAACTGGATACCTTTTCGGATGATACGGTGGCCCTTTTGCTGGAGGATGAGCCCATCACACTTGCCGCCATGGTGGCCTGCCTGCTCTGTGGCAAGACCATCGTGCCCGTGCAGGCAGAATGGAGCGATGCGCAACGCTCCCAGGTGATGCAGGCCTCCGGAGCCACGCGCCTGCTCTCCAAGGAAAGCATGTACTACTATTACTGGGTGTCCTACGAAGATGCCATCTGCCGCATCGACAGCGGATACCTTCCCGAACGCGACATTCCCCGTGCGGCACGCGTGTTCGATTTCGGCGAGGACGGCCAATTGTCCGAGCGCCTTTTCTCCGCAGACGATCTTTTTTTGTGCTTTTGTGCTCCCTATTTCAAGAATATTGTTAAAAACCGATAAATTATGAAAAAACTGACGACTATGGTAATCGCATTTGGCTGTTTGGCCCTGATTACAACCTCCTGCAAGGAGAAGAAAACCGAAAAACCCGAAGCGGTTCCGGCAAGCGAACTGCAACAGAAAGTGGAAGAATACGCTTTCTTCGACCTCACCACAGACATCTCCAAACTCAGCGAGAACGACAAACAACTCATCCCCATCTTCTTTGAAATCGGTCAAATCATGGATGACCTGTTCTGGGAACAAACATTTGGCGACAAGAAAATTCTGGATACCATTCAAGACAAATGGATGAGAGAATTCGCCCTCATCAACTACGGTGCATGGGATCGCCTGAACGACGACAAACCGTTTATTCCCGGCTACGGTCCCAAACCGGCAACATGCTGTTATTACCCACAAGACCTGACACTGGAAGAATACGAGGCCTTCCAGGACAAGAACAAAGGTTCCCATTATACAGTTCTTGTGCGCAATGCGGACGGCTCCTTGAAATCCGTTTGGTATCACGAATATTACAAAGAGAAAATCGACAAGGTGTGCGGATTGCTCGACAAAGCCATTGAGATTTGCGAGAACCCTTCCATGAAGAAATACCTCACCCTGCGCAAGAAAGCCCTGCAAACTGATGACTATTTCGCCTCCGACATGGCTTGGATGGACATGAAAGACACTAAACTGGATTTCGTGTTCGGTCCCATCGAGAACTACGATGACAAACTCAATGAGGTGAAGACCTCCTACGAGGCTTTTGTGCTGGTGAAAGATGAAGAAGCCAGCGGCGATCTGGCCGACTTTGTGAAGATGCTCCCGCAATTGCAAAAAGAACTGCCTTGCGATGCCAAATACCGCAACTATGTGCCCGGCACCTCTTCCGATATGAATGTGTATGATGTGGTGTTCTACGGCGGCGATTGTAATGCCGGTGGCAAGACCATCGCCATCAATCTGCCTAACGACGACAATGTGCAGGCCAAGAAGGGCTCGCGCCGTTTCCAACTCCGCAACGCCATGCAGGCCAAGTTCGACAAGATCATGAAGCCTATCGGCGAGATGGTGATTGAACCGTCCGAACAAGACCATATCAAATTCGACGCTTTCTTCTGGAATGTGACTTTCCATGAGGTGGGTCATGGTCTGGGTGTGAAAACCACGATCAACGGCAAAGGTCCGGTGGATGATGCCATGAAGACCGAGCGCTCCAATTGGGAAGAAGCTAAGGCCGACATTCTCGGTTTGCATCTGGTGTGCAGCCTCATTGACAAAGGCGAAATCACTAATATCACGAAAGAGGATGCTATTACCACCTACATTGTTGGTTTACTCCGCTCGGTGCGCTTCGGTGCCGCCGATGCTCACGGCGTGGCCAACATGATGTGCTACAACTTCTTCGAAGAGCAAGGCGCCTTCAAACGCAATGGCAACGGCACTTATCACATTGATTATGACAAAGCTATGAAGGCCATGGACAGCTGGATTGCCACCATTCTGCAAACACAGGCAGAAGGCAACTTCGAGTTTGCCTCCAGGTTCAGCAAGGAAAAAGGTACCATAGGCGCCAACCTGCAAAAAGATCTGGACAAGATCAACAAGGCTGGCATCCCGCGCGATATCCGTTTCAACCAGGGACTGGATGTTTTAGGGCTGAAATAATATTTTAATTGTTGTAGAGACGTACGGCAGTACGTCTCTACAATATTACCATTGCCATTGTATCTAAAACACATACATATTACCAATTTCAAAAGCTACGAGGAGGCTGATTTCTCGTTCGACGAGAATGTGAACGGCATCGTCGGGCGGAACGGCAGTGGCAAGACCAACCTGCTGGACGCCATCTATTACCTGTCGTTCTGCAAGAGCTATTTCTCCGCGCAGGATGTCTTCTCGGTGCGCTTCGACACGGATTTTTTCGCCATTCACGGGGAGTTTTTCAACCGTGAGACACAGAACAACACGCAGGTGAGCTGCACCTACAAGAACGGACACAAGTCGATGCGGGCCAACAAGAAGGAGTATTCCCGTCTGAGTGCCCACATCGGCCTTTTCCCCGTGGTGATGGTCTCGCCCTACGACAGCGACATTATCCACGGGGGCAGTGAGGTGCGCCGCAAGTTCTTCGACACCATCATCTCGCAGTTCGATGCCGAATATTTGCAGCAGCTCATCTCGTACCGCAAACTTTTGATGCAGCGCAATGCGTTGCTGAAACAGATGTTCGAGAGCCGCAAAATGGATGCTTCCATTTGCCAGATTTTGGACGAGCAGATGATCCCGCTGGGCAATTTCATCTTCACACGCCGGCAGGATTTCATCCAGAACATCTCTCCGATATTCCAGAAGCATTACCAGCAACTGTCGGACGGTCAGGAGGAAGTGGAAATCCAGTACCAGTCTGGACTGCTCACCAGCACCTATCAGGAGGGTCTGCAGAGTACATCCGTGGCGGATGCCCGGAGCGGCTTCACCAATTTTGGTATCCACAAAGACGATTTCCTTTTCCTCATCAACGGCCAACCGGTGAAACGCTACGGCTCGCAGGGACAGCAGAAGTCGTTCTCACTCGCTTTGCGCTTGGCCCAGTTCGACTATTCTTTCGAGCGCAAAAAAATAAAGCCCATCCTGTTGTTGGATGATATTTTCGACAAATTGGACCGTACCCGCATCTCCGAACTGCTTGGCATGGTGGGGAAAGACCATTTCGGACAGGTTTTCATCTCCGACACCGACGAGAACCGCGTGAAACAGATTTTGGGCGAATTTGGTATCCAGCACCAGATTGTGGAGATTCGTTAAGCCTTGGATTTTACAAAAAAAAAGCCGCATCAGTATGGTGCGGCTGTTTTGTGATAGAAACGGATTGTACTTTATTTTTTATGCAGGCCGCATTCGCGGTGTTCCGGCGATTCCCACCACCAACGCCCAGCACGGATATCTTCACCAGGTTTTACCGCTCTTGTGCATGGCTCACAACCGATGCTCGGATAACCTTGGTCGTGTAAGTTGTTGTAAGGCACATGGTTCTTTTTGATGTAATTCCAAACCTGCTCTTCGGTCCAGTCAATAAGAGGATTGATTTTTAAAACATTGTGATGACTGTCCCATTCAATTTTTCGCATGTCTGCGCGCGTGATTGACTGCTCGCGTCGGAGTCCGCAAATCCAGGCATCCAAAGTTTGGAACGCGCGTCCTAACGGTTCCAATTTGCGCACTTGACAACAGGCGTGTCGTTTTTCAATGCTTTCGAAAAACGGATTGATGCCCTGTTCCCGCACGAATTGCTGCAAAGTTTCCGTCTGTGGACAAAACACTTCCATTCGGATGTTGTAATGCAAATTTGTCTTGTCAATCAATTGATATGTTTCCGGAAACAAACGACCCGTGTCCAAAGTGAAAATTCGTGCTTTCGGACTGATTTTCAATATCATATCGGTTAATGTTTGGTCTTCAATGCTCAAACTTGATGACAATGCAATGCTGTCCCCATAAAAATCCAGAAAATAGTTTAACATCTCTTCTGGTGTTGTGTTTTCAAACTGCAGATTCAGTGCGTCAATCTGTTCAGAACTATAATGATTCATAATGATCTTTTTATTATGTAAATGTTATTTTCTTTTATATCACCATGCCAGCTCCCACCGTTTCAAAACTGTCCGGATCAATGAAGACCAAAGAACCGGTTACCCGGTTGGCACCATATTTGTCCACAACCAGTGGATTGGCTGTCTTTATGGTAATGACGGCGATATCGTTCATTTTTAATGAGTTGACTTCTTTTATGTGTTCTAATGTGTTGATGTCCAGACGATAGTCAATTTGTTGTACGATGCCGACTGTTTCAGCCACAGCTGTACGGATTAGATAGCGTTTTCGCAATTGCATCTCCGCCTCATTGAACCAGCAACAGTGCATTTTCAGTGTCTGTGTCACCTCTGGAAGCGGTTTGTCAATACTCACTAACATATCACCGCGACTGATGTCAATGTCATCCTCCAACAGCACGGACACGGATTCCGGGGTGTGTGCAATCGACATTTCCATAGTGGTCTGCATGATGGATTTCACGGTGCTTTCCAGTCCGGAAGGCAGGATTCGCACGCGGTCGCCTATGCGTAGCACACCGCCTGACATCCGGCCAGCATAGGCACGATAGTCCGGATACTTGTCTGAGATTGGGCGGATGACATACTGCACAGGGAAGCGCATGGGTTCACATTCGTCGCCCATTTTGTGCTCTATGGATACAGTTTCGAGAATGTGCATGAGTGTTCTGCCCTGGTGCCAAGGCATGTTCTCCGACTCGCTTACCACATTGTCACCATATTTTGCTGATATGGGTATAAATAACAACTTCGCGCGAATGCCCAGATGATGGGCCATCGTTTCGTATCGTTGACATATTCCAAGGAAAACCTCTTCAGAATAGTTTACCAGATCCATTTTATTGACGCAGACTGTGATGAATGGAATGCCCAGCAGAGAGGCGATGCAAGAGTGGCGTACTGTCTGCTCCACAACGCCGTTCCTTGCATCTATGAGGATTATGGCAAGGTCGGCGGTTGATGCGCCGGTCACCATGTTGCGGGTGTATTGGATGTGTCCGGGAGTGTCGGCGATGATGAATTTGCGCTTGGGCGTGGCAAAATAGCGGTATGCCACATCAATGGTAATGCCTTGTTCACGTTCCGCCCGAAGACCGTCGGTTAGCAAAGCAAGGTTTACTTCTTCGTTGCCGCGACTCCGCGAGGCGGTCTCCACGGCTTCCAATTGGTCTTCAAAAATCGACTTGCTGTCATATAACAATCTGCCTATCAGGGTGCTTTTCCCGTCATCCACGCTTCCTGCTGTGGTGAAACGGAGCAATTCCATGTCTAAATATCCGTTGTTCATTTCTCTCTAATTGATGGTTGATTAAAAATATCCTTCCTTTTTGCGGTCTTCCATGGCGGTCTCACTTCGTTTGTCATCGGCACGCCCGCCTCGCTCGGTTATGCGTGTGGCTGCTATTTCCGCAATGATGTCCTCGAGATTGTTCGCCTCAGAGATGGTGAGACCCGTACAAGTGATGTCGCCAATAGTGCGACAACGAACGCGGCGTGTGACCACCTCCTCGCTAGGTTTCAGTGTCATGCATGGTTCTGCCGCCAGCCACTGGCCATCACGCAGGAAACAACGGCGCTCATGGGTGAAATACAATGAAGGCAATTCAATGTTTTCTTGGTAGATATACTGCCAGACATCCATCTCTGTCCAGTTGCTGATGGGGAAAACCCTGAAATGCTCTCCCATGTTCTTGCGCCCGTTGAAAATGTTCCACAACTCAGGACGCTGATTCTTAGGGTTCCATTGCCCAAACTCGTCCCGGTGCGAGAAAAAACGCTCCTTGGCACGGGCCTTTTCCTCGTCGCGACGCGCTCCACCTATACATGCGTCAAACTTGTATTTTTCAATTGTGTCTAACAAAGTAGTGGTTTGCAGTCGGTTGCGACTTGCATTATATCCTTTTTCCTCTTTCACACGACCTGTATCAATACTTTCCTGAACGGATCCTACAACCAATTGGACACCTAATTTTTTCACCAATGCGTCACGATAGTCGAGGGTTTCTTGAAAATTATGCCCTGTATCAATGTGCAGGAGCGGGAATGGGATTTTGGCCGGGAAAAAGGCCTTGTAGGCCAGATACGTGACCACAATGGAATCCTTGCCGCCAGAAAACAGAATGGCCGGTTTCTCAAACTGTGCAGCCACTTCTCGAAGCACATAGATGGACTCCGATTCCAATTCTTTCAAATGGGTAAGTTTATACATGCTTTATTTCTTTAAATATTGATATTCATTATTTTAACACACTTCAGTGTTGGTGGGATTATCCGCAATGATAATGAAGCACGCTTGTTTTAACTAAACGCTCCCGACAAATATTTCTTTGTGAGCTCTTGCTGGGGATGGTTAAAAACCTCTTCCGCGCTGCCCTCCTCAATGATTTCGCCCAAATACATAAACACCACATGGTCGGCGATGCGCAGTGCCTGCCGCAAAGTGTGCGTGACCATGATGATGGAGTACTGTTCTTTGAGTTGCACAAATAAATCCTCTATGGTTTTGGCTGAGATGGGGTCCAAGGCGCTGGTGGCCTCGTCAGCAAGAATGTATTCCGGTTCTACCGCCAACGAGCGGGCAAGGCAGAGTCGCTGTTGTTGCCCGATGGAGAGTCGCGAGGCCGGAGTTCGGATACGCCCCCGTATCTCGTCCCAAAGACCAACGGCTTTCAGATTCTTCTGCACTTGATAAATCAACAGGCGTCGTTTGTTGAACATCTTGTTGATGCGGCACCCGTATGCCACATTGTCGAAAATGGACATGGGCAGTGGGCAAGGGCGTTGGCTCACCAACCCGATCTTACGGCGCAATTCGGTCACTTCGGAACCGCTGTGGATGATGTCTTGTCCGTCAACCAGAACTTTGCCTTCTATCGTTACCCCTTCGGTTGACTCGATCAGTCGGTTGAGGGTGCGCAAAAGCGTGGTCTTGCCGCATCCCGATGGACCAATGATACATGTGATCTGCTTTTCAGGCAGTGTCACATTCACATTCTTGAGAATATGATTGTCCTTGATGTGAACATTTAAGTTTTGAACTTCGATAGACATAATCTTGCTGTTTCTTAAACTTTGTTTTTAGAGAACCTGTTGGTGATGAATCGTCCCGTGATGCTGAGTGCCAAGACAATGACGGTGAGCACGAGAGCGGCTGCGTATGCGCGGTCAACAACCTCAGGAATAGGACTTTGCAATTGAAAAAACACGGCGAGGGGCAATGTTGCGGCGGGTTGTGACAAGGAGGTTGGGATGCTGTCCGTATAACCAGCGGTGAACATCACGCTGGCCGCATCGCCAATGGCGCGTCCCACGGAAAGAAGTGTGGCGGTGGCGATGCCCGGGGCAATCTGTCGGAGCACCACTTTCAGCGTTTCCAAACGCGTGGCGCCGAGCGCAAAACTGGCATCCAGAATGTCGCGCGGGAAGTTGCGTGTGGCCTCATCCATGGTTCTGATGAAAATCGGAATGATCAACAGCGTTATCACAATTATACCGCCCAATAAGGAGGTGCGAAGCCCGAAAAAGATCATAATGGTGAACCCGAAAGCGCCATAAACGATGGAGGGTACGCCAAACAACACATCAAATGCCAGCCGCGCGAGGTAGGCCACTTTGGATCCTTTTTTGAGATAAACATTCAGGAAAAACACAACCGGAATGGAGATTAGCAATCCTATAAGGGTGGAGGCACCTACGATATATAGAGATCCGACAATGGCGTTTAGAAATCCCCCCTCCTTGCCGATGTAAAAACCGCCGCCCGGAAGTTTGCTCACCATATCCCAACTCATGGCTTTCATTCCTTTGGAAAAAATTGTCCAAAGTACGCTAAACACAAAACCGAACACGATTAGCATGGCCAAACACATGCAAACCTTGGCAATTTCTTCCGATATTTTTTTACTTTTACTGATTCGCATAAGAAAGTAGAAGTATTATTTAGGTTAATTAATTATTTTGATTCAAATCATCCCAAACGCTTCTCCAGCCGATATAGGATAATACGTGACAACAGATTAAAAAACAGCACAACCACAAATAAAATAAGGGCGGCGAACATCAACGCTGCCTCGTACATGGGCATGGAGAGCATTTCGCCGTAGTTGTTGGCAATGAGGGCGGGAATTGGGTAGCAGGGGTCCAATATGCCGGTAGGGATTCTGATAACGCAACCGCAGACCATTAGCACGGCGATGGTTTCGCCCATGGCACGGGAAACCGCCAGCACTGTGGCGGCAATGATACCGGAAAATGTCTGCCGGAAAATCACCTTTCTGACTGTTTGCCAGCGTGTTGCGCCTAATGATAGCGAGCACTCACGCAAGTCCGTTGACACAGAAGAAAACACCTCAATGAAAAGGCTGACCAACAATGGAATCACCATTACACCCAAAACAATGCCAGCGGCAAATACGGTATATCCAGTGGAGAAATCCATAAAATGAGGTGCCACATGCTGCGAAATCCAAGGTACGATCACCAGCACGCCCCATACCCCATAAATGACCGAGGGGAGTGCCGCCAGAATATCCAAAATGGGGAATACAAGCCGCTTTATATAGGGTTTGGCATATTCGGTGATATAAACAGCTGTAAGCAAGGAAACAGGCAATGCGATCAAAATGGAGATGAGAGTGACCCATAATGTGCCTGCGACAAACGGCAGAAATCCGAATTCTCCTTTCATCGGTTTCCATTCTGATGAGGAGAGCAGCTGCCAGAATGACTTTTCCTGTAATACAGGTGAGGATTTCAGGTACAGGCCCACAAACATCACCACTACCATCAAAATAGCTATGATGGTCATCGAAAACATCAATCCTTGCGCCGTTTTATCTTTAATGATTCGTGAATGGCTCATATAATCAATCTGTAACGGTTTATTTGCCTAATTTCTCAAGTCCTTTTTGCAATTTTTCTTCTTTCAGACTGATGTATCCTACAGGCACATTTTGTTTTTGGCCTTCGGTAAGCACATATCGAAGGAATGCGATTACCGTCGGTTTTTTAGGAATACCATGGCTTACCAGATACAGATCGCGGGCGGGAGGAGAGGGGTATTTATCCTCGGCAACGGCAGCGATAAAATCATCTTTTGTATCATAGAAATATTCGTTAGATTCAATGACACCATCATTGTTGGGGTCAATTGGACAGACGAGCAACCCTTGGTTAGGTTTGCGGCTCTTCTCATCGTATGCATAGCCGATATTGTTGAGTCCGATG
>Ga0265298_10005537_pt1 | contig 15806 bp, 20 predicted proteins | sample AusTroGonzalo_MG_3_FD_193486 | JGI IMG/M metagenome (GOLD analysis project Ga0265298, IMG submission 193486) | Bovine rumen microbial communities from tropical cattle in Woodstock, Queensland, Australia - Gonzalo_01 | ecosystem: Host-associated > Mammals > Digestive system > Stomach > Rumen ... | reverse complement strand
TCTATCTTCTATATCATATAGATTTTCTAACCAAAGTTCAATAGGATTGCTTTGAACTTCAGGAACATAGTCGAAATATCTAGATACATATATAAGTATTCTATGATATCCATCTACTATATCGGTATCAATCTCTACATCGATATCGTAAGGTTCATCTGGATAGTAGGTCTTTGCTACTTCTATGATTTCGTCATGAAGCAATTCAGTGAGATTGTCGGGACATGAAGGATATCTACGCACTATATCGTCTGCTACGTCGTTACAGATATGCTTGAATGCATGCTGAGTGAAATCATACAATTCTCCGATTTTCTTCCATTCATCCTCTATCTTTTGGTCATATGCTCTAACTACTAATACAGGGAACTTAGTATCCCAACCATATTTATCTCCTAGTACCATCATTCGGTGTAATCCCTCTTGGGCGTGGTCGGCATAGTTGATATATGGAAGATTAAATTTCTCGCCTTGTTCCAATTGATTAGTTAGCCACTCGATAGATATATCATTACCACGGCGCTGCCTTTTCAAATCTTCAACAGATACGGTATGATTAAATCCATATAAACTGCAATCATTAAAATACTCATTAGGAGACATCATAATGATTTCACCAGTCCTATTCTTAGCTTTTTGCTTATATGCTAATTCTTCTTCGTCTAAGAAATCATCATAATAAAAAAATCCTGTGTGAGGAACAATAGGGACTCCATCAAAGACACTAGTGTCAATTGCAGAGGTATCTGATGCTAAAATGTAACGAATGTATCTTTTCATGTATCTATGTAAGGTTATAGTTCATACCTACACTTATTAGGGAATTTTTCTTCAAATATCGAGAGTAATTCTGATTTTGTTTTCTTGTAATCTTTAATGTTATCTGAATCATTTAAACAAACTATCTGTGTATTGCTGTGTAATATGATGTAGCGAATACTTGATAAGTTTTCACGAAGATCTGCATATATAAATCTATATTTATACTGAATATAATCTCCTGTCAAGAAGTGATAATATAGATATATGTATTGGTTGATATTTTGTTTCTGACGTAATTTAGTTATTGTTCTAGAAATCGCTGTATTACATAGCTTACCTACATTGTCTAAGGTCACTTTTAACATAGGAACTGCACAGTGCTCAGGTCTGACTAATTCTCCTGCGGGGTATTTCGGCAGATTAAGCGCATCAGCTATCATATCTAGTCCTGCACGACAGTGCTGCTGATATAAGTTAGATACTAGTTTTGTGTGCTCAATGAAATTGATCTTTGGAACATTTCCATCAAAGAAGTCACTGATACCTAATTTAGTTACTGGGAATATATCATCATTAAAATATACAAATCTTTCAGATAGATCTGGAATATTATACAAAAAAGATTCAATCGCACAGCTGTTAAATACAGGTAAGATCTCTTTAGGAATGAACTCTCTGTGATATACAATTCTTACATTTTCTTGATTGACCCAAGAAGGTACTTGACTCTCTTTTGCGACGATCAAAACAATTCTTCTTATAAACGGCATACATTCTGCGATACCCCTAAATAGATATCTTAAAGTATCCCAAGAACGAAATCTAACTCCCGAAGTAGAATATATTCCTGTAGCTTTATTGAAATCTCGCACCCAAGATGTATCGTTGCAATCTACATAAGGAATTACTGCATCCATCTGCGGAATAAAATCTGCTTCAGTATACTCGTTGTTGATACACATATTCTTGATAACTTTGGAAGTTATATCTGACATCTGCCACCAATCATATGTATTTTCTTTAGCCCAAGTAGAAGGACATGCTCCGGGACCCTTATACTTTAGCGAGATTTCAGACACAAGTCCCTCAGTAAATAGGAAAGAATTATTCGGGAACTGATTAAAGCACGTTGCTATGAATAAGTCATCTTCAAAGCCTTGCCCACGTTCTGCATCAATTTCAGGCATATCTACTTTTTCATATACTGCCCGCGATACTGCGCACAAGTTAAGCGGAGCTCGAGTCCTTCGTAGTGTTACAATACTGTCGGGATGCGCATCTATCTCTGCTAGATATTGCTGCGGATTTTCAGTTGAAATCATTGCATCGTCATCTAACATGATAAGATAATCATAATCAGATTCCAAGAATTTCTTTCGGAGCTCTTTTCTTGCACCTAGAATTCCAAGTTTATCATATTCATATTTGATTATTTTGTTCTTAATTTCAGGTGCTTGATAATCTTGCCAGTTTTGTGCGATAATCATTATATCGATATCTGGCCATAATTCTTCTAATTTAAATAATAACTCGGAGCAGCGTCTTGTTCGCTCTCTCCGAGTTTCTATGTGATATGCTGAATCATTATTTGGAAAATATGAAATAATTCCAAATACTTTCTTAAGGGATGAAGGTTTCATCTAAAACACATGCGCTAGTTACTTGCCTTTGTAGCCGTTTGCGTATGCAGCTCGACCTTGCTTTTCAGCTTTTTGCTTAGCGCCCTTTCCATAGTATATTTTTCCGGACTTGCCCCATTGGTATCCGCCGCCCTTAGTTTGATGTACAGGCATGATTACTCCTCAGGATAATCTTTGATAATCCACTTAAGTGTCTGTGTAGTATCCTTGTTACAAAGAGGGCAAATACCATTGATGCTTTGAACATCCTGCTCAGAATCTATCATAGCTGAAATGAAGATACCTTTACAGTTTTCACATTCAGCAATCAGATGATTGACAATGTTGTTATCAACATCAATTTCAGGATCATCTTCTTGTATGTCTGCTTCTTCGACGTCTTCATCATCAAGAATATCTTCTTCAGCAGCGTCTTCAACATCGCCTACTTCGTCTACATCTGCAGTCATATCTCCAAAGAGATCCTCGTCTTCACCAAACTCGTCTGCTGCCATTATAGAACGCTTTGTAATTTTCATAGTTAATACCTCTTAATGTAGATATATCAAATATAAAAGGTTAAGTGGAAGGTACTTCCTCCCACTCACCTATATATTCAAAGCGAACATTAGTTCTACCTAAAGGAGATTCTCCCCATAAATAGAATCCATTATGAAAAACAATATATCCGTGTGCATCACGAACATATTTGAGACCTATACCTAGATAGGTCTCAAGAAGTTCTCGAGTCTGTTGATCATTGTAATTATCTCGCTGTTGTACTGTCTTCTTGCCATTAGGTTCGATAAATACTTCGCGAATTCTATAATGATGTCCTATCATCTTGATCATAATGCAGATACTCTGTTGAAAATCTGATTGAGTGCAATAGAGAGGAATGTTGTGTTGACGAACATTGCTTCCTGAGAAGGCTTCCTCTGACTTGTATGATGAGTAAGATAATCTGCAGCACCATTGATAACTCCCCAAGCCGTTCCTACGAGATTCTGATTATCGTCTGCCTTATAGCAGCTGAGGAACTCCGCTCTGTTCATTTCAAAGTTAGTTGCCTGACGCTGTGTCATCTTTTCAGGATCATACTTGAATACATCGTTGAAAATTTTGATAACATTGTCTTGAGATACCTTCTTTGTTGCAAGCTGATTAGCTGTGCCTTCGAATGTTGTCATATATGTTGCAACTTCATGCATCATGTTTCTTGCAGTAACAAGACGAGTATCCATCTGAGAAGAATGAACGATCCTTACTGTATTAGAAGATTCTCTAAAAGCGAGATTGAACTGATTCTGACATACAATTCTTAAAGGAGATACCGTAGCCTTGACAGAATTCATACCATCATGAGAATTCTGGAAAATGATGTAAGGAGTAATCGTATCTCCGAGCAATGTTACATCAGGAATCTTCGCTATGATGTAAACAAGTCCCTGGCTAGTGCCTGTAGAGATCTCTCCTGCCTTAACATATTCAAATCCTTCGTTGTCGTTTCCAATATAATCGATGAAGTTAAATGCATCTCTATTCTGACAGATCTCATACTTACTAGAAACAACTCCGAAGACATTACCTGTAGACGAGTTTACTGTAAGTACTTTATCAGGATACAAATACTCTTTTCCATCAAGTCCGTCGTATTTAATAGGTCGCTTAACTACATCATAATCAAGCCCTGCTATCTCAAGAACTTCGCTAGAAGTCTTACAAGCAGAGATGTCTGTTCCGATGTTCGCAAATGTTGATGTTCTCATGTTATATCCTCCACTAAGATTTTGATATCTTCTATAACGATTTTGATTGATACTTATTTCAAAATCAACTTTGATGGATTATATAACGATTTTCATTTATTCTTAAAATCAAAAGTACACAGTATTATTAATAGGAGTAAGAAGAAAACTGATCCTATAACAATCTTATCTATCATTGCTGATACCGTTATTGCTAGTACTGTTATCGTATGCAGTTGCAAGGTCCTCATGAATTGCTTTTAGCAAGTAAGCTACAAATTTGACCACATCAAACTCTTCCTTGGGCTTTACTGACTGAAACAACCTTAATGCTGCATCATTTACATAGTATTGGGCAGGCACTTTCTTATATAGATCAGGATCATCACAGTTCAAGGTACGCACTACAGTGTCAATCATATCTACATGGGCATAATTACATGCATAATTGATAGCAGCATACAAAGCCTTTGTATCACTGAACTGCTGATACTTAGATAATTCTATCATAGCATTTCGGCCTGCCAAAAGCGTGTCACTCTTAACTAACTTACCCTCGTTATCAAGTGTGGAATCTGGCATAAAAGAAACAAGTGTGTCGATGTATAAAATCATCTGATACCTCCAAATAATAAATCAAATAATTCAGGATTGTTTTTAAACGACAGCTGATTATCAACAATGTATTTAGAAACTCCATCTTTGTCTTGGATCAGCTTGTATACTTTCTCGTCAACTGTATCTTTGGTTATTATAGAATATACATTTACAGTAGATAGTGTTCCTGTTCTGTGGCATCTGTCTTCTGCTTGTTCCATTGTTCCTGGATTCCAAGGCAAGTCGTAGAAAATAACATTGTTCGCTACAGTAAGTGTATGTGAAACTCCTAAAGCTCCGATAGTGCCTATCATTATCTTGCTTTCAGGGTCACTGATAAATTGCTGTTTTTGAAGTTCACGCTCATCTTGCTTCATTGTACCTGTGTAACAACATACTTTATGATTTCTAGCTATGAATTTGTATATAGTTCTAAGTGATTCAACCCAGTTAGAGAAGATTACAACTTTTTCTCCGTTGTCTAATATGTTGTTAACAAGTTCTACTAATTTGGCCATCTTAGAATTTTTCTTCAGATAAGAAGGATCCACAACCAAATCAGGGTCAATTAGTTCTGGGCTTCCATTAACTTGTCGTAGCTTAAGTAACTTGACCATAGGATTAACTGCACCGAGAATCTCTTCTCTGTGAGCGATAGTATCCTTAAGTACTTTTTGATAAAGTTTGTCTTGATATGGAGTATTTTCTACGTATTCAATTGTATGTAATTTAGGCGGCAAGTTGAGTGCATCTTTCTTCAATCTCCTCAACATGTTGCTCTGAAGCATCTGTTTCAGTTCAGGAATGTTCTTGTATCCAATAATATCGTAACCGCCGAAACCTCCATACACACAGAAATGTTGACACCAACTTCTATAATCTTTGAATGTATGACCATCTACTAATTTAAGAGGAATAAATACATCTGTAGGTTTGTTGACAATAGGTGTGCCGGTCATTGGTAACCATTCTACCTTAGCAGTGCAATCCTTTTTAAGTTTAAGTATTTGCTTTCCTTGTTTGCTATTGGCGCTGCAGTTTCTATGTATTTCATCAGCAATCACCATTCCAATATACCCATTGTTAAGTAACGTAGTTAATCGTTCTCTTATCAAATATCGTCTGTCTTTTCGATAATGAAATGGTTCTATATTCATTACTAAGAAGAACGGAAGTGGAGGAGCATCTTTCTTTCCATACATATGACCGGTCTTAAGATCTTCTAGTTTTTCTAAACTTCCTGTGTCTGTTCTGGGAGTCCCGTCACGCTTCAAGCGAGTACCTAAAAGATAAGGAACATACTCTCCGTTTGTATGTTTAGTTATATCTTCTATCCAGTTATATTTCGCAGAGTTTACACAAGCAATAATGAGACAATGTTTAAGTTTATTGTACTTTTTGTTGTATAAAGCAAGATTCATAGCTTGTAGCGTCTTGCCGAGGCCCTGCTGATCTGCAAGAATGAACCCGCTAAACAGACCTTGCTTTTGTCTGTCGATTGCGTATTTCATAAAATCTTTCTGATGATCAAAGATGTACTTGCCTTTCTCGACATACATAGGAATTTTAGAAATATCAATATCGGGAATACTTGCTTGCGGATTTGCATCTACAGTAGCATTCTGGTTTATGTGCTCATTAGAATACACTTGGAGCATCTCTTCATACTGAGATCCTCTTATCTGAGAAATAAGAAATCCTAATCGGTCAACAGGGATTGTCCAATATTTATGATCATTGTCCCAATTCCTTCCAGGAACATTTTTCACAATACTAATAATATTCCTATCGAAAGGAAATCTTACAATATAAACATCTCCACTTTGTACGACAGTTATCACTTAGAGTCCTTATTTAACGCGTCAACAACAGAGAACACTTCAAATACTTTACAAATAGAGCACAAGCACCCGAAGTGACCTTCTTGGTAATTCTTACACCAAACACATATATTCTGTTCTACAGCTTGATGGATTTCTTCCTTTGTGAATGTTTCCATGTGCAAATACCTCGATCCCCTTGAGATTTTAGTGAGCTTAAATTGTTAATAATTTTCTTTATGATTTTATTATAATATGAATCGCGCCAAATATCACCATATAAATTGCTGGTTGTACATTTCGCCATTATCTATGACGATATCTTGGGCTGTACAGCTCTTGTTAATTACAGCTAAGAAGTATACCCACTCAGCTGCTTCTGCAGGAGTTGCCCACTTCTTCAGCGGAGTCATCTCCATTATCTTGCCCCACTTTTCACTATCATTCATAACTCCCCAGTTAACTGGAGATAGAACACCTCCGAAACTGATGCTATTGCAGGTTGCTCCATACTGTGCTATCTGCTTTGCGGTATATCTGGTATATCCTATAACGCCAGCTTTGCTTGCTACATAGTAACTGAAATCTGCACCTGTAGTACCAGAAGCCGCTGCTTGATTGACTATTGCTTTGATATCTTCATTACCATTTAGTCCATATTTCTGAGTACAATTTATTACACCTTTGAGGTTGGTTTCTACATCTTGATATCCTTGCCCTTGCATACCTGCATTGTTTATCAAGATTTCAGCACGTTTATCTGAACCCTCAAATTCAATATATGGAAGCGAATTGATATCCCTAACATCACAGACATAATGAGAATAATTTGCATGGACAATAGTAGATTCTTCTAAATCGAGACCAGCAACTGTATGTCCTTCATTTAAGAACTTTATTGCAATTTCTCGACCCATTCCTCGAGATGTTCCAGTAATGATTACATTCATACCTCACCTCAGTTAGTTAAGATAATCTTTGATCTCTTCTGTACCTCTGCATGAATCAAACCCTCTAATCTTCTGAGCTGTTCTGCAGTCATGTCCTGAAATGCTACTGCTACTTGATCATTAGATTCCGGTAAGAATAAACACTTGCAATTATTATCAATACAATACTGAGTAACTTCCTGAATTACATCAGAAGTCATCTCAGGATCTTTAGTAGGATCATATGTTGCAAAGATAAATTCTCCTTCTTTACATGTTATTATCTTTTTGAGTGTTTCGTTGTTGATCTCGGTTATCTCCACAACCTTCGTCCTCCTTGTTGTATACTAGTTCGTCAATATGAGTTTTCCATGTATTGAAAGCAACTTTATCTAACATGAAGTCATTATCTACTTCATCAATTACTTTTCTAGCAAGTAGAATGAAACAGAGCTTACTTATTAGATCCACTCCAGGATTATGTTGAGATTGTTGCTGCTGGAACTGAATCTGTCTAACGCCTGCATTGTTCACAATTCTCAAAATTATGACAGAGAGCAATATGAATGAAATAAGTGTTCCAATTACGCAACCAAGTGCAAATACTTGCCAGGGCTGTAAATACATAAATTAATTGCTCCTAAGTTAATAAAATATGGCTGAGGTGGTAGGACTCGAACCTACGAATGCGGGAGTCAAAGACCCGTGCCATACCCCTTGGCTACACCTCAGTGTTTATACTTACATTATATAACGATTCTTACTATTCTTTATATGAATCTTTCATGTCCTCATTAAATTTGATGATATCTCGCAGTAAACCTGCAGAATCTTCTTTGTTTGCAATGTGAGAAACATCTTTGTTCAAGCAATGGCTACTCCAATAAGGGTGATCACTATACACGAAAGTATGTGAGGGATTTACTCTAGGATCTAAGATAAATAGCTCCCTGAGGGTTTCATAATCACAGTTATGTGCTTTTGCTATATCAAAGAACTGAGTACAAAAACTTACTTTCGTAGCGATCCAGGAATTCTCCATGAACTTAACAATCTCTGCAGTATCACTATCTACTATATGGAAGGTGTGTCTGGCGTCATAACATTCCTGTAGAAGCTGCTGAACTTCAATGCAGCTTTTCTTATTACCGCCAAGTATAGTGAAGTTAAATTCAAAGTTATTACAATGTTGAGTTCCTCCATAATATTCTGGACTGTAAACAATATTCTTGTGAGTGAACCTGGATAAGGTTTCTGTGAACCCTATCGGGCAAGTAGACTTAATGATGTAAATATGCGCATTATTATCATGAATAGCCTTAGCTACTTCTGAAGTGTCCAATTCCGTGGTGTCAGGTTTTAGTGGAGTATCCACGCAGATAAAAGCGAAATCATATTTAATGTCAGGATCATATACTTGCTTCTTACCGCAGATAATGACTTCCTTATATTTATCATATACGCTAGGAGTTAGAGCTGAGAGCTCTTTGTACAGATTCCTCCCTACGGTGCCATATCCAACTATCAGTACTTTAGGATCTTTCATCATAAATCACCTTGCAATCCTTAGGAAGTAAAATAGCATACAGTTCATCATTGACATATATTTTCCACAAATCATCAAAATTAACTTTCTTTTCTTCTATCATAATGTTCTTCCTCTCCTGGATTCTTAAGTAATCCTTTCTGGTACCTCCAGCTGATGCTATCAGGTCTTTGTGATCTATAAATGTATAATGGACAATCTAGTTTCGCTATCGTGTGTTCTATACTGCGTAACTTCTTCTGAAAAGGTATATCTGTATGATGTACATAAGTTTCATCAAATTCAGGAACAATGTTTCGTCTGTATATTGCTTTCCAGATGGCCCTAGATACAGGATTTGTTACAACAACATTGTTATCCCAATCTACCCAGTCAAACATTATTTCGTCTGCGAGATCCTGATCTATTGCCTGGATGAGTAATTCGATATAATTCATCATTATCATGTCGTCGCTGTCGATAAATCCTATATACTGCCCAACAGCTTTTCTGATACCAATATTCCAAGCAGCAGATGCCCCTATATGTTCATTGTGAATTATTGTGAATTCGGTAAATTCATCAAATCTGGTTTCATTGCAGCCATCATCTATTAAAATTACTTCGACCTCATCTGTTTTCTGAAGTCGAAGTTCTCTTAGCAACTTTATGGTGTAATCATAAGTGTTGTAATATGGAATTATCAATGAGAGTTTAATCATCAAAAAGATGACTACCTTTCGTTATAAGTTAACACCCGCCAGGACTTAGATAAAATGGTTAATAATATCTATGCTTATATGTACGTCTGGACAATGCGAATAACACAGGAGTTATCCTGACGGGTGTTTATTAGTATAACGATTCTTTCTTTGGTAACTTTATCTTACCAAAAGCCATCTTGTAGACTTCCATTCCATTCGACAACTTTCTTGTATAGTGGAGATTATCATTAGCTATCTCCATATCCTTGAATACATTATTTATCTTAAGGTATTCAGGTTCAATGATATACTTATTGGAGAAGTTATTTCTAATAAGCGCTTCAAGTGCACCGCTAGCTTCAATCCATCCGTGATTGAGAGCCCACTTTAACTGTTGCTTGAGTGCATCACTTGCTCTTATTTTCTTGGTCTTTCTCTCTTCGTCGTCTTCGATATGATAGTATCTGTTATTTCCGGCACCTACTAACTTGAGACCATATTTCTGTTTAAATACTGAAACAGTGTATACTTTAGAAATATCAAAATCATTCATATCATTCAGCTCACCATCGTAAGTGATGTACCAGAGATAAGAATTGTCTAGGAAATCTTCTTCTCCATCAAATGAATGAAATCCGCCTATGTACTTATACGCAGTGTTCATAAACTCAAAAGTGTCTGAACATAACTTGCGTTTTATATTCTTATCTGTAATAAGCTGATGTGATGCGTATACAGGATCATTTTCGGGATTTATTCTATACAGCTTCATTTCAGTTGCTCCTTAAACCAGTTTTCATACTCCTCACCGCTGAGCGAATGTCCTCCAGAAATTATGCAGAACTGCTCAGGTTCAGGGTTTAAACTATCTAAGGTTATATTGATATCTAAGACTGTATCAGAATCTCCTAAGAGCATTGTATAGTTCTGATTTACAGTGCTACAAGCGTCCCACATCTCTTCGAGGGATTTTGTGTATTTGTAATCAGGAACCAATGTAGGAATGTATTTTTCAGGAGGAATACAAGGATTAATGAGAATAGTTCTTTTCTTCCAAAAAGCACCTAGACAATAAGCGAAGAATCCTCCAAAAGAGTTTCCTACTATCAAATCGATATTGCTATTGCCTAAAAGATGTCCAAAGACCCAATAAGGATCGCAATTAGCATAATCTAACTGCGGGCTTATTATCTCTACATCATCTCTATCTTTGAAATATTCAGAAAGGAATCTGTAATTGGTGTTTTCGCTAGAACCATTCAATCCATGTAAGTTAAGAATTTTCATAAGTGAAATCCTCCTTCACTTATTATAACGATTCTGATTTAATAATTATGGTTTCGCCTAGATTCTATCTTCGCTATAGTTTCTATTATCTTATCGATAGACACAGGATAGCAGTTATGTGCATCTACTGCTACATTGTATCTATATTCAGTCCTACCATGAGGTGACTTGCTATGTGTATGCCCATGAATGTTGTAGATCTTCATTCCACCTCGACTTGCATCTAAGTTCTTAGTGTATATAGGGTAGTGTGATAGATAGAATACTCTGTCTTCATATTTGAAATAAGAAGCATCACTTATATCTACAATCTTTGGATGACACTGATACAATTTTATCTTAGCGTTAGAATCATGATTACCACATCTAAGATGAATCTTTCCATTGAGTTGGTATAGTGTATTTTCAATAAACTCCATATCAGTACCTAAGAAGAAATCCCCTAACTGATATACTTCATCATCTGGAGATACCACACTGTTCCAACAGCGGATCATTTCTGCATTCGCTTGCTGAATGGATTCAAATCCTCTCGGACCATATATGAAGTCTTGATTATGATTAAAATGTTGATCTGAAGTAAGCCAAATCATATATAAGCTCCTTTATGGATTATTGATGTCTATGTATATTAACGATTAAGGTGATCTACGCTTGGATATTCTTTCTTTGGATTCTTACCAGCCCATTGCTTATAAGTTACTTTGCAACAGTTATGTCTGTTTCCGTGGCAAGTTTCGATTACGCTATATGAACACAACATGTCACAATGCAGCCGGCCGTTGATCTCATCACACCACATACACTCACCATCTCCACCATAATTATTTTGTGGTTTATTCGGATCGTGTCGTGGTTTGCCTTTACCCATAGGTTACTTCCTTTTCCACCAAGGTTTCTTTGATGCTTTAAGTTTGGCTTCTTCGTTCCTTCGATCTTCTTCGGCAAATTTCTGTTTATACTCTGGGATATGTTCTAAAATATCATCTAATTCGTCAGAAGTAAGTCCAGCTTGTTGTCTTATTTGAACATAGTTATCAATACCAGCAGAAAGTAATTTCATTACCGTTTCAAACTGAAACCTAGATGGCATTTAGGCTCACCTCTTTAAGATATTATGAATTCATTATATAATAGACCTATTTCTTCGACAAGGAGTACGGAAGAAATAGGCAAATACCGTACCCGAAGGTTTGCTTATAATCGAAAGGCAGGAGTTGTTGAGAGCAAAAATCGGGAACTAGCAACAACCCCCTAAGGAGCAAGCCTACAAACGCCCATATAGGTAACTGAACAACGACCTGATGGTGTTGTATGGTGCTCCTGACCAGATTCGAACTGGTACTGAAATGATCCTAAGTCATTTGCCTCCTGCCATTGGGCTACAGGAGCAAGGTACAAGCCTCTCACTTGCTCGAACGGTCTAAGCCCTTGACTCAAGGAGTTACATAGCTATGTCAGATGCCGTCTCACCGCTGCTTACCACTTCCGCAGCCCGAAATGTTTCCGCAGGAGTCTCACCTGACTTACAGGTACATTCTTACCTTTGGTTGCAGAGACAGGAGTCGAACCTGCTATCATCAGGTTATGGGCCTGATATGGAATCCGTGCCACTCCTCTGCTATATTGGTGCGAGTAATCAGACTTGAACTGATATTTATATCAACCTGAACTCACAAATTCATATACAAAATAGTTCTTTGTTTCATGTCCTTCATTTATTTTAACGATTAAATCATCTATATCATATCCCTTGTGTTTCAAATCTTCAGAAAATCTTAATATATCTTTTTCAAAATATATTACAAATTCATAACCTTGAGCCTCAAAAGACGACTTTTCATCGTACTGCTTACCAACTAATCTATCATCTCCTTTAATTTCTATTATTTTATTTCCTATATTAAAATCACAGAAAAGCGTTTTCGAATAACTTGAACTTATGGAAGGTACTCGAATATTTTCATATTCAAATTCAATCCCCTCAGAAAGTAAGTATAAAGCATAAATAAATTCATATGTGCTTCTAAATGTATATTTCTTATCTTTATATACTATAGAACTATACTTACCTTTACCTACACCAAAAGCGGGAGAAATTTTGCCATTAGCATAGCTTTTTAATCTAGATTCAGATACGTGTTTACCTATACTTCTTTTTGCTTCATCTTTATGGTGCTTCCCTAGAAAAGTACCTTTATGCGTTTTATAATATTCAACTGCTTGTTTACTCCTGTTTGCTAACCTAATATCAGTTTCTTTGGTCAATCCCTTTGACCAACCTCGTTTTTCTCTACCACCAAAATTATCAACAGGTTCATGCCCTAAGTACAATTTGCAATGTCGATAATGGGCATATAATGATACATCTTTATCAAAACATCTCCCGCATATGCATCTATATTCCATATAATTTCCTCCTATAAAATTATAATAATATTCAGCACAATATAGGAGATATTGGTATCTCATCAGTTCATGACGCTGATGCTACCTGAATATTATATGGTGCGAGTAAAGGGAGTCGAACCCTTAGAGGTATCGGGCTTAAACCGATTGTGTCTGCCAATTCCACCATACTCGCATAAGGTGAGATGCCCAAACACCTCTGTCAGATATTATCAGAATTTATCTGCGTTCCCATCTGCCTGATTTATATACCGCAAGTATGCCGAGGTAGTTATGCGGTCTGATAAAAGCATCGGGCACATATCGGCTTGCCTGTTAATTAAAGATTGTTACTACTCTAATCGATGCTTGTGTCGGGAGCCTACTTTCCCCTAAGAGGCTCAACCTCTTTTGTTGGGATACATTCCCAAGTTCCCTCTGTCTAATTTATATACCGCAAGTCTGAGGTAGTACCTGTGCGGTGTTTGATGTCTTTTGAGGCACATCCTCGGGAGCGACCCGATTTCCTCACTCCGTTTGCAGATTCGAACTGCACTGCCGCCTTTACGGAGATATTCACACCAGCTATTATGTTTTTATAACCTTTTGGTCACAGTCTAAAAGTTGGTGCCTGAAAACGACTGTTGGTGAAGCGAGCTAGGATTTGAACCTAACAAGGTAACAAAGGTTTCACCCCTTGTGCTTTCTGTCAGCTGTACCAATGCACCCGACGTATGTCTATGCCTGTTTGCGTTTACCCTTTCCGCCATCGCTTCATATTAATGATACATTGTGGTGGCATACCCTAAAATATGTTATCCCACGTTCTTTCGTGCATGTATCAGACACTGCACCTGACCAATGGAGTCCTATAGGTCATTGTTCCGTGGCATTAGCCTTTGCCCGAACATCTCCATCTCCTAGTGGCTAACTCAATGGAGCGGTTGGTGGATAAGTTTTTGAAGAGAACCTACCAAACTCTGTTAATGAAGTAGGTTAGGATTTGAACCTAACATAACTGTCATTCCTACAAACGCCCTCCGCTTTTAGGAACCACTACGGTAGCCCGGCAATTATACAGTCTTATGATCTAAGCGTCTACCCTTTCCGCCACTACTTCATATTTAAGAGAAGCGTGGTGGGAGTTGAACCCACTGTTGACCTTTCATTCACATACTTACTGCGTACTCAATATGATCCTTACTTAGTTTGCTACGGAAGCCCCTTGGCTAATTGAGGATTACGCACTCCTCAAGAAGTTGCATCCGACACGCTCATATAGATGTCGGTCTATTCCCGGCTGCCACTAACTGTTTTGAACAGAACAATTAGGAAACTTTAACATTGACTTGTGAGTTTTGATTAGGTGGTCTGCTAAGTCCATGTTCGAAATTAGACCACTTGTGAAGCGAGTTAGGATTTGAACCTAACATAGCACCTAATTCCCTGCAACATGCAATCGTTGTGTCTGAGCCTTTAACACAAAATGTGAGTGTAAGTATTTTCTCACCACAGGTTCGAATAAGATTCCTCATCTGTAGTAATACTCATCGTCGAGGTAGCACTCACGACTACCTGTCACTTCAATATTCACCAAGTGACTGATGCCCTACCGCTCGACTCCGAGGAGCCTTTACGTTAATGCGATATAGGAGTTAGTGAAGCAGATAGGACTTGAACCTATAATCCTTTTATCAAAAGGTAAGCGGTCTCAAACCATTTAGGGATGGTGATTAGCCAATTACATCCTCCTCCATGTTTGCCATTTCATCACTGCTTCATAAAATATAGTGATTGCGGATGATAGTACTCCGCTTCCAAGGTTTTTACCCTTGCAGATGTCACTATAACTTCACCTGTCAAAATTGCACCGTCTGGAAGTGCGGTCCTCTGCATTTATTTAGATGCAGTAAACTTATCTGCTTTTCGGAAGCAGACCGCCTGAGTTTTCTATCACAAGTATCAGGTACATACTTGTTGTGGTAACAGGACATTCTTCCCGATGCATCGTTTAACTCTCACGAACTTTTCTCCAGTCGGATTACTCCTGTATCGCTAGTGAGTAGAAGTTTATCCTATTTGGCAAGGGAGGTTAGATAATCAACTAACATAAGGTCGCGAGCCTTGTCTTGCAGGGCAATGGTGATTATAAGAAGAGTTGAACTTCTAATTTCGGTTCGTTCCGAAAGGTTTTCCAGTTAACCTATATAATCAGGTTTGCCCCATTAAGCGACTCCCTTTGGTGATAGGTTTTTGAAGAGATACCTAACAAACTCTTTTGGCAGTTGCAACCCGAATCGAACGGATATTCTCTTGCTAACTACAAGCGTTTTCCTAGGTCTACTCGCGAGCACCATTAAACTATGCAACTATAGGCGAGGAAGTTAGTACTCCGTTACAGCATACGTTGCTACCTGCCTCAACACG
>Ga0265298_10005535_pt1 | contig 15808 bp, 11 predicted proteins | sample AusTroGonzalo_MG_3_FD_193486 | JGI IMG/M metagenome (GOLD analysis project Ga0265298, IMG submission 193486) | Bovine rumen microbial communities from tropical cattle in Woodstock, Queensland, Australia - Gonzalo_01 | ecosystem: Host-associated > Mammals > Digestive system > Stomach > Rumen ... | reverse complement strand
AAATAATGTAGCGCTGATGACTTCTTCTCACCAGCATCTGGGATGTCGGCAGTCAACTCTGGAGCCAAGTAGACGGAGGTGCGCTTGATCATTGGTTCGCACTTCGCATTTTGTATCACAAAGCGCAGACGGGTTGCGGTAATAGTGGGAAAGCAGATGATACGACGATGACCGATGGTGGTGAGTCCATCTGAACCCTCTACAAGTTCATCCTTCAAAGGCATCCACAGCCCGTTAACTTCCGCCTCCAATGCGAATTTCTTCACGCGCTGACCATAGCGGATGTCCTCCTCAGCAACGAAACGATTGAAAGTTGTAGGCTGCCCGAAGGTGATGATGGTCTCTGAGCCCTGTGTCTGTTTCTTCGCATCTTGGGCAAGGTCAGTCTTGAACACCTCTTGAATCATTTTGTTGAAGGCGATGCCTCTCAGACTGTCGTTTGGATGGATGCGACCATTTGGAGCGATGGGGAAATTCAACAGCAGCGTTGAGTTGCGTCCGACAGATTTATAATAGGTATCCATCAGTTTCGAGAGGCTTTTCACATGCTCGTTCTCCGTATCATGGTAGAACCAGCCAGGACGGATGCTCGTGTTGGTCTCACTAGGCACCCACGAATCGCCATTTTCAAGGCCGTAATGCAACTGCTCGTAAGGCACATCACCCTGCTTGTTCAGCAGACTCCAGTTGGTCTCGCCCACATTGCCAGCCTCTGTGCCTACCCAACGCAGGTCGCCACGATCTCCACCATCGTTCCAAATGACAGTATTGGGTTGTAGTTCACGAATCATGCGAAAAGTCTCGGCCCATTCATAGTAGGTTTTGCCATTGATGCGACGTGTTTCATTGGCACCACCATACCAGCCGTCACCACCATTGGCACCGTCGAACCACACCTCGAAGATGTCGCCATAGTTGGTCAGCAGTTCGCGCAGTTGGTTTCGGAAATAGGTGACATATTCCGGCCTGCCGTAGTCCTTGTGGTTTCTATCCCATGGCGAGAGATAGACGGCGAACTTCAGCCCCTCCTCACGACAGGCATCAGCCAGTTCACGAACCACATCGCCCTTACCCTGCTTCCAAGGTGTATTCTTCACGGAGTACTCAGTGTATTTCGAGGGCCACATACAAAAACCGCAGTGGTGCTTGGCTGTAAAGATGACGCCCTTCATGCCCGCCTGCTTACAGACACGTGCCCACTGTCGGCAATCCAAATCGGAAGGATTAAACAGTTCCAGCGCCTCGTTGCCGAAACCCCATTCCTGGTCGGTGTATGTGTTCAGCGAATAGTGGATGAAGGCATACATCTCCATACCCTGCCACCGCAACTGGTTCTCCGTCGGCACTGGACCGCAGGGCGTATTAACCATGTTGGACTTCTGCTGGGCATTTGCAAGTCCTGTCATCAGGCAGCATGCGATACATGTTGTCAATAAGCTCTTCATAATCATTCCATTTACAATTTGGCTACAAATTTACAATTTTCCCATCAAATAAACAACAAGTGAAATCATAATTGTTTTATCCTAAATAATCACAAATAATTGTTCCACCTTATTACCATATAGAGAATTATCGTTATCTTTGCAAAATAAAGAAAAAAGGGTAAATTTCGTATGACGAATCAGATAAAAGTAGTGGCGATTGACGCCGACGATACGCTGTGGGACTGTCAGTCGTATTTTGAACAGGCGGAGAATCAGCTCTACGACTTAATACGGCCTTATTGTGACAACCCAGCCGGAGAGTTGTTTCAAACCGAAAGTGGCAACATGGCCGACTTGGGTTATGGCTGCAAGGCTTTCACCATATCTATTATTGAGACGGCACTCCGAGTGGGCGGAAGCCACATTGACAATGTACAGTTAACGGCACTACTCAACACGTGCAAGGGATTATTGCACTTGTCGGCTACTCCTTTGCCTGGGGTGGAGGAAACCCTGCGTCGCCTCCATGAGCGTGAGGCATACACCCTGGTATGCTTTACCAAAGGTGAGCTTCAGGACCAGGAGAACAAACTGAAGCGTTCGGGACTGCTCAAGTATTTCGACGATGTGGAGATTACCAGCGACAAGTCGCAGAGGGAGTTCTTGGCCTTGTGTGAGCACCAGTCTATCCATCCGTCGCAGCTGATGATGATTGGTAATTCCTTGAAGAGTGATATTGCTCCTGCGTTAGCCATTGGTGCCTGGGCTATTCACATTCCTTTCCATGTGACGTGGCAGCTGGAACACTTCGAGGACTTCGATCACGAACGGCTCATAAAAATTGAGCACTTCAGCGAAGTGCTCAATTATGTATGAATGGTAGTAAAACCTTGCGCTTGTTAGCTTAGTTGGCAGGGACGATGGTGTATACCAGCTCAACAGAGTAGTTTGCATCGCTGACGGGCAACTGCATCTTGCACTGGTTACCCTCAAACGTAACGACGGCGGTGTGCTTGATGGGTTCGAAGCCCATGTGGTTGCCATCCCAGTCGTAGGCGAGAGCACCAGAACCGACTAATTGCTGGGTCCATCTCCAAGTTCCTACATCTGCCTTCCCAGAGGTGTAGTTAATGATGTACGACTTCGAATAGGTAAAGGTGATGCCGTCGATAATGGTCTTGTCGGGATCGGGTTTTTCCTTAATGACAATGCCCTTGTTCTCAACATATTCGATGATGTCGGCCATGTTGCACCTACCAGTGAAGTCCTTTGCCACGTTCACATTGTTAATATTACCGATGATGCGGGTATTGGTGATATTCCATGTGCGGCAGAGGTAGTCGTTCAAAGCAGACGGAGCAAGAGGGTCAAGTTTTACTACATCAATGTCAAAGCTTGTACCGCCGGTCGGGATGATGGTCAGCAAATAGTTGTTTCCATTCTTTGCTTGGAATTTGATATATCCGAAGTTAGCGAGCTTATAACCGTCACCGTCCTTTGTGAAGAGTCCCATGAGGTATTCCGTCAAAGACGTACCACGCGTCTCTCTGGCAGCGTCTGTCGTTTCATAAGTAAGCATGAACCTACCACTCTCTGTGAGTTCCAGTTGCTTCAATTTGACAGCCTTTCCATCCAACGTTACTTCTGCATTAGGTACACTGAACTTAATGGCGTCGTTCTTATACTTGGGAGTGGGCAGTGTTATGGCAGTGTTATTGTTACTACCGCCATTGTCGTCGTCGTCATCACCGCCGCAGGCGGTAACGGTGAACAGGGCTGTGGCTGCAAGAGCCATCATCATAAAAATCTTTTTCATTTCTTTATCTTTTTATTTTTTCGTTTATAAAATTCTTCCTGTGAGGCGAATGGTGAGCACGGGCCACACTTTAATTTTTGTAAGTTCGTCGTAGTACCTGTCGCTGTCGCTTCCTATGTCGGTCTTCTTAACCTCCAGGTCCTTACCCGTCTGTTTCTCATAGACCTTCGGGGTTCCCCAGAACTGTACACCTAAGTCGCCGCTGACGCCAAATCGTCCACGAGGAACAGCACGGCCGAAACCAATGCCAACGTATGGGCGGAACTTATTAACCTTGATGGTAGCCTTAGCAAAACCATCCTGATCGAAGCCTACAATGTAGTCGCCAATCAGCAGACCTTCGCCCTCCTCAAATGCATATACCGGAATGGTGTTCTCGGCTTTGATAATTTCATCGGTACCAATATAGAAACCGGTAGTAACATGGAACGGAACTTTGGGGAAGGGGAATACGTCGAGCAGCAACTTACCTGTGCTCAGATAGTTTTTTCCCTCAATCTCTGTTTTCTCCGTCGGCTGTCCTTTTGCCCTGTACTTCACATCATCCTTGTACTTAAAGCCAGAGAAGAAGTTATAACCTGCGCGTACCTGCAGATATTCGGTAACAGGTGCTGCCACGTCAATGCCAATACCAGTCGTTCCCAGTGTTGCACCGATTGACAGATGGTCAAAGATGCCAAACTCTTTAACTTTGTCTTGTGCCTGAACAGGCATTGAGAACAGTGCCATTGTCAGCGCGACAATGTTAGTAACAAGTAGTTTTTTTTGTTTTTTCATAAGCGTCAGATTGTTTAAATGAGACATTAGTTTGATAGTTTTGGGGGCAAAGATAAGTAAAAAATGTGAGAAAAAAGCATTTTATGCGTTTTTTTTCTCCTTTTTTTATACCTTTGCATGCTGAAAGAAGAAATACGTATTTGAATTCATGGGAAATAAGCAGTTTAAACGTACGACCGTGACCTCCGCCCTGCCTTATGCTAACGGCGGTGTACACATCGGTCACCTAGCTGGCGTCTATGTACCAGCTGATATTTATGTCCGTTACCTCCGCCTGAAGAAGCGCGAGGTGTTGTTCATTGGTGGAAGCGACGAGCATGGTGTGCCTATCACCGTCCGTGCCCGTAAGGAAGGCATCACGCCGCAGGATGTGGTAGACCGCTATCACGAGATGATTAAGAAGTCGTTCGAGGAGTTCGGCATTTCGTTCGACATCTACAGTCGCACCACTTCCGAGACCCATCACAAGTTTGCCGCCGAGTGGTTCCGCAAGCTTTACGATGAGGGCAAATTGGTGGAAGAGACCACCGAGCAGCTCTACGACGAGGAGGCTAAGCAGTTCCTTGCCGACCGTTATGTGACGGGCGAGTGCCCCCACTGCCACAACGAGGGTGCCTATGGCGACCAGTGTGAGAAGTGCGGTCGTGACCTTTCGCCGACGGAGCTGATCAATCCGAAGTCGACCATCAGTGGCTCGACGCCCGTGCTGAAGAAGACCAAGAACTGGTACTTGCCTCTGAACGAGTATCAGGATTGGCTGAAGCAGTGGATACTGGAGGAGCACAAGGAATGGCGCTCCAATGTCTATGGCCAATGCAAGTCGTGGCTCGACATGGACCTCCAGCCCCGTGCCATGACGCGCGACCTCGACTGGGGTATTCCCGTTCCTGTTGAGGGGGCCGACGGAAAAGTGCTCTATGTGTGGTTCGATGCGCCTATCGGCTATGTGTCGAACACAGTCGAACTCTGTGCAAAGGAGCCCGAGAAGTGGGGTTCGTGGGAAAAGTGGTGGCAGGATGAGGACACCCGTCTGGTACACTTCATCGGCAAGGACAACATTGTGTTCCATTGCATTATCTTCCCCACGATGATGCGTGCTCATGGCAAGTATATCATGCCCGACAACGTGCCGGCCAACGAGTTCCTGAATTTGGAGAACGACAAGATCTCGACCTCGCGCAACTGGGCTGTCTGGCTCCATGAATACCTGGTGGATATGCCCGGCAAGCAGGATGTGCTGCGCTATGTGCTCACCGCCAATGCTCCTGAGACCAAGGACAACAACTTTACTTGGAAGGATTTCCAGGACCGTAATAACAACGAGCTGGTGGCTGTTTACGGTAATTTCGTGAACCGTGCTCTGCAGCTGACGAAGAAATATTGGGACGGTGTGGTTCCTGCTTGTGGTGAGTTGACAGACGTTGATAAGGCTGCCCTTGAGGAGTTCAAGGACGTGAAGGAGAAGGTGGAAGCGCTGTTGGAGCAGTTCAAATTCCGCGATGCTCAGTTCGAGGCCATGAACTTGGCACGTATTGGCAACCGTTATATCACAGAGTGTGAGCCTTGGAAGGTTTGGAAGACCGATCCCAAGCGTTGTGAGACCATTCTGAACATCTGCCTGCAGCTGACGGCCAACCTCGCCATTGCCTTCGAGCCGTTCCTGCCGTTCTCAAGCAAGAAACTGCGTGAGATGCTGAATATCGACAACTTTGAGTGGGAGCAACTTGGCTCAACTGACCTCTTGAAGGCTGGTCACCAGCTGGGTGAGCCTGCTCTGCTGTTCGAGAAGATGGAGGACGAGGTTATCCAGAAGCAGCTCGATAAGCTTGAGGCTACCAAGAAGGCCAATCAGGCAGCAGCCTACAAGGCCGCTCCTATCAAGGACACCTGCTCGTTCGAGGACTTCGAGAAGCTCGACATCCGCGTGGGCTTGGTGAAGGACTGCCAGAAGGTGAAGAAGTCGAAGAAGCTGTTGCAGTTCACCATCGACGATGGTTCTGGCGTAGACCGCACCATCTGCTCGGGCATTGCTGCTTTCTACGAGAATCCCGAGGAACTGATTGGCAAGCGCATTCTCTTCGTTGCCAACTTTGCTCCCCGCACTATGATGGGCATCGAGAGTCAGGGTATGATTCTCTCTGCTGTTGATGCTGACGAGAGCCTGAGCGTGGTGACCACCACCAAGGATGTGAAGCCTGGCAGTCAAGTCGGATAAGGGCATCGGACTGGCACGAACCATCACGGACTTTCATGAGAAGGGTCTATCCATATCTCGTACCGTTGCTCTTGGCCGTCATACTGGCGGTCTTTGAGTCTGACGTGCTATGGACGGCACAGGAGCAGAACCTGTTTCTGCGTACGCCGCTGTTTTTTGAGCAGCAGATGGTAAAGGCTGGCGGACTGCTGACGTGGATGGGTTGCTTTCTGACACAGTTTTTCTATTACCCCATGCTCGGAGCAGGCGTGTTGTGCCTGCTCTGGGCTTTTTTGATGTGGTTGCTCCGCCGTACGTTCCAGTTGGAGGACTTATGGCTGACGCCGATTCCCGTGGCCAGTCTGCTGTTGACCATCACGACGCTCGGCTATTGGGTGTACTACCTGAAGCTGCCCGGAGCCTTGTTTGATGCTACCATAGGGACTATTATTGCTGTTCTCTTGGTAGGGTGCTATCGGCTGTTGCCTGCCCGTTTCTATGTTCGTTCAGCCTTTGTGGTGCTATCGGCTTGCATCGGCTATCCCCTTTTCGGCTTTTATGCCCTTTGGGGAGTAGCCATGATGGCGCTGATGGCCTGGCGTTTGAAATCGACACCTCTTGTGCGGGTGGTTGACAGCGTATTGGCATTGCTCTTCATCATTGGTGTGCCACTGGTGTGCTACCACACCGTCTACCACCAGACCAACATCGTCAATATCTACTGGACGGCATTGCCCGTATTCAGTTTTCAGGGTACCCGTTTCTTTAGCTACTACGTTCCTTATATCATATTGGTGGCTAGCATCAGCCTGATGATGTTCCCGTTGCCCTTCCGAGGGAAGGTTGTACGATATGCGGTTGTAGCCGTCTGTGCAGGGTTTCTTGCCTTGTTATGGTATAAGGACGACAACTTCCATCGCGAGCTCTCCATGCGTCGCAGCATAGAGCAGCAGGACTGGAATCGGGTGCTGAAGACGGCTGGAGCGGTCAAGGGTGAACCCACACGCGCCATGTGTATGATGCAGAACCTGGCACTTTTCCGCTTAAACAAGCGGGGTGACGAGATGTTCATGTATCCCAACGGCGTCAAACGCCCCAATGCTCCGTTCCCTGTCCGCACAGTTCATACCTATGGCAAGATGCTTTATATGGAGTATGGTGTGCTGAACTACTGCTACCGCTGGTGTATGGAAGACGGCGTGGAGTATGGATGGACGATTGAGCGGCTGAAACTGATGGCCAAGTGTTCGCTGTTGAATGGTGAGTACGTGGCGGCCCAGCGTTTCCTGAACTTGCTGAAGAAGACCAGTTTCCATGCCAGTTGGGCCAAGGAATATGAAGCCATGCTGTATCGCCCGGCACTCTTTGCCAACGATCCAGCGCTTGGCCCGATACTTCCGCTGCTCCGCTCCGACAACTTCCTGACGGCCGACCAGTCGCAGGAAGAGCTGTTCTTGATTGAGCAGATTCTCAGTTCGCCTGGTGCTACTCGTGAGCAGCAGGAATTGTCGCAGTTTACCATGCGCTACTATCGTCGTAACCGTCATCAACTTGCTGAGCCATGAAGCTAAGACAGACACTTTTTCTTATTGCCGTACTGATGATGACGGCCTGCCGACAGGCTCAGGTTCCTGCCAGTTATAAGCAGTTGCCCAAAGAGCCGCTGATCTATCCTGACTACATCGGGGTGACAGTTCCTGTGAACATTGCTCCGCTGAACTTCGAGCTGTTGGTTGCTGCTGACGATGCGGTTGTCCGCTTTTCGGCCGAGGGGCAGGAAATTGTTTGTGGCGGACTAAAGGCTCGTCCTGATATCGAGGAGTGGCATGCGCTGACACAGGCTGCCTCAGGCAAACGCATCAGCGTCGAGGTCTATGCCGAGAAAGACGGCCAGTGGATGCGCTTTGCACCTTATTATATATATGTGTCGCCCGACAGCATCGACCCCTACCTGAGCTACCGTATGATCTCACCTTCCTACGTGTCTTACGAGGAGCTGACCATCAACCAGCGCTGCTTGGAGTCGTTCGACGAGCAGATTATCGTCGACAATATGCTCTGTTCGACAGAGGCAGGAGGCCAGTGTGTCAACTGCCATAACTACCAGCAGTGGAACCCCAGCCGCATGCAGTTCCATGCCCGTCAGACCCACGGCGGTACTGTCATTGCCTACGATGGAAAGGTAGAGAAAGTTGATATGCGTAACGAAGCGCTACTCTCGGCGGGTGTCTATCCCGCCTGGCATCCCCAGCAGAAGCTCATTGCCTACTCCACGAACAAAACCATGCAGAGTTTCCACACGGCCGACCTGAACAAGATAGAGGTGCTCGACTCCGAGAGCGATTTGATTGTTTACGACGTAGACCGTCATGAGGTGACGACTATCGAGCAACGCCCTGACGAGTTGGAAATCTTCCCCTGCTGGTCGCCCGACGGCCGTTGGCTCTACTTTTGCAGTGCCCACTTCAAGTATCAGGCCGACAGTGTCGACGCAGCAGAAATTACCCTTCGGGCCAAGGAGCTGAAGTATAACATCTACCGCAAGGCCTTCGACCCTTCGAGCCGTCAGTTTGGTGAGCGCGAGCTGGTCTTTGCCGCCGATTCCCTGAATATGAGTGCCACCTTCCCCCGCATCTCGCCCGATGGCCGCTGGCTGCTCTTCACAATGGGAGAATGGGGTTGTTTCCATATCTGGCACCACGATGCTGACCTATGGCTCATCGACCTTGCTGAGGCTTATGGTTCTGGGGCAAAGAATACTTCTCTTTCTCTTAGTGCCCGTCCGTTGGAAGAGGCTAACAGCGACGATACGGAGAGCTATCACTCGTGGTCGTCGAACGGTCGCTGGGTGGTCTTCTCGTCGCGTCGCTACGACGGTGTTTTTACCCGTCCTTTCTTTGTGCATATCGACAACGAAGGCCGTGCAACAAAACCCTTTGAGCTGCCCTCCCACAATCCCGACAATCATCGCCAGTTGCTGAAAAGCTACAACGTACCAGAGCTGATGCGTGGCCCTGTCATCCTGACGCCGCAGCAGATGGCCGATGCGCTGAAGAGGGAGGGAGTGCCTGTGAAACTGCTGAAATAAACTATGGGCAATCGTTTGATAAGCGATGCTGGTCTTGATGGGTAGTCCTTGACTACCCCCTTCCGAACAGCCACTTTTTGAAGAACGGACTGACGCGCAGGATGTTCGACGTAATGATGCTGAAGCCAATGACGATGAGGGCAATCAGTACCGACAGCGTGGTGTCGATGGCAAAGTTGTGGCGGTGCTGATTGAAGTACATGCCGATAGTCGGAAGGTTTGGCATGAAGAAGTAGTGGATAAGATAGATGTCGAGCGTGCGGCGGCCGATGTACTGCAGACTGGCACCTATGATGGTGCGCTGGGTGAAGTACTGCTGGTAGCAGCGGAAGTACATGAATACGATGGTCAGCAGCGAGAAGCGTGCTAAGGTCAGGGGCAACACGGCCCACGTTAAGCGCAGCCAGTGCCACTTCTGGGAGTCGAGCCAGGCATAGAGCGCCACACAGAACAATGCCGGGAAGAACCACTTGCTGTCCATCACGCGCTGTGCCTTGTCCCAATACCTCCTGACGACGTTGCCAAAAATGAAGTAGGGGAAATACAGGAACATCTGCCCGAGGCTGCTGTAGTTCATAAAGTCGTTGGGCGCTCCCTTGTATCCCTGTGCCCAGGCAAAGTGTTTGGGTTGGTAGCAGGTGTCATAGAAGACCAGCGAAATGACGAACAAAACGCTGATGGGTAGCCACGACGGCATCTTCGGAGCTACCTTTTTCAGCCATCCTTCCACGTAGCAGAACAGGTAGTAGACGATGAACATGTAGAGTAGGGCGATGGTGAACCAATAGCCACCCTTTGTCGGCATTTCGAGCCATTTGAGGGTTGTCCGGTCGAAGTAGCCTCCTAAGATGGCCGCCGCCAGGAGGAAGAAGACCACCGTTGGCACCGTCTGCACCCTGATTTTCTTGATCATCAGGGTACGTAGCGTTGCCCCGTTCCACACCAGCCCGGCCTTATAGGCCAGGAATCCGCTGACGAAGAAGAACAAGGGCATACGGAAGAGAACCAGGAACCGCATGGACGACGACAAGTTATGCTGCTCACTGAAGCCAATGAGCGCTATGTGATAGGCAACGACAAGGATCATGGTGAAACCTCTGAGTGCGTCGAGCCACTCCATGCGTGGCTTCTTGACGGTATTATCCATAGCCATAAAAAGTTGTTTTTTCGTAATTTTGCTGCAAAGATACAAAATAATTCGCAATATTTTCCTACCTTTGCACCAAATTTCTTTTTGCACATGGAGAATCTGAAAATAGCACTCCTGAAACAAGAGGTTTATCAGGATTTATATGTCTGTCCCGTCACCGAGAAGCGGGCCGATGCCGTTCTCTTCAGCTCGATGATGCGCGTCGGGCCTATTGGATTGGTGAGCGACCTTGGGGCAGATTTCTACATCGTCAAGGAAGAACCGGATTCTGAGACTCAAATATATAAGAAGGTTATTCCCCACATTGCGTGGTTCCTGCCCATGTTAAAGACCAAGCCCCTCAATCAGATACCGGGGTATGAGAAGTGGGAGCTGAACAGCACGCATGCCAATGGCGAATATGCCGTTGATGGCCGTCAAATAGACTGGGGGCGCTATGACATCGTCATCTCTGTCAACGTTTGTTTGCCTACGAGCGTTGTCATGAAATATCCCCAGACGCTATTTGCCTATATGATAGGCGAGGCCAACAAGGCAACGAAGAAGGTATATTTCGGCTACGATGTCACGCTGAACCAGATGGCTCGCGGCATTGTTGCTACCCGTTGTGGGGAAGTTGACTTCCCCTATACTTTCGTAGGGCCACGAACGCTGGAGCAAATCGTCTGTTCCGTGGTGGGGCGTGCTTCAAAGCGCAATGGCGTGTTTGTGGAAATCAATTCCGTGGCAAAGGACCGCGACAAGGTTCCCCCACAGTTCCTGCCTATTCAAGAAGCCGGCTACGACATTCATCTTCACCAGCCCAACATTGCCGACAACCTCAAAACCATCTACGACTCCAAGTACTTCGTCAAGATTGGTGGACGGAAAATCAGGGGAAACTCCATCGCTGAGGCCGTCTCCTTGGGAACCCTTGCCATCATGGACCGCAGTCAGGTGATTCACGGCGAACTCATCATTGATGAATGTAACGTGGGTACGACGGAGGAGGTCTTGGCTTTGATGAGGAAGTTAGACGCCGACGATGCACTTTATCAGGAGTTGCTGCAAAAACAGCGTCAGATTCTGGATAAACTGTTCTTCACCGACCCTATCCGGTCTCTGGAAAATTGCCTGAGCGAGAAACGTTCACGCAGCAGTCAGAGACGTTATACGTGGTGGAATCGGCTTCAGGACCGTTTCTTCTTGGCTTATTGGGATGCCTTTAACTACCTCAAGGGTAAGAAGGACCAGTTAAAGCGAGCGATATCTTGACCAAGCGAAATCTTGAAAATGGCGACACTGAAAGAGGAAACAGCAAAAGGCATTTTCTGGGGCGCACTGGGAAACGGCGGACAGCAGGCTTTAAACCTGGTGTTTGGTGTGTTCTTGGCTCGTATGCTAAGCACCGACGACTATGGCTTGGTGGGCATGCTTACCATCTTCTCCCTGATAGCAGGCTCCCTGCAGGAGGGCGGCTTTATTTCGGCACTCAACCGCAAGAAGGACGCCACTCACAAAGATTACAATGCCGTCTTCTGGACCTGTTCGCTGGTCAGTCTTAGCATCTATCTGCTGCTGTTCTTCTGTGCCCCCTTGATAGCCGACTTTTACAACGAGCCGCTGTTGGTGTCGCTGTCAAGATATGTCTTCCTTGGGTTCTTCATCACCAGCCTGGGCATAGCCCCCCGGGCCGTACTGTTCCGCAACATGAAGGTGCGGCAGAGTTCAACGGTGGCTTTTGTCAGCCTGTTGCTGTCGGGGCTGGTGGGCGTCTGCATGGCGGCCTGCGGCTTTGCGTACTGGGGCATTGCTACCCAGAACCTGGTCTATGTCGGCATGTTCACAGGCCTTTCCTTCTACTATTCAAAGTGGCGCCCCACGCTGCCCGTCGACTTCTCGCCCATCCGCGAGATGTTTGGTTTCAGCAGCAAGCTGATTATCACCAACATTGTTGTGATTATCAATACCAATGTCTTCTCCGTCATCTTGGGCCGCCTCTATTCTGCCCATGTGGTAGGCAACTATACGCAGGCCAACAAGTGGAACTACATGGGGTGGTCGCTAATCAGCAACATACTTGGCGGCATTGCCCAGCCTGTGTTTGCCAAGACCAACGACGAACAGGAGCGGCAGAAGCAGATTTTTCGCAAGCTCTTGCGCTTTACGGCCTTCGTGTCGTTCCCAGCGATGTTCGGACTGGCGCTGGTGTCCCGTGAGTTCATTGTGATATTGTTAGGCGAGAAGTGGCGCGAGAGTGCTGATTTGCTTCAGATGCTGTGTGTGATGGGGGCGTTTTGCCCTATCAGCAGTCTCTTCACCAACCTGCTTATCAGTCGTGGTCACTCGTCGACCTACATGTGGTGTAATGTCGGTCTATGCCTGGCCCAGTTGGCGGCAGTTTACTTCTCGGCGAGCTACGGTTTGGTGTTCATGATACAAATCTACGTGTGCATTAACATTGGCTGGCTGTTGGTATGGCACTATTTTGCCCGCCGCGAAATATGCCTGCGGCTCTTGGAAGTTGTCAAGGACATCTCCCCCTACCTGATGATATCGCTGGCCCTGGTGTTTGCCGCCCATGAGTTGACCACAAGCATTGACAGCCTCTATCTCAGCCTTGCCGTCAAGGTCTTGTTCGTCGCCACCACCTATTGCCTCATACTTTGGCTGCTGCGCTCTACCATCTTCATGGAGGCTATCGGCTATTTGCGCCACAGCTCTTCCTCCTCAACAGCTGCTTGAATTTCCATATCGTTCTGTGCAGGCTTGCCTGTAGTTTGTATGAGTAGGAGTTCACTTGTTTGCGTCTGTTTTCAATGTACAGCTGCCCCCATGTTCCTCTGTTTCTGCGTTGCGCCTTTTCCAAGGGTTGCTGGAAGATATTGTTGAGAAAAGCTTTCAGCTGTGGGGTGTGTATGGCCTCGCAATACTCGTCTGAACGTAGGGCTGGCTCTCGCAGCATTTGTTCGTAGAGCGCGTCGTCGGCATCAATCTTCTTGACGTGTTCCACCAGTGCCTCCGTCGTCGGGAAGTCTTGTACGTTGATAAACGCCTTGGGGTTGAAGACCTTCGACACCGCCGGGTCGCCCCAATAGATGGGTATGCAGCCAGCGGCAAACGCCTGCACCAGCTTTTCCGTGGTATAGCCCGAGTGGGAAGCGTTCTCGCAGACGATGGAGAACTTATGCGAACGGTCGAAGGCCAGCTTGTCTGCCACACGTCCCCCCACGTTGTTCTGCCACAGGCCTCCGGAGTCGACGCGCTTGTAGCGTGTCAGCTCGTCGAAGAGGGTCTTGAAGATGGGGTCGCGGTTATTGTTGCTGACGGTGATGCTACAGAAGTCTGTCTTCATGGCTTTTATTTCCTGCGGGGTCAGCAGGTGCTTTTTCTCCATCAATTGGTTTTCGGGGTAGCGGTAGTACAGTGGTGAACGGAAGTATCGGTCTTCATATTCCATCCATTCAAAGCCGATGGCATAGTCGCATGCATTGAAGTCGGGCACCACCCCCTCCCTTGTATAGAAAATCTTGATGGCCCTGTCGGGTGCCTGCCAGTGGCGGTTGCCGTGTACGGTGTAGAAGATGTAGTCGGCATGCTCCATGTCTGTCACCTCGAAGTCACAGATTTCTTTCAGGTACTTGGTCATCAGGTAGCCGTTGGGGTCGAAGTTGTTCCAAAAGTCTACGTAGGCAATTTTCTTCTTCATTTCTGTTGGGTATTACATATTCAGTGAGCGCAGCATGTCCTCATACATGTTGCGTGCCGTCGACTGTCCGCTGGGCTGTGCCAGGTACTTGTCGTAGTAGTTGCGGCGAGCATCGTCCATCACGTCGTTCCCCTGCAGCACCACTTGGTCGACAAACCGCTCGACGTCGTCGTTCGTCGAGCCGATGTAGTGGGCGTCGTAAGCCTTCTGTCCGGGCTCGTTGACATACGACTTGGTCTTTTCAATGTTCTGCGTGATGAACATGACCGGGCGGTTGAAGTACAGGTAGTCAACGACGAACGAGCCGCTGTCGTGGACCATCGCGTCGGAGCCCTTGAACAAGTCGGTGAACGTGCCGTCGGCCAGCTGAGTGTTAGGCATCTGCCGCCACAGGTCATAGTAGGCGTCGGCCTTTTCCTTCCCCCAGTCGGGATGCCGGTACAGCACCGTCAGCAGCCCCGGGTGCGGCTTGAAGGCTATCTGGAGGTCGGCCGTGTGGCGGCGTGCCAGTTCCACCATGTAGTCGGCCATCATCAGGAAGTTCGAGCGCGAGAAGGCCGTGCCGTAGTTCTCAACCGTGCTGTGCGGCGCCCAGATCAGCCGCTTGCGCTGGTGCCCTGGGTCGTTCCACACCTCGGTGTAGTCGCCTCGCAGGTAGTCGTCGGCACTGGTATAGCCCACGGCCACCGCATTCCGGCCTTTGTTGTGGGCCAGGCACCGCGACTCGTCGATGTGGTAGTGGTTGGCATAGTAGCACTTCCATGCAATGTTCTGCATCACGTTGTCGTAGTTGTAGGGGTCGTGTGCCTGCAGGAAGGAGTAGGGCGAGTAGGCAATCAGGCGATCGGTGAAGTTCAGAAAGCAGTGTAGCGGATGGTACGAGCCGTGGTAGGGCTGCGTGTAGAACACGATGTCGGGGTTCAGTCGTCGGCGCACGTCGACGGGCGGTTCGTCAGCCTCCAGTCGCCAGTCGACGAAGCCGATGCCCCTTGTCCCGAAATATTCGCGCATGTGGCGCAGGTCGCGCAGCCGCTGTTCAGGCTTGTAGGTGATGCCAGGAGACAGCACGACCGTCGTCTCAAAGCGAGCGTCGGCGCTCAGCAGGTCGTAGAGCCCTTGGTATTTCCACATGGGCACGTTCAGCGCGAAGAACACCACCCTCACCGGGCCCCCGCGCCGCTGCAGCCGCTCTGTGTAGCGCCGCTGTCGGGCTGGCATCCGTAGGTAGCCGAAGTGGTAGAGACACGCCTCGTGCAGTCGTTGGCGCAAGATGGTCCATTTCCCCATATTGATGCAATTTTTCTGCAAAATTACGAATTATTTCCCGATTATTTCGTAACTTTGCGCAAAATTTTCAATAGCATGACAAAATACCCTGCCAAGACGGACGTTGCAGTCCTCATGTTATTCTTTACGCGCACCGAGACTTTCCAGCAGGTCTTTAATGAAGTACGAAAGGCACGCCCCTCGCGGCTGTTCCTCTTCCAGGACGGCCCTCGCGGCGAGCGCGACCTGCCCGGCATCGAGGCCTGCCGCAGGATCGTGGCCGACGAGAACATCGACTGGGAGTGCGATGTCCGCCGCAACTACCAGCAGCAGAACCTGGGCTGCATGGTGGCGGGCTTCACGTCCCACCGATGGGCCTTCTCACTGGCCGACAAGTGCATG
>Ga0265298_10005534_pt1 | contig 15811 bp, 10 predicted proteins | sample AusTroGonzalo_MG_3_FD_193486 | JGI IMG/M metagenome (GOLD analysis project Ga0265298, IMG submission 193486) | Bovine rumen microbial communities from tropical cattle in Woodstock, Queensland, Australia - Gonzalo_01 | ecosystem: Host-associated > Mammals > Digestive system > Stomach > Rumen ... | reverse complement strand
CTAGCTTAGAAAGCACCTCGTTGGAGATGTCGATCTTGGGAGAGCCGTAGATAATGCCCTGGTCGCTGGCGCGGTCAATGATGAGCTGGTAGCCCCGCAAGTCGGCGATGTCCTTGATGGCATTGTAGATTTCGGAATGGATGGGAGCAATGAGGGCTGTGCGTTTCTTGAACAGCTCACCTTCGGGACCGAAGTACTTCTTCTTCAGTTCGGCAGCCTCTTTCTCTTTCTCGACAATGGCATCCTGACGGGCTTTCTTCTGCTCCTGTGAGAGGAACACCACCTCGTTCTGGTAGTTCTTGTAGAGCGTCTGCGCCTCTATCTGGAGGGCGTCAACCTCAGCCTGCCACTTCTTCGACACCTGGCTGAGCTGTTCGTTGGCCCGCTCGTAGGCAGGGATGTTCTTAAAGATGTAGTCCATGTCGACCAGTGCAAACTTCTGGGCGTTAACAGTCATGGTCACACAGAAAGCACAAAGTGCACAGAAAAATAATCTCTTCATATCTGTTTCGTTTTATGTTATACAACTCTTTGACGATGGAAGTGTTAAAAGGTTTAGAACTCCTGTCCCAAAATAAAGTGGAACTGGCTGCCGCCCCTTGACGTAGAGGTGGTGTAGGGCTTGTCGAAACCGTAGGCCCAGTCGATACCCATCAGACCCACCATAGGCAGGAAGATGCGGACGCCGACACCAGCAGAGCGTTTCAGCTGGAAGGGATTGAACTTCTTGGCTTCTGACCAGGCATTACCACCTTCAAGGAATCCGAGTCCGTAGATGGTGGTGTTGCCAAGCATGATAGGATAGCGCAACTCAAGCGTGAAGCGGTCGTAGGCGTAGCCTTCAGCACGGTAAGGTGTCAGCGAGCCGTTGTCGTAGCCGCGCAGGCCGATGGTTTCCTCGGCATAGCTGGTAGAATAGCCGCTCATGCCGTCGCCGCCGACGTAGAATGTCTCAAAGGGTGACTTCTTGTTGGCGTTATAGGAGCCCAACAGTCCCATCTCGACACGGGTCATGAGCACAAAGCACTTGTTACCGCCGGTGAGTGCGGTGAATGTCCGCGACTTGAGCTTCCACTTGTGGTATTCTATCCAACGGTATTTATCCTGCAGCTCGTCGTTGTAACGGTCGGGATCCTGATTGTAGGTCTCGACGGTGGCGAGGTTGGCATAGTCCTTGTTGTCGAACAACGACCAGGGGGGGGTGAGCGTCAGCGAGGCCACGAACTCGGAACCGCGACGCGGGAAGAGCTGGTTGTCGGTAGAGGTACGCGACAGGGTGATGCCCAGATTGATGTTGTTACAGTTGCCGTTGCTAATCAGGAAGTAGCTCCAGTCGCGTAGCATGTAGCGGGTATAGGCGAGCTGCATGGAGAGCTGGAAGTAGTCGTCGGGCCAGCGCAGGCGCTTACCCCATCCGAGACTGGCTCCGAAGAGTTTAATGTACTTGTCGTCATCGTAGAGCGACGAGTAGTCGTAGTAGCCGCTGTTATAGCTGCCATAGCCATAGGCATAGCTGTAATAATTGTTATACCATGCCGAATTGCGGTAGGTGCTTGAGATGTCACTCTGCTTCGAGAAGAAGGCGCTGACACTGAAGGCTATCGGTCGCTTGCCGCCAAACCATCCCGTGCTATAGCCTGTAGAGACAGAGCTGTAGTAGCTGCCGTTGGACTGTACGGAGAGCGAGAGCTGTTCGCCGTCGCCGATGGGCATCAGTCCCCGGTGCATTCTGTTCTTGCCGAACAGATTGCGCATGGAGAAGTTGGTGAGCTTGATACCCACACGTCCGATGACACCCGTCTGTCCCCATCCTAACGAGAACTCCAGCTGGTCGTTCGACTTCTGTTCCAGCTCCCAGTTGATGTCCACGGTGCCGTCTACGTAGTTCGGCTTAATGTCAGGGTTCACCTTCTCTGCATCAAAGAATCCCATGGATGCTATCTCACGGGCTGAGCGCTGGATGGCCTCCTTGGAAAAGAGGTCACCGGGCTTGGTACGCAGCTCACGGCGCACCACCTCCTCGTAGAGACGGTCGTTACCATAGATGCGCACATGGCTGATGTGAGCCTGCTCTCCCTCCTGGATACGCATCTCCAGATCGATGGAGTCACCGACGATATTCACCTCGGTGGGGTCGAGATGATAGAACAGATAACCGTTGTTCCAATAGTAGTTACCCACGGCATCGTCGTCTTCGGTAAGTCGCTTGCTCATGAGCTTCTGGTTATAGACATCACCTTTTTTCATGCCTAACACCCGATCCAAGTACTCGCTGTTGACAACCGTATTACCTACCCAGAGGATGTTGCGGAGGTAGTAGCGATGACCTTCGTCGACCTTGACAAAGACGTTGACGTGCTTGTCGTCGACAGTCCATACGGAGTCTTCCAGAATAGTGGCATCGCGGTAACCAAGCTCGTTGTATTTGTCTATCAATGCTTTCTTGGCGTCGGCATAGCGTTCAGGGGTAAACTTCTTGGCCTTCCAGAAGTTGCGGAACTTGCCAGCCTCGTAGATCTTGCCAAAGGCTCCCTTGGTAAACAGTGTGCTCTTGATTTTCTTGTCGGCCAACTTCTCATTGCCGTCAATGATGATGCGGCGCACCTTCATCTTGTCCTTCTTGTCGATGATGACGTCCAGAATCACCTGGTTCTTTCCAGTGACATCGTCGCGCTGCACAATGTTGATCTCTGCGTTCTTGTAGCCCTTGTCGTCAAAGTATTTCTTGGCCAGGATCTTGGCACGGTCTATCATGTTAGGGGTAATCTGCGAGCCTTTCATAATGCCGAGCTTGGCTTCCATATCCTCACGCTCCGCCTTCTTCAGACCAACATAGTTGATGGTGCTGACACGGGGACGGGTAGCCAAATGGATGCAGAGATATACCTTCGAGCCGACGATGGAGTCAGCGGTAATAGCCACCTTCGAGAACAGCCCGTGCTTCCAGTAACGTCTGACCGCCTCGGTGATTTCCGTTCCCGGCAGGCTAATGGTCTGACCTACAGAGAGACCGGAAAGTCCTGTAAGCACATAGTCCTCATATCCCTCGACACCCTTAACGGCCAGTCCCCCGATTTCACACTGTTGGGGTGTAGCGGCATAGGAGATGTCCGGATGTACGATGACATCCTGTGCGCTGACGCTTAAAGGTAAAAAGAGCAAAGAGAGCCACCCCCAGCCCCTCCCTGCATGGAGGGGAGCGGTTAGTCTTGCTGCAATATGCTGGATAATATCTTTCATTTTCTTAACCATTAATAAGAGTATCTGCTCCCCTCTCTTACAGGGAGGGGTCAGAGGAGAGGGTCTGTTCATCTTCCACCTGTGCCTCTGTCTTGCCAAAGCGGCGTTGACGATTCTGATAGCTTGCGATGGCCTGATGCAGGGCATCCTCGTCGAAGTCGGGCCAGTAGGTATCGCAGAAGTACAGCTCCGAGTAGGCTATCTGCCAAAGCATATAGTTGGAGATGCGCAGCTCGCCGCCAGTACGGATCAGCAGTTCCGGATCAGGCATGAAGTTGGTACACAGGTGTTGGCTGATGACGTCCTCCGTAATATCCTGAGGGAAAATGCCTCCTGTAGTCAGGTTCTTCCATTTTTGCGCCAGGGAGGGGTTGTCTATCTGTTCTCTGACTTCAGCAACGATCTCCCTGACGGCATTGGTGATTTCCCAACGTGCCGAATAGCTCAGTGCCACCACCATGGTCATGGTGTCGTTCTGTGCGGTATGCTCTTCTGTCTCATGCAGTTTCTTCTGTACATCATCAGGCAGCCGCTTCACATCGCCGATGACACGGAAGCGCACATTATTCTTCATAAATATCTCATCCTCCAACGAGGTGAGCACCAGTCCCATCAGTGCCGAGATCTCGTCGGCAGGACGGTTCCAGTTCTCCGTGGAGAAGGTGTATAGCGTCAAGAACTTCACCCCCAGTCGGGTACACTCCGAGGTAATCCTTCGTACAGCGTCCACTCCGGCCTGGTGACCGTAGCTGCGCTCCTTGCCCCGTTCGTTAGCCCAGCGTCCGTTGCCATCCATGATGATGGCAATGTGTTGGGGAATCCGTGTCATATCCAGTTCTGTTGTCATATATTCTTTTTTCTTATTTACCCTTTACACTTTCTGTCAGTCGCGGTCGTTATGACAGGTTTTGCACTTGGCCCAGAGGTCGTAGGTCAGCGACACCCCCAGATGGCTGTAGCAGTCAGTGTTCTTGAAGAGTCCGCTGCTCTTGATGCCATACGGATCCTTCTGTCCGTCCAGCTTGTCACTGCCAGTGAAGTGCATCACCCACTCCACACCCAGGTTCAGGCGTTCGCCAATCTTGTACCTCACACCGAGACCTAATGGCATATTCACAGCAACTACCGTCTCATCGGGCTTGGCCACGGTGGCTCCCAGACCTATCAGGATATAGGGAGTCAGCGGCTTGGCACCCCGATACTCCTGTCCTGTACCATAGGGCCAGAAATTGCACTCGTATCTCAATCCCACATCCACCAAACTGCTTGTAAAGCTGTAGGTGTCCATCTCAGGATAGTATGTCTTTTCGTCCTTAGCCGACCCTTTCAGCTGACCGTAGCCCACAGAGAATGCCACTGCCGAGCGAGGATCCATCTTATATCGAGCCACCAGCGACCCCATAGGCTGCATGTTCGTCAGCAGGTTGCCGTTGAAATCGCCCAGATAGGTAACGCCACCGATGCTGCCTCCCAGTTCAAGTCGGTATTCAGGAGCGGTCTGGGCTGAGGAAGTGATATGAAACATGAAACATGCTGTACACAGCAATGTCCGCGTTATCAGCAATATCCTGTTCCTGACCATACCTACCGTTTAATTGTCAATCAATTGCCAATTCTTAATGAACGTCCCATCCTAATCGGTTCAGACGACCGCGCCACACCTGTCCTGTACCACCGCAAAAGAGCCATAGGCACTGGTTGGCATCGACAGCCATCGCCACCGAGGTGGCATTGTAGTCGAAGCCCACGGGCAGCTCGAATGCTTTGTTCTTCTTCCATGTGATACCGTTGTCACGGCTCTGGTATATCTGCGAGAAGGCTGTCTTGGTAGAACCTCCGATGCCGGCACCACCTAATGCAAGGATGCTGTCGTCGTATCTGACCAGTGACAGGTTCTGCAGCCGAGGCAGTGCCAGCTGGTTATTGTCCGACCGTTCGATATAGGTCCAGAAACCCTCTGGCGTGTACTCGTCATCGTCCACAATCTTACGCCACACCATGGCAATCGACTCCTGCGGATAAGTTTCCACGGAGCGGTTGCCTGCTATCAGGGCATAGTCCGTATTGGCGGCATATTTCATCGGATAGCAGACGAAGCTAATGTCTTCTGCGGGCAGCATGGCGGCATCTTCCGTCAGCCGGTCCTCTTCCCATGTCTCACCATCGTTGCGCGACACCATCAGGCGGTTATCTTCCGACAGGGCGTACAACTCCGTGGAAGTTGCTCCGATAAGCTGCTTGAGGTTGGTATCATACTCTTTTTCCAGCACCGTAGTCATCTTCCACAGCTTACCGCCGTTCAACAAAAAGATATAGTCACCTTTCACCACGATGTTCTTCCATACGTCAGCACCATTGGGAAGGGGATAGATGGTGTTCATGCCCAAACCCCAGGTACTGCTGAAGTCAAACCAGCTGTAAATGGCTGTCGTACCGTCAGGCATCAGACCAGACACCACAAACTGCTCGCCCCAGTAAGCGACCTTCACCCGCTGCATCTGGGCCAAGGCTGCCAGGTCGGTCATGCCATCCCCGCTGAAGTCATCCACCAACGTCCATTTAAACTCGTCGCCCACTTCCTGGTGTACGTTAACATGGATCGTATATTCCGTATAGTTCGAACCGTCGCTGGAATAGACAACAAACTGGCGAGGCTGGGTGAAGTCGATGGAGTCGGAAGAGGAATAGTAGCGCAGGGTATCGCTGTCAACATCCTTGATGACGCAGAGGCCATTGTTGAGGGTACCAATCGTACAGAGCACCTTCGAGGCATCAGTACCCACAGGCAGCGAATCGGTGTTATAGACACGTCGATTTATCTGATCAATGTGGAAAGAATAGTTGCTGCCTGTCAGTGCCACCCTGTAGGTGGAATCGGTATTTTGCGACGACATAGTATGCAAGTAACGGTCCAACGTCCCCAATGAGAAAGTCGTGATGGCGGCATCATTGGTCAGTTCCGTATCGTCGTCAGAGTTGAGGCAGGACGTCATCAGTAACATGGTCACCGCCAGCATATATAGTATCGTTGTTTGTCTCATCTTCGCAAAATTTTCGGCTGCAAAGGTACTAAAAAACTTTGAACTATGAACTTTGAACTTTGAACTTTTTTGCTTCCGTAGGGCGGATTTTAAGTTTAATATATGATATAAGGTGTTATTTTAGGGTTTATAAACAAAAAAAAGAGACGGTTTCTGTCGGAACCATCTCTTATTTCGGCATTTGCCAATACCGTTACTTCCTTGTCTGGATGACGGAGACCACCTTCATGAGTCCCATGTTCCCGTCGTCGAGATTCAGATCGCAGCTACGGGTATTCAACGTTGCAGGCAGCGCATCTACCACAATCTTATGCTTGTACTTGTGCTTCTCTAACTGCTGGCGTTCTCCCACCTGCAGCCAGTCTCTTTGTCCCGTACGACCCCAGTAGACCTCTATGCGATAGTTAATACTCGACTCCACGGACAATTCAAGTTCACCACCGTTCTCGTCGCAGGTCAGCAATTCTTCCTCCACATAGATGTACTTCTGATAATCCTGTTTAATGGTAGCCACACGCTTGGCACCACTGGCGGCATCGACAATGGTCACCTTGCCCTCGCGGCCGTCACCTGTTTCGTTCTTGGCAACATTGATGACCACATCACTCGGCACCAGTCCGCGACTGGGCGATACCAACGTCATCCAGGCACCGCCATCCAACTGAACCTCGTAAGTCACATTGCTCAGCACGCCGATGGTGACTGAACCACCGTTTTCCGAAATCTCATAGACGCTGCCGTCAATCTCTATGGCATCCTTTTGCTGCTGAGTAACCTTAAAGCTGACACTACGGTTCTCCTGCGTGTCAGTCACTGTAACCGTGGCAGAACGTTCATCGTAAAGGTCATTGTCAGTGACCACAATCCTCAGTGTCGTGCCGTTCAGCTTTGGTATGCACCAAGCAGCATCAGACGCCACCGTACAGTGGTACAACTCCTTCCCGCTGATCTCAAGATCCCTGTAGCCCTCCTTGGCACCAAGCGTCTGGTCAGGTATTGAGCCAGCCAAAGGACTCTCGTAGTCCTTGGTACACGAAGTCAGCAGTGCGAATAGCGGTAAAAAGGCAAGGAGGCAAAACGGCAACAGCCGTTTCACCATCCTTTTAGCCTGATGAATTATGTGATAGCTCATTGAGGCTGTCCTGATTTACAATTTAGGACCAGCGGCAACCAGAGCCTTACCAGCCTCGTTACCCTCGTACTTCTTGAAATTCTTGATGAAGCGGGCAGCCAGGTCCTCAGCCTTCTTGTTCCACTCAGCAGCGTCAGCGTAGGTGTCACGAGGATCGAGGATGGCGGGATTCACGTTGGGCAGGGCTGTGGGAACCTCGAAGTCGAAGTAAGGAATCTTCTTGGTCTCAGCCTTTAGGATAGCACCGTCGAGGATAGCGTCGATGATACCACGTGTATCAGGGATAGAGATACGCTTGCCGGTACCGTTCCAACCTGTGTTTACGAGGTAAGCTTTGGCACCGCTCTTCTCCATGCGCTTAACCAGCTCCTCAGCATATTTTGTGGGGTGCAGCTCGAGGAATGCCTGGCCGAAGCAAGCAGAGAAGGTAGGAGTGGGCTCAGTGATGCCACGCTCTGTACCGGCCAGCTTAGCTGTGAAACCAGAGAGGAAGTAGTACTTTGTCTGCTCAGGAGTCAGGATGCTGACGGGAGGCAGCACGCCGAAGGCGTCAGCGCTCAGGAAGATCACATTCTTAGCCTCGGGACCAGCGCTCTTGCCGTTCACCTTCTGGGCAATCTTCTCAATGTGGTTGATAGGATAGCTGACGCGGGTGTTCTCAGTTACGCTCTTGTCGGCGAAGTCGATCTTGCCAGCCTCGTCAACGGTCACGTTCTCCAGCAGGGCGTCGCGCTTGATGGCGCCATAGATGTCAGGTTCGTTCTCCTTAGAGAGGTTGATAACCTTGGCGTAGCAGCCACCTTCGAAGTTGAACACACCCTCGTCGTCCCATCCGTGCTCGTCGTCACCAATCAGCAGACGCTTCGGATCGGTAGACAGCGTGGTCTTACCCGTACCAGACAAACCGAAGAAGATAGCAGTGTTCTTACCCTCCATATCGGTGTTGGCAGAGCAGTGCATCGAAGCGATACCCTGCAACGGCAGGTAGTAGTTCATCATCGAGAACATACCCTTCTTCATCTCACCACCGTACCAGGTGTTGATGATCACCTGCTCACGGCTGGTGGTGTTGAAGGCCACACACGTCTCAGAGTTCAGACCTAACTCCTTGAAGTTCTCAACCTTAGCCTTCGAAGCGTTATAGATGACGAAGTTCGGCTCGAAGTTCTCTAACTCCTCAGCAGTCGGCTGGATGAACATGTTCTTCACGAAGTGAGCCTGCCAGGCCACCTCGACGATGAAACGGACGCGCAGACGCGTAGCCTCGTTGGCACCGCAGAAAGCGTCCATCACATACAAATTCTTGTTGCAAAGCTCCTTGATGGCAATCTCCTTCACCTTGGCCCAAACCTCCTCACTCATGGGGTGGTTGTCGTTCTTATATTCCTCAGAAGTCCACCACACCTTGTCTTCGCTCTGTGCATCCTTCACGATGTACTTATCCTTAGGCGAACGACCGGTATAGATACCAGTCATTACGTTCACGGCGTTCAGCTCAGTGTTTACGCCCTTGTCGAAACCCTCAAGCCCAGCCTTGGTCTCCTCCTCGAAGAGGTACTCATACGACGGATTGTGAGCAATCACGGTAGAACCCGTAATGCCATACTTTGTTAAATCTAACTTTGCCATAATACTTCAATCTTTATTTGTGAATTTTACTACTTTCTTTAAATCGGATGCAAAAGTACTAATTTATTGAGAATTACGAATGACGTATTAAGAAATATTAGCGTTCAAAACGTTGTTTTTAGGTTAAAGAAATAAAAAACATTCCCCTCCCCTCCACTTTTGTCACGCAGAGTTGGCAATTATTTGTAATTTTGCAGGCATGATGGAATGGAAAAGACTAATTTCGAATAAACGGCTGGGGCAGGAGCACCGGCATGTGGAGAGGCACGACGACCGCACGGAGTTCAAACGCGACTATGACCGTCTGATATTCTCGGCACCGTTCCGACGTCTACAGAACAAGACTCAGGTATTCCCGCTGCCGGGAAGTGTGTTTGTCCATAACCGGCTGACTCACTCGTTAGAGGTGGCCAGTGTGGGCATGTCCTTGGGCAACGATGTGGCACAACGCATTTTGGAGGCAAGAGGAGAACAGGACAGAGGAGAGTTGTTCGGGCAAATCGGACAGATAGTGGCTACGGCCTGTCTGGCTCACGACCTGGGCAATCCGCCATTCGGCCATTCTGGCGAAAAAGCTATCCAAACGTTTTTTACAGAAGGAAATGGCAGATATCTTCAGGAGCAGGTCAGCCCGGAATTCTGGTCGGACATTACCCATTTTGAAGGCAATGCCAATGCCTTCCGACTGTTGACTCATCAATTCAAAGGCCGTAGACCTGGGGGCTTTGTCATGACCTACTCTACAGTTGCCAGTATTGTGAAATACCCATTCTCATCAATGGCTGCAGGGAAAAAGGGAAAGTTCGGATTCTTTGCCAGTGAACAGGCGACCTACCAGCGTATGGCTGACGAAATGGGTCTTACCCGACTTTCTGCCGAGGGTGAGCCGTTACGTTATGCCCGCCATCCATTGGTGTATCTGGTGGAGGCAGCCGATGACATCTGCTATGAAATCATGGATTTGGAAGATGCTCACAAACTGAAAATCCTCTCTTTTGAGACCGTGTCGCGGCTTTTGCTCGATTTTTTCGATGAAGACATGCAGCAACGACTGCGTCAGCGCATCAAGGACGAGCAGTTAACTGATGAAAACGAACAGATAGTTTACTTGCGGGCTTGTGTCATAGGTAAGTTGGAGAATGAGTGTGTCAGCGCATTCCTGAACAACGAAGAAGCAATCTTACAAGGTTCGTTCACTGGCAGTCTTATTGAGCACATTGCCACCACGCAGCGTGAGGCTTATCGACGTTGTGCCAAACTGTCGGTAGAACGCATCTATAAGAGCCGTCCCGTATTGGATGTAGAGTTGTCGGGTTACCAGATAATGGCTACACTGATGGAAAAGATGACGGAGGCGGTGATGAACCCTGACCGCTACTATTCAAAGCAACTCATTGGACGTGTCTCATCACAATATGACATCAGTGCCACAAAGTTGGAAGACCGTCTGATGGCAGTCATCGATTATATCTCCGGCATGACCGATGTCTATGCCCTTGATGTCTATCAGAAAATAAACGGCATCTCGTTACCTATTATCTAACTTCATTCCAGGTTGCATTCAGGTAATGCAGCATGGTGGTCGACTCTCCACAAGATCCTGTATGCTGAATGTGGATGCCACCAAAAGCATTGGGTGCCACATTGGCACTTAACGACACCTCGTGAGGCAGCGTTGATTCGGCAGGCTGCGGGGTGTTGGTATGGACGTGAGCAGTCAGCAGATTTCCAACAAAATCGACGGTAACGGTACATCCCGTACGGTAACAAGTTGCCGACACGGCTTCGGAAATAGGTGTTGTGATGCCGTGATCGTACTTCACTAATAGAAAATCGACGGCTTTGGCATGCTTGGTGGTGCGAATGATGCGTAAACCATACCCTGTCAGCGTCCTTGTATCGAATTTCAGGCAGACATCCATATACTGCCCCGTGGCAGATCCGAATCCCTGACCTGCCGTCTTGGTGGGATCTACCAACAACTCCAGATGCATATCACCATATTGTTTCTCCATGGGTGTGTACATCAGGCGGGCTCCGCGCTGGGTCTGCAATAGCCCCATTCCAATGGCACCATTGAAGCCTTCCTTGTATTCCCACATAGGTTTTTGGGGGTCAAAGGACCAGCTGTATTCTGCCGTATCCAGCGGTTTATAACCGTCAACGGTCCAATAGCCAGGCAAAACCCATGACTGCCATTGGCAGGGGAGGTCGTGAAAATCAGTCTCAAGATGTTTAATCTTCTTCTGGCCTTTGATGTCCTTTATCGCATCCACACGGGTGGTATCGCCCGTCAGACTACCATGCAACTTAGGTACAATCAGGGCACTAAGCTTGTGACCGTTGTCGGCATCGGACAGCTTGTACTCGGGGTATGTAAAATCCTGCGGATGGGCTTTGTCGACACTGACGGGAATACCGTCACGCAGCCAGAGAACTACAGACTCATCAAAACGGTCTTTTAAGTCAAGATTATAAATGAGCTGTGCCACACCTTTCTTGAACTGAAGTGTTGGCTTACGCAAGAAAGACGGTGCAGGCAGGAGACGCGGATGAACCGTCAAGTGGCATGCCGCCTCTCGACCGTCTGGAGTATTAGCCATCACGCAGAAATCGACCGTTTTACCGCTTTGATTTGTTGGGACAACCTGAACGGAATCTATACCTATGGGCGTCAGTGTCACATATTGCCCATAATAGTCTGCAACGCGCCATTTCACCGAGTCCGAGTCGTTGCAAACCAGTGTCAGAGGGGAGGCGTCAGTACGTAGCTCTGCCTCATGGCAATTGATATTCAGATAAGGAATACCATGTGGTATGAGGTGGATATCTTCGGGTAGGACAATGGTGTTCTGAGGTTGGCACATGCCAATAATGTAAGGTTTGTTATTCAGCGTGAAGTTCTTCTGATAACAACGCAACCATGGTTGTGGGTAGGCAGTCCAACCGAGATAGATGCTGTCGGAAGGAGCGTGGTAGCGGCAGTCAATGACGGTGACAGGTCCACCTTGTTTACAGAAAAACAACTCGCGGTTATTGCCCTTGACATAGAAATCGCAGTCGACAAACATGGCTCCACGGCCAAAGGTACTCCAAAAGGGTTTCTGTCCATAAAAGTCGAAATCGCAATGGCTATAGATAGCATTGCCGTTCAGCGCGTCGTCGGTACATTCAAAGTGACAATCCTCATAAGAGGAGTAGGAAGCACCATTTAGCGGGTTCAGGTTCAGACGGCTAATAAAACGTACCTTTTGGGCTGTGAGAGAGTCTCCATGCACATAGCCGACATGAGCCTGAGTGATGGCATCACTGCGTTTGGGTCGGTTTAATCGGGGATTCTTAGGATAAATAAGGTCCACATTACAATAGTTTCCCATGGTGAGGTTCTCCACCTTTAGCGTCTTCACCCAGAAATCAAACATGGTAAAGTTTCCGATGGCTCCCTGTGTTTGTCCACGTTGTGAAGCCAGTACGACATCGTGCGGTGATTCACCAAGCCCCACCAAACGAAGGTGAGGACAACGAACCTCCATGCCAAAAGGCTCTCGTCCGTTCTTGCCGACTTTCACAGTTTGGTCGTCGGGGTCATCAATCCAATAGACACCAGAGGCTATGTAAACCGTGGTGCTATCCGTAAAGTGCTGTGCTGCTTCCTGAAATGTAGAATAGACATAAGGGGTTGAACCTGTGGTACTTCCATCCACCATAATGTGGTGGGAGTCAAGTTGCTGGGCAGTAGCTGCTAACGGCAACATACCCATAAAAATCAGAAACTGAGACTTCAGGAGACGTAACACAACAGAAGGGGGGTGGGGGTGTTATTTGTCCTTATAGATAATCTTATTGGCGCCGGAGGTGATCTGCAACTCGTCACGGTGCTGGCGCATAAAAGAGTCGATGTGGCGCTTGCGTTTCTCCTCAAAGATCTCATCAACAGCGATCAGAATGCCTGTCTCTTCGACGTCACCAAAACCGTAGTTGATGGCGGTGCCAAAGAGCTTCATGGTGGGCGACAGTCCCATATAGGCATTGACTAACGGGGGTATGTTATAACCAAGCTTGCGGATTTCACGATTTAAGATGAGATAGTCGGCCTTGAAGGTATGACCGCTGAAAAGGGTCTCTAATTCCGCTGGGTCGGTTTCCAGTTGCAACGGTTTCATCGGAATGATGAGGTTCTCGGTGTCGTCGAAGTGCTTTTTCAGGAAATACAGTATCATGTCGCGACCCTTACGGATATAGGAGGGATACATGGTCATCTTGCCGAAGTAGTATTTGATGTTCGGACGTATGACGGTCAGCGCCCCGAGTCCGTCCCACAGATTGTCGAGGGCAAAAAGGCTCTTGGCTCCCATGCGTGAACTCTGGTAGGGAGGTGCCACAAAGGAACGGCCTAACTCGACGGTCCAGGGGGCATAGTCGCGCAGAAACTTGTCGGAGAAGTGGAACATGTGACTGGTAGCGAGGATGGGCTGTCCCTGGGCGTCGTATTCCCAGTCGGTGCCTAACAGGTAACGGTAGCCGCCGATGATCTCTTCTTCGTCAGGGTTCCATACAATGAGCTGTTTATAGCAGTTGGGACTGGTATCGAACTCGTCGATGTCGGTCTCCTTCCCCGTTCCGCCGCCAGCTTCACGAAAGGCTACTTCACGCAGCCGGCCAATCTCTCTCATCACGTTAGGGGCATTGTGTGCTGTGACGACATAGATTTTGTTGTTGCTCTTGTTGGTCATCCGTAACTGCTTGTCGGGACTCAACTCGCGTTTGAGAACGTCTTTGCTGATAGGCTGGATAATGGGCTGTTCCTCCATGGGATTTAACGTTTTAAAGGTAAATATATAACGGTGAACGTTGAACGCTCGCTACAATGAATAGACCTGGTCCTGTACGTATTGGGCCCACTCCTTAGGGGTACGGCTCTTGTCGAAGGTCTGCCAGGGGATGGGCTTGCCTATCTTCACTTCAAATGTCTTGCCCACGTTCTTGTACATCTCGTCGACCAGAAAGAGCATGGCAAGGTTGAAAGGCAGAAAACGGTCGCTGAAGTTGGCGAGACGATAGAAGAACTTAGAGTTCTGCCCGCTGAAGTGGATGGGTACGACATCACGGTGGTACTCAACACTTTTCTGGATGAAGGTCTTCGACCAGGGTATGTCACGGACAACTCCCTGATGCCGGCGGGAACAGATGCCGGCGGGATACATCAGCATGTGGTTCTGACTCTCAAAACCAGACTTGACCATAGCAGGGAAGTTCCGGCTTTGCTTGCCGGTCTTGTTGATAGGTATGCTTAACGGTGCCAACCCTGGAAGGTACATCAGCAGATCGTTGACAAGATAGCGGAAACGTGAGTCGTAGAAGCGCCCGATGATGGCTCCCAATGCTACACCGTCAGCACCGCCTAACGGATGATTGGACACAAAAGTGTAGAGCCGGCCGTCGTCTGGTTTCGGCAGATTCTCAGTTCCTTTCACGTCTAACGTCATCTGCAGATAGTCTACACACTCACACAACCAGTCTGTCCCGACCTTATCACGTGACCTCCAGAGGAAGGCGTTCACTTCGTCCTGATGGGTAATGCGTTTGAGCCACGACACCAAAGGCCGCGGCAACCATCGGGCCTTACTTCCCATTTTGTTCTTGAGGATGTTATCAATATCGATAGTTTTCTCAATCATTTGTCCCATTTCTCTCAAAACTCATTAACACCATGCAAAGGTACGAAAATTACGTTGAACGTTGAACGTTGAACGTTGAACGATTTGCCTTTTTTAATTTTTTTTATCTTTTTTCGTTGCAATCAACATACGTTGTTGTTTTCACATCGAGCCTGCTCACACTCGGCAGAGCTCAAGTTAACTTGGCTCTGCTCTCGCTTAATCGCAGCCTTCACCGTTCAACGTTCACCGTATATTTTTCATTTGCCTGGAGAGAAACGGTTTGGCTGGTATTATTATATAGTAGGATAACGGTGCCAGGACAGCGGGCTTTCACTGTGATGGCATTTACCACTCCTTCGTTCCAGGAAAAGCTAACTTCGTAGCCCCCGCGAGCACAGAGACCACTGACGCTGCCGTCGTTCCACTCCATGGGACAGGCCGGCAAAAGCTCTATTACGGTGAAGGCTGCGGTTAAACGAGAGCAAAACGATGCTTGCATCGATTCTGCCGAGCGTGAGCAGGCTCGATGTGAAACATCAACGTTGAACGGTTGGTGGCTCTGCATCAGCATTTCGCAGACACCGGCTGTACCGCCGAAATTGCCGTCAATCTGGAAAGGAGGGTGAGCATCGAAGAGGTTCGGATAGGTGCCGCCACCATGACTGTAGTTGGGTGTCTTATCCTTTTCCGGTGCTACGGCGGTCAACAATTTGCGATAGATCTGATAGGCCTTCCCGGCTTTTTTCAGTCGTGCCCAGAGATTGATGCGCCATCCTGTTGACCATCCTGTTGTTTCATCCCCCTTCTGAAGGAGGGTCTGCTCACAAGCTTTCTGGAGGTTAGGGTCTGTCAGATGACGCCCCGGGTAAAGGCCAATCAGGTGTGACTGATGGCGATGATGCGGGTCACGGTCTTGCCAGTCGTAGTACCACTCGTTGAGGTCACCGTCTTTGCCAATGGTGTAGGGGTGGAGCTGCTGTAACGCTGCCTGGTATATGGCGACAGTATCGCCACACAGGGTGCCGGCAGCTATGACGTCGGACAGCAGCTCGCGGATAATGGCAAGATCGGCAGTGCCTCCATAGCAGGTGACACCATGATAGCCCTGG
>Ga0265298_10005533_pt1 | contig 15814 bp, 10 predicted proteins | sample AusTroGonzalo_MG_3_FD_193486 | JGI IMG/M metagenome (GOLD analysis project Ga0265298, IMG submission 193486) | Bovine rumen microbial communities from tropical cattle in Woodstock, Queensland, Australia - Gonzalo_01 | ecosystem: Host-associated > Mammals > Digestive system > Stomach > Rumen ... | reverse complement strand
TACTCGACGGTCTATCCGCTGGCGATGTTCCTGCGTATCCTGACCGGGCAGATTGTTCTCCTTGCCCTTTGGTCGTTCGTCTAGCGGCCTGCAAATTGAACTGGGATAACGGGATGCGTGCCTCTTCCTTTTCGACCGCTTGCCGCTTTGCTAGGACTTCGCGCGCATTTGTAGCCGTCTTTTCGCCAAATTGGCAAACACGCCTACGGCCATCGGCAAAACCGCGTCGCTCCCCCTCGAACCAAGAAGGTCCGCGTAGGCGTTGTCAGAACAGGCTGGCCAGTGCGAATCCCGCGAAGCCGGCAAAAATGAAAAGCGCCAGGCTGCCGGCAGTGCTCAGAAGGGCGGACAGGTACCTGCCTTCGCGAAGCATCGGCTTGATATCGTTTGCAGCTTGATACGGCGGATTGAACCCCGCCAGAAATCCCAGGGTCAGCAAAAGACACAACTGGGCCGCGTCGCTTTCGATGACTCTGTCAAACTGTCCGCAGAAGGTGCCGATTGCAAAACAGCAGACAGCGCTGACTGCAAGTTTGAGCCGCACAAGGCCACCCTCTGCTTCCTTCAGGCGTCTGCCTGCAAAACCGAGAGCCGCCATGCCAAGCAGGTAGCCAAAACAACACGACAGAAGTATGGGGGTCAATTCCAGCATCAGTTCACTTCCTGTTGTCCGCTTTCCATCCTGCCTCTCTGGCCTTTGCCTGTTTGAGCCAGGACTTGTGCCGGTACATGCGCTGATCGGCCAGAACAAATACGGACTGCACGTCGGGTTCGGCCTCATAGCGCGCCATGCCGAAAGCGATCTGAACGTCGCCAGGCTTTCGGGCGTTGGCATCCACCACATTCAGCTGCTCGAGGAGCTCATCGATGTGGTCATAGTCATGCCCCTGGCAGATGATTGTGAACTCATCTCCGCCCACGCGATAGACGGGGCTGTGCTTGAATACGCTGCACAGAATGCCGCAGGCCTTCTGGATGTAAAGATCACCCGCGTTGTGCCCCAGGGTGTCGTTGACGGTTTTCAGATTGTTGATATCGCAGACGACAACCGCAAAGCCCGGCTTTTCCCGCTTCGCGATTCGGGCATTAAGCTCTTTTTCCGCATCCAGGTACGCGAACTTGTTCTTGACGCCGGTGAGCGCGTCGGTGTTGGCCATTTTCCTGGCCGCGGACAGTGAACGGGCATATTCCTGCTCATGCCGCACCTGGGCATCCTCGTCAAAAACACCGATGATGATCACGGGCCTGCCCTCTTCGACGATCCTTGCCGCCTTGAGCTTGACGTATTGCGGCTCCCCGCCATTTCTTATCATTCGGTAGCTCAGCGTAAACAGGCCATCCTGTTCAATCATCCTGAGCATGTTTTCCTTGGTCATCCGGCTCTGAAATGCCTTCTGGTCCTCGGGGTGGAGCACTTTGCGGCTGTTTTCGCAGGACACCCGGAAGAAATCGCTCCCCTGCTTGGCAATCCCGAGTTTTTCGTAGTCACTGGTGGCACTGAATTCGGAAAAATGTTCAGTTTCCGGATCAACGAAATACTGCACGATGAGATTGCTGTTGAGAGCGCTGTGTCGAACATACGCCTTTTGCTCCTCCCGAGCCTGCTCAAGCGCAAGGTGATCCTTCATTTGCGCGTCAATGTTGCTGACGCCAATGATCATATGGCGGTCGTCCCCGCTGATGCTGGTTGCCTTAAGGCTGACATAGGTCGGCCTGTTGTTGATCAACAGGCGATACCGGATAAAGGCCGCCCCGCGCGCTTTAATTTCCCCAAGCAGCCATTGCTTGTCAAGAGCCGCAATCACGCGTTCCCGATCCTCCTTGCTGATCAGGGTTTGCGCCAGCGTTCTGGCCTTTTCAAAGAAATGCGTTCCCCGGGTTTCGGCTAACCGGTGCTCTTCCCCGGTTTTGTTTCCGTACTGGACGTAGTCATCCGTCTCAAGGTCCACATAGTACAGATCGAAATAATCCTCGGAGAGCGCATCAACGATACTTTCGTAGATGGCGCTCGTACTGAGCGCCTGCCGGTACGCGGCCTTTGCCCGCTCGCTCTCTCCCCTGATCCGTTCCATCTCCGTGACGTCGATCGACATGTCGAGAAGACATAACCTTCCGCTCGAGTCATGGAACTTGAGCTTGGTGGTCTGGAGCTGACGGGGACGGCCTAGCGCATCCGTCACATCTTCGTACAGGACATAGGGCTTGTCCATCCCCAGGGCAATTCGGTCCTCCCTGACAGCGTGCTCGGCCGTTGCCTTGTCGAACAGGTCGTGATCCATCAATCCGACAACGCCAACCGGGGTCTTCTTGTTCGCAAAATCCGCAAAGGCCTGGTTGCAGGCAAGGTAGACGCCAGTCCTTGCATCCTTGGACGAGCTCATGACCGGCATGTTGTCAAACAGCGCTCGGATGGATCCCTTTAGATCCGAGATCTTTTTGGCGTCCCTGGCGGCCTGTTCAGCTGCCGAAATGCGCTGTCCGAGCCTTTGCCTGTCCTTGTAAAGCAGCACGCCGGTGCACAGCAAAAACAAAATCAGGGATGAAACCGTGTACGCGGTGTTGTTGTTGGAAACCATCTCCGCCTGTTGCCGCAGAAAAACAGTCTTGGCGACGTTCCCGTCCTTGCCTTCATCACCTTGGTGGCTGCCGCGGTATGCGTAGACGCTCTCGACCGCTCCCCGAGCCTCGATCTCCGTTTCCCTGGAGGCCCACATTTGGGAGGCGAACAGAACCAGCAGCAGCAACCCCAGCCAAACAGTGAAATTGACGCCCCGGTCGCTTGCCAGATGCCAGCGGAAATAGACGAGTCCGAGCAGCGCCCAGGCGATGAACAGGATGTAAGCCTCCTTTTCCATTGCGTGAAGCGGCAAAATCCCCGGGACAAGCAGCAACACAATGCACAGCCCCATCAGCACCATGCCCGCCGCGCCGGTATTGCGCTCCAAGGGCTGGTTCGTGCGGCACGCATGTCGAAAGACTCCAACTGAAATCAGCCAATAGGTTGAAACCGCACCAAGCGTTGTGACGTCCACAATCCAGCCGACCGCCGTTCTGCCGAGGAAGGGAATGAATACGGTGAGGGCAACGACAAGTCCGATTGCCCTGCCAGGGATGCCTCTCGCGTTGAGATCGACAAGCGCCGCGGGCGCATCCCCTTCGAGCCCAGCCGCATAAAGCAGGCGGCTCAGCGCGAGCAGGTTCCCGATCAGGCTCGTGAGGATCACGGCAAAAAGCGCAACCATCAGTACCGAAATGCCCGTTTCGCCAAGATAGTGGTGGACTGCATAAAAGGCGGGAACAGCCTTGAGGCCGGACAGATTCCCAGAATCACGCACATAGGCGAGCCAGCTGGAGTATTCCGGCGGGTAGGCGGAAACGGACAGAACGGAAACGGCCAGGTACAGTAGCGTCGTAACGACCACCGAGCAAATGAGGATGCTACGCACCTTCTTGACCGGGAAAGCATATTCCTCGGAAAAAAGCGAGATATTCTCAAACCCGATGAAGGCCCAGGGCGAAATGGCGGCGATATGGACGATTTGGGTAAAAGCTACAGCATCGTCAGTAAACATCGGCAAGTAGCTGAACGAGGATTCATGCCGGAATATTGCGATCACGCCACAGGCCGCAAGGGCAAATGTAAATGTCAGCGCCGCGGCGATCACGATGCGGATCGTCAGCCTTGAACTACAAGAACACAGCCCGCCCACGATCAGAATGGCGGCTACGGCAAGCAACAACTCTCCCAGCCAGATGCTGTAGCCGAATATGCTGTAGTGAAAGCCGAACTGGAAGACATCGCCCATGAAGAAGCGGGCAAAGAGCGGGACTGCGGTGACATTGGACCAAAGGATGCCCAGGTATGTTAAAAGAACAAACCAGAACGAAAGAAATCCCAGGTCATGACCGCTGACGCGCTTTTGAAATGAATACACGCCACCCGCGCTTGGGGCGACCCGGATCATGTACTGAAGATTCCAAGTGACTATAAGGATGACCGCCATGCCCAGAAGCAGGCCCAGGATGGTCCCGAACAGTCCGGCCTTTTGCAGATAGGTGCTGCACGAGACGACAAACGATCCCCAGCCAATGCTGGTTCCGATTGAAACCGCCCAGATCCCCAAGGGCGAGAACACAGGCCTCAAGCCGCCGGGTTGCACCGCTATACCATCCTAATGTCGCAGATTGACAAGAATTTAATCCGGCCGATCGGAGATCACGGCTTCCCTTGTCATCCGACCTGTCGACCCAATCAGTGCCTGGAGTCGGCGCCGCTCTGACTTCATCGGCCCTTCCCCGCCGATGATCTTAGCTCAATTGTCTGTAGGATAAAAAAAATCCGAAGCAGCACGAACCGCTCCGGAATTTTTTGGAAATCTTGGTGGAGATGAGGGGGATCGAACCCCTGACCTATGCATTGCGAACGCATCGCTCTCCCAGCTGAGCTACACCCCCGAATTTTTATCTCGCACGATGTCGAGACGCGGAATTTTGCATAAAGCGACTGCAAAAATCAAGACCTCCAGCGTCTGCGCTTGCGCTAGGGAATCGAAAATAAGACCTTTTCCCCACGTCCCGTCCCATCCCGTTTGTTATCATGGTTCGACTTTGCGCCGGCCCTTCCGGGCTGACTCGGATCAACCCCTTGAAAATGGTGTTTTTTATGGAAAACCGCGTTGTTGTGGCAGTCATCGGCCTGGATCAGCCTGGTGTCGTCGCATGCGTTTCGCAAGTATTTACCAAACTGGGCTGCAACATCCGGGAGATGACGCAGACCGCCCTGCAGAATCAGTTCGCCGGCATCTACATTGTGAACAAGCCCGCCGAGCTCACCAATGAAGCCCTTCAGGAGGAGCTCTCGAAGGCCACCGCCGCCAAGAGACTGCGCCTCACGGTCGTCGCCCGCGACTATGAGCAGGCGAAGGCGGGCCAGAGCGAAGAGGCCGAACCCTTCGTGATCAGCGTCTACGGCGAGGACCGCAACGACATCGTCGGCACGTTCGCCCGCATCTTCGGCGCCCAGAGCATCAACATCGACTCCCTGCGCGCCTTTGCGCTCGGAGAAAACGAATCGATGCAGGTGTTCGAAGTCAGCATTCCGGTGAGCATCGACACCCGGTCGCTGCACAAGGTGCTGCTTGAGCGCGCCAAGGCCATGCAGCTGCACCTCACCATGCAGCACAGAGCCATTTTCGAAGCCGTGCACCGCGTGGCGATCGACCAGTAACCATTTCAAGAGCAAGGAATACCGTCATGCTGACAGACCGCGAGGTACTCTCCACGATCAACATGCTGCGCAGCGAACATCTCGATGTGCGCACCGTCACCCTTGGCATCAACCTTTTTGACTGCGCAAGCCACGATTTCGACGTTTTCGAAGTCAAGGTGCGCAGCAAGATTCAGAAATACGCCCGCCGTCTCGTTGAAACGTGCAACGCCGTCGGCGACCGCTACGGCATCCCCGTGGTCAACAAGCGCATTTCCGTGAGCCCGATCGGCACGGTCGGCGCGAGCTTCACGCGCGAGCAGATGGTGCGCGCCTGCCAGATTCTCGATGAGTCGGCAAAGGAGGTCGGCGTCGATTTCATCGGCGGCTTCGGCGCCCTTGTTGAAAAGGGAATCACCCCGGGCGAGAGAAACCTCATCGATGCGCTGCCCGAGGCCCTTGCCACCACGGACCGCGTCTGCTCCTCGATCAATGTCGGCTCCACCAAGACCGGCATCAACATGGATGCCGTGAGCCTCATGGGCGAGCGCATCAAGGACTGCGCCGCGGCAACCGCCGAGCGTGACGGCATCGGCTGCGCCAAGCTCGTCGTGTTCTGCAACATCCCGCAGGACGTGCCCTTCATGGCGGGCGCCTATCTTGGCGTGGGCGAGCCTGATGTCGTGATCGACGTCGGCGTCTCCGGTCCCGGCGTCGTCAACAAGGCACTGCAACGCGCAATCGCCAACAACCGCAGAAACCTCACGCTCTCGGAAATTTCCGAGGTAATCAAGCACACGGCCTACAAGGTGACGCGCGTGGGCGAGCTGATCGGCAGGGATGTCGCCCGCCGCATGAACCTTCCCTTTGGCGTTGCCGACCTGTCCCTGGCTCCCACCCCCGCCGTCGGCGACTCCGTGGGCGAAATATTCCAGACGCTCGGGCTGTCCTCCATCGGCGCACCCGGCTCCACGGCAATCCTTGCCATGCTCAACGATGCGGTGAAGAAGGGCGGCGTCTTTGCCTCAAGCCACGTGGGCGGACTCTCCGGCGCATTCATCCCCGTGAGCGAGGACAGCGCCATTGAAGCGGCGGCCCGCAGCGGCGCCCTCACCTTCGAGAAGCTTGAGGCGATGACGTGCGTGTGCTCGGTGGGCCTTGACATGATCGCCATCCCGGGCGACACGCCGGCCGAAACCATCGCCGCCATGATCGCCGACGAAGCTGCGATCGGCATGATCAACAGCAAGGCCACCGCCGTGCGTGTCATCCCCGTTCCCGGCAAGGGCGTCGGCGAGGTTGCCGTATTCGGGGGCCTGCTCGGCGAAGCCGCGATCATCCGCGTGCCGGGCGGCAGCAGCGAGACATTCGTCAACTTCGGAGGCCGGATCCCCGCCCCGATCCACAGCCTGAGAAACTGATCGCATTCGCCCGACGCGCATCAATCAGCGGATTCCGGCGGCCAGCCCTGCCGGCATCCGCTTTTTTGTCACCGCCGGCAGGACCGGCATTTTCCGGCGGTTTCCCCAGCATATCGCCACTAATGTTTCACCCCCTGACTCAGTTTCAGAAAACCGTCCTATACTTTCCGGGAAGGCATCACGAGCGTCGCCGCTTGATTGCCCTGCGTCTACTAGGCCACCAAACGCACGGTCGCGATTTGCCGTCCCGATAATTCAACTTGGCGGAGGGTGGTTCTATGGCCTATACCGAGACGACCAGCACCAGCTGGTTTACACGCATCAAGAATTCCTTTGCAGGCACCCTGGTTGGCATTGGGCTGGTGATCGGCGGCACTTGTCTGCTCTGGTGGAACGAAGGGGACTTCGTGGCCACTCGCGATGCTCTCATTGAGGCGCAGAAGGTCACCGAAGAACTCCCTGATATTTCCCGCGTGAGCGCCGAAGCGAACGGCAAGGTCATCCATGCCATTGGACAGGCCACCACAAAGGAAACGCTGAACGATCCGCTCTTTAACATATCGGCGCCCGCGATTTCCCTGCAGCGCTCGGTTCAGTACTACCAGTGGACCGAACAGTCCAAGACTGAAAAGACCAAGGAGCTCGGCGGCAAGGAAGTCACCACCACGACCTACACGTACTCCAAGCAATGGGTGTCCCGCCCCGTCGATTCGAGCGCCTTCCATGATCCTGAAGCCAGGCAGAAGAACACGAACCATGTCCGCCTGTCAGCCGAAAACCAGACTTTCTACGCCCGCAACGTCACGTTCGGCGCCTATCGTCTCCCGGATTTCTTCATCCGCGCCATTTCGACGGATCCCGGCTTTACGATCACCCTTAGCGAACAGGCCCGGGAGGCCCTCGCCCGCAGGCTCGTCCCTCAGGCAGCTACCAATGCCGCGGCCATGGCAGGGGCCAAGGAACTGATTCATGCCAGTCCCACGGGAATGTTCATCGGCAAGGACGAGGCTCAGCCCCGCATCGGCGACATGCGCGTCAAGTACAAAGCCGCGCTGCCCGCTGAAGTGAGCATCATCGCCAAGGTTGCAGGCGACACGTTCACTCGCTACGCCGCCTCCAACGGCAAGACCATCAGCCGCCTCGCCATGGGCGCCCGCGGACTGGATGAAATGTTCGCCGACGCCCACAGCGGCAACAGCACGATGACCTGGATCCTGCGCGCCATCGGCACCGTCATGATCATTGCCGGCCTGCAGATGACGGTTGCACCGCTCTCGGTTCTCGTCGGCGTGATTCCGTTCCTCGAAACGATCGTCGGAGGCGGACTGGGATTCGTCTGCCTGCTGCTTGGCCTGGCCTGGGCGCTCGTCGTCATCGCGATTGCCTGGATCTTCTACCGGCCGCTGCTTGGCATCGCTCTGTTCGCCGCAGCCGCGGCGCTGATTGCGCTCTTGTACATGCGCGGCAGGAAGCGGAAGGCCCAGGCTGCCGCCTGAGTGGATTAACGGCGGAGCCGGCTCTCCCGGCTCCGCTCGCAAGACTCAACAGCATTGTCTCAATGGGAGGTTTTTCAGATGAGAAAGAATCTTTTCGTTCTGGCTCCGGTCACTCTGGCCATGATGTTTGCCGTGACGAGCTACGCATCGCCCTCGGTGCGCGTGAGCGGCAGCACCGTGAGCGTTCAGGAGGCTCTGACCGATGATATGCTCGCACAGGTCAAGGACAGCGTTGCCAAGGTCAGCGATCCCAGCCGCTTTGGGTTTGCCCTGACAAAGCTCACCAATGACGAATTCAACAAGATCATCGAGCTATATCCCGACATCACCACGCTGAACGTCTCCTACGGCCAGCGGATCACCAGCATTGCGTCGCTCGCAAAACTCAAGAAGCTCACCTCGCTCAAGCTGAGCGAAGTGTCGGTTTCCGACTTCACGCCCCTTTCCGACCTCACCCAGCTGCAGAGCATCTCGATCACCGCCAACGCCATGACGAACCTCGCCTGGATGCAAAAGCTCACGCAGCTGCGCTCCCTGGAGATCAACTCCAGCGGCCTGACGGACCTGAAGGGCATCCCGAGCCTGCCGCTTCTGTCGCGCGCGAACGTCTTCAAGGGCGCTCCCGACGACCTGACGCCGCTTGTCGAGGCGCTGCCGAACCTCACCGACCTGAATCTGAACTACATGCGCATCAAGGACCTGAGCCCGCTCGCCAAGCTCAGCAAACTGAAGAATCTCTCGCTGTACGGCGCCGAGGTGGTGGACTTTTCACCACTTGCCCAGGTTCCCGCGCTCACCAAGGTTGACTACTACGCAAGCAAGACCGGAGACTTCTCTGCACTTGGCAAGCTCACCCAGGTCAAGGATCTGCACGGCGGCCTCACCAAGCTCGACAACATCAGCTGGCTGGAGAATCTGCCCAATCTGGAAAGCTTCCAGCTCTTTGCCGAACCGATTTCGGACTACACGCCGCTTACCAAGACCAAGCTGCAAAAGCTCAAGATCTGGTCCATGCGCAATCCTGTCGGCGACCTCGCTCCCGTCTCCCAGATTCCGACACTCAAGGAGCTGATCTTCTGGACGGTGGAGGGCGCTTCCAACAGCAAGTCGCTTGGCGCACTCAAGGAGCTGGACAAGTTCGAGCTGAACACCTACAACAAGAAGGGAGGCGAGCCGTTTGATCTGTCCGCCGCAGCCAACTGGGAGAAGATGCGTGAACTGCGCATCAACGAGTGCGTCATCGTCAACCCCGACGGCCTGGCCGGCCTGAAGAACGCGACGCGCGTCACCATGACCAAGGTCACGGGACCTCAGGACGCTCCGGTGAGCGTGGCCGCTCTTGCCAAGGCCCCCATGCTACGCTCGGTTGACTTCGGCAATTCGAACATCACCGATCTTGACAAGCTCGCCGAGTCGCCCACGATTGAAAACGTGAGCCTGACGAAAGTTCGCGGCGTCTCGTCCGTTGCGGCTCTGCAGAAGATGCCCAAGCTGCGTGCGCTCACGGTCACCAAGGGAGCATTCCCTGACGCCGAGCTTGCCGCATTCCCGTCCTCGGTTCGTGTGAACCAGAGATAAGCCCCACAGGGGCGCAAAGCCCTTTCGACCCTCAAGCGCGGACCGGCTAGCCGGTCCGCGCTTTTCTCACAACGAGAGGGTGTCGTACATTTTTCGCGCGGAAGCAATTGCCGGCTCTCCATTTTTTCCTTCCGTAATTTTTCACGTGTCAAAAATATCTTATTAGGGTTTACCAAAAGCCGCAGAAAGAGATAACATAGTGGTGTCAGAGATTGCTTGTCGGACTCAATTCATGACGCGATCCTGAAATAAAGTCAGATTCACGAAGGAGTCAGAGTATGAAGATTCTCGTTCCGATTGACGGCAGCACCTACAGCCAGAACTCGCTTGAATTCCTGGTCTCTCGTAAGGAACTGCTCCGCAACGATGCCGAAATTGAGTTGCTTGTCGTTCTCGATCCGCTGCCCACGCGCGCCGCAAGGCTCGTCGGCAAGGATTCCCTCGTGCACTTCTATGAAGAGGAAGCGGACAAGATTCTCAAACCTGCCCGCAAGTTCCTCAAGAAGTATGACGTTCAGGCCAAAGAGTCCTTCCTGGTGGGCGATCCCTCCGAGAAGATCGCCGATGAAGCCGAGCGCCTTGGTGCCGATCTGCTCATCATGGGTTCGCGCGGCCGCACGGCCCTGGCCGGTCTGTTCCTCGGCTCGGTCACCAACGGCGTGCTCGCCCGCTGCAAGACCCCGATCCTGATCCTGCGCGGCAAGCCCGCTCCGGAAGACGATGCGATCCGCGTCGGCGTTGCTGTGGACGGCTCCAAGTATGGCGTGGCCGCTGTCAAGTACCTGCTGCGCAATGTTGCGCTGTTCGGCGCGGACAGCCAGTTCTATCTGATCAACGTGGCCAGCGACTACGCCGGCACGGTGATGCCCGACATGGCCGGCATGGCGCTTCCCGCCCTGTCCGAGAGCGAAGTGCTCGAGCTGCAGAAGAAGGAATTCTCCGAAGCAGTCGATCCGCTGCGCCCGCTCTTTGCCAAGGCTGGAATTACGCCCAAGGACGTCTGCCTTGTCGGAAACCCGGGTGACGAGATCGCCGCCTTTGCCAAGAAGAAGGACCTCGACATCATCGTCATGGGCTCTCACGGCTACGGCCGCTTCAAGTCCGCCGTCATGGGTTCGACCGCCATGCGCATCGCCGCACGCGGCAAGGTGCCCATACTGCTGATCCGCTAATCAAGTCTAGCCAAGCCAGGAAAAAGGCGTCAGGAGCTTGCATCCAGGCGCCTTTTTTGTATCAGATGCAAATACAAAAACGCCGCACCCCGCAGATCCTGCGGAGGTACGGCAACTAAGCTTGTATTAACTGCGGATTCTACCTTAATTAATTCGCCCTAACAAAAAAAACGGATGTTTATTGCCTCATGCCAAATTTTGCGTCCAATTTCTGCAATAACCCCTTTTTGGTAGAAACCAACGCTCGGCGGCGTGCATAGAATCTGTTGCAGATGCTCCCTGACGGGCTTTTGCGCCCCGATCCCTGCATCATTTCAGGATCAAGCGGGGCGCACAAGATAATATTTTTAACCAGAGGAATCCACTATGACTACTAACAAAAAGTCATTGGGCCTAGCATGGCAGATGCTGATCGGCCTGGTGCTCGGCGTTGTCGTCGGCGCCGTCATTGATGCTGAAATCGGCAAGACCTACCTGCAGCCCTTCGGTACGCTGTTCATTCGCCTGATTCGCATGGTCGTGGTTCCGTTGGTGATCGCCACCCTGATCGCCGGCGCCGCAAACATCGCTGACATCTCCAAGCTGGGCCGCGTTGCCGTCAAGATCCTGATCCTGTACGCCGTCGGCTCCGCCCTGGCCGTGATCTTCGGTCTGTTTTTTGCCAACATCATCGATCCGGGCCTCGGCCTGAATCTGTCGACCGAAGGCCTGAATGTCAAGAAGGTGACCGCTCCTCCGATGGTGCAGACCCTTCTGAACATCGTCCCGATCAACCCGATGGAAGCCCTCTCCAAGGGCGCCATGCTCCAGATCATCTTCTTTGCCATCATGTTTGGCTTTGGTCTGGCCGGTCTCGGTGAAAAGGGCCGTCCGCTCGTTCAGTTCTTCGACCTCGTCGGCCAGGTGATGATTCGCGTCACCAACATGGTGATGGCCTACGCTCCGATCGGCGTGTTCGCATTGATCGCCTTCACGGTCTCCCGTCACGGTCTCGCGGTTCTGCTGCCGCTCGGCAAGCTGATCCTCGCCTCCCTGATCGCAACGGTTCTGTACGTGTTCCTCATCCAGGTTCCCGCGGCCAAGTTCCTTGGCGGCGTCGGCGTGATGCAGTTCTTCCGCGGCATCGCCGAACCCTGGCTGATCGCCTTCACGACCTGCTCGTCTGCAGCCGCTCTGCCTGCCAACATCCAGGCGGCCCGCCGTCTTGGCGCAACCAAGTCGATCACGTACTTCTCCATCCCGCTCGGCAACACCATCAACATGGCCGGTACGGCCATCTACATGGGCGTTTGCGCCGTGTTCGCCTCTGAAGTGTTCGGCATGAGCCTGTCGATGTCCGACCAGATCACCATCGTTCTGATGGGCGTTCTCGCCGCCATCGGTACCGCTGGCGTCCCGGGCGCTGGCCTGATCATGACGACCATCGTCTTCACGCAGGTTGGCATTCCGCTCGAGGCTGTCGCCCTGATCGCCGGTATTGACCGTATCCTCGATATGATCCGTACCTCCGTGAACGTGACCGGCGACGTCATGTCCGCCATCGTTGTCACGAATTGGGAACACCAGCTGCACGCTGACAAGCTTGAGGCTGACGAGGGCAAGGAGATCATGTAACAGGGATCTCGCTCAGGGGCTCGGAGGAGTCTCTGAGGCCTGCCTGCTTCCGAGCCGGTCTCTCATCAAGAGGCCGGCTCAAATTTTTTTGCCTCTGAGAAAGCCGACAGCCTCACGATGTTTTATGATCAGCCTGTTCGGATCATCGTCAGAAAACTACATAAATCGTTACGAATCCGTCTATTTTGCAGTCGGGAGCTTTCTTGCATGACTATCGTCAATCCTCATTTCCTTCAGCTCAGGAACTATCTTTTCACCGGACTCGCCGCGAAGGTCGCCGCCTTCCGCGCTGCGCACCCTGATAAGAAACTGATCAGCCTCGGGATCGGGGACGTGACGCACCCGCTCCTTCCCGTCGTCGTCACGGCGCTGCATGAGGCCGTGGATGAAAACGCCTCCCTTGCAGGCTTTCACGGCTACGGCCCCTCAAACGGCTACGAGTTCCTCCGCGAGGCGATCGTGAGCGATTACAAGAGGCGCGAGGTCACCCTGTCCATCGATGAGATCTTCGTGAGCGACGGCACCAAGAGCGACATCTCAAACATCCAGGAGCTCTTTGCCCTGGATTCGGCAATCGCCGTCTCCGACCCAACCTACACCGTCTACATCGACTCGAATGTCATGGCGGGGCGTGCTGGCGCGATGATGGCCGACGGCCATTTTTTCAACTTCACCTACATGCCCTGCACCCGGACAAACGGCTTTGCACCCGACTATCCCGACAAAAGCCCTGATCTCGTGTACCTGTGCAACCCGAACAATCCGACGGGAACCGTTCTCACCCGCGAGCAGCTCGAGGGATGGGTGCACTGGGCTGCTGACAACCACTGCACCATTCTCTTTGATGGCGCCTACGAGGCCTTCATCACCCAGAAAGACATCCCGCATTCGATCTATGAGATCGAGGGCGCGAAGGAAGTCGCCATTGAGTTCAGAAGCTACTCGAAGACTGCAGGGTTTACCGGGCTGCGGTGCGGCTACACCGTCATTCCGAAGGAGCTCAAGATCTATGCGCCTGACGGTTCGCCCGCGGACCTGAATAGTCTCTGGTACCGCCGCCAGTGCACCCGGTACAACGGCTGCCCGTACATCGTGCAGCGTGCGGCGGCAGCCACTCACACCCTTGAGGGGCGCTTCCAGATCCGCGAGGCGATCTCCGGTTATCACAGCAATGCCGATGGCATCATCGAGGCCCTGAACGATATCGGACTTACCACTTACGGCGGCATCAACTCACCCTACATCTGGCTTGCAACCCCCAAGGGAATGAGTTCATGGAGCTTCTTCGATATGCTCCTGGACAAGGCCGGGCTCATCTGCACGCCCGGCGTCGGATTCGGCTCCTGCGGCGAGGGGTACGTGCGCATCTCCGCGTTCGGAACCCGTGAGGACAATCTCGAGGCGATCGAGCGCCTGAGGGCTCTCTGAGTCCGGACAAGCAAAGAGCCTGGACCGTTGAGGGTTCAGGCTCCTTCTTGCGGTATTCCGACGAATTCCGCTGCTAGATGTACTGCACTGAATTGATGGCGTAGTGGATGAGTCCCTTGGGGGCCTGCACGGTCACCTCGTCGCCCTCGAACTTGCCGATCAGGCTGCGCGCGATGGGACTTGAGATCGAGATCTTGCTCTGCTTGAGATCGGCCTCGTCGTCGCCCACGATCTGGTACGTCTTCACATCCCCCGTATCCTCGTCCTCAAGCTCGACGGTTGCGCCGAACACAATGCGGTCGCCCGCCTGAAGCGTCTTCGGATCAATGATCTGCAGCAGCGGCAGCTTGCCCTCGAGCTCGGCGATGCGGCCCTCGATGTGCCCCTGCATCTCCTTGGCGGCATCGTACTCGGCGTTCTCCGAGAGGTCGCCCTTTTCACGTGCTTCGGCGATCGCGGCCACAACCATCGGGCGCTTGACGCGCTTTAGTTCATCAAGTTCGCGACGCAGCTGTGCGGCGCCTTGTTCTGTAATCGGAATACGCTTTTCCATCGTCCAATCGTTCCCTTCAGGGACAGTCTGTTAACAGTCAAAGGAGCGCATTCTACGCGCTCCCCTGACCTTGAGTGTTTCACGCGCCCTTACTTGGCGGCACTTTCGTGCAAATCCTGCAGCCTGAAGACCTTGGCGTCTGCAAGATGGCGGATGCCTTCCACAGCCGCACGGCCTCCGGTTGCCGTCGTGAAGTACGTCACGCGGCTCGCAAGGCACGCGAGGCGAATGTCCCTGGCATCGCTGATTTCGCTGCGCGTCTCGTTGCTCGTCGAGATCACCATGCAGATGTCATGGTTCTTGATGCGATCGAGAATGTTCGGGCGGCCATCGCTCACCTTGTTGACACGCTTGCAGTCAATGCCGGCGGCCGTAAGCACACTGGCCGTACCCGTGGTGGCCACGATCTGGTAGCCGAGCTCGCTGAGCGCGGCGCCGATCACGATCGCCTTGGGCTTGTCCTCGTCGCGCACCGAGAGGAATACGAGGCCTGGCGGCGGCAGCTTGCTGCCCGTGCCGAGCTGGCTCTTGAAGAGCGCCTCGCCGAAGGTGTCGCCAACGCCCATCACCTCGCCCGTGGAGCGCATTTCCGGTCCAAGCACCGGATCGACGCCGAGGAACTTGGCAAACGGAAACACAGGATCCTTCACCGAGAAGTGCTTGGGCTGAATCTCGCTTGTCACGCCCTGCTCTGCAAGGCTCACGCCCACCATGCAGCGCGCAGCGACCTTGGCGAGCTGCCTGCCGGTCGCCTTGGAGACGAACGGAACCGTGCGGGATGCGCGCGGATTGACCTCGAGCACGTAGACCTTGGGCTGCTCGGTCACGGCGTCCTTGATGGCGAACTGCACGTTCATGAGACCCACGACATGCAGAGCCTTGGCCATCAGCACGGTCTGGCGGCGCACTTCGTCAAGGATGTCCTTCCTCAGGCTGTAGGGCGGCAGCGAGCACACGGAGTCGCCCGAATGAATGCCTGCGGCCTCAACGTGCTGCATCAGACCGCCGATCACGACGACATTGCCGTCGCTCACGGCATCCACGTCCATCTCCACGGCGTCATCAAGGAACCGGTCGAGCAGAACCGGGCTCTCCTCGCTCACCTGGATGGCCTCGTGCATGTAGCGGCGCAGCTCGTCATCGCTGTGCACAATATCCATGGCGCGGCCGCCAAGCACGTAGCTGGGGCGCACGACGATCGGGTAGCCTATCTGGTTGGCGCAGCGCACGGCGGCTTCCTCGGTGTGCGCAGTGCCGTTTTCGGGCTGCAGCAGCTCGAGCTCCCGGATCAGCTTCTGGAAGCGCTCGCGGTCCTCCGCGCAGTCAATGGCGTCGGTCGCCCCAGC
>Ga0265298_10005532_pt1 | contig 15814 bp, 11 predicted proteins | sample AusTroGonzalo_MG_3_FD_193486 | JGI IMG/M metagenome (GOLD analysis project Ga0265298, IMG submission 193486) | Bovine rumen microbial communities from tropical cattle in Woodstock, Queensland, Australia - Gonzalo_01 | ecosystem: Host-associated > Mammals > Digestive system > Stomach > Rumen ... | reverse complement strand
CACGCTCCTGGAGAAGAAAGTGAAGAACGAATGGATCCGGCACCTGATCCTGCTGGCTTCTGTGCTGCCCGGGGTGTTTTATGTCCGGACCGACGATTATTTTACCGCCCTGGGCCTGATGATCGGCCTGATCGCCGCCTTCCATTTTGAGGAGAAGTTCGTGAATTTCAGTGATACCCGGAATATCTGGGCGATGATCCTGCGGGTGGTCGGAGCGTTCGCAATCTTTCTTGTGCTGAACAAGCTGCTGAAGATGCCCTTCAGCACGGAGTTCCTCACAGGCGGGACCCTGGCGGCTTTCCTGGTCCGCACAGCCCGCTATGCCATCATCGTCTTTGTGATGATCGGTGTTTACCCGAAGGTCTTCCCGCTGTTTGAAAAGATCGGGAAAAAAGAAGAAGCGTAAGGCAGTCGGAAACGGAGAATCAAACGAGGTGTTTTCATTGAAAAAAACCAGACTGTTCGTCATACTGCTGTGCACGGCATTGGCAATGATGATCCTGACCGGCTTCGCTTTCGCGGAGGAATCGGCAGAGTCATCCGAAACCATAAAAGTCAGCTATCTCGGGCCACAGGGTACCTATACCGAGGAGGCCGCGCAGTTCTGGTTCCGGAACGGAGAAGTGCTGATCCCCAAGGCGACGGTAAACGATGCCGTGACAGATATGCTGACGGGAACAGCGGATTTTGCCGTCATACCGCAGGAAAACACCCTGGGCGGCGCGGTGGTCAATTACGTGGACGCGCTGATCGCGGCTGAGGATGCCTATGTGGTGGGTGAAGTGGTGCTGCCAATCAGCCAAACCCTGATGGGCGTGCCGGGCACGGTACTCGCGGATATTAAGACGGTCTGTTCCCACGCCCAGGGTCTGACCCAGAGCGCTGCCTGGCGTGCGGAGCACCTGCCGGAGGCCGAGGCTGTGGAGATGTCCAGCACGGCCGCGGCAGCCAGCCATGTGGCAGAACTGGGAGACAAGACCGTTGCCGCCATCGCCGCGCCGGGAGCTGCGAAGCTCTACGGCCTGGAGGTGCTGGCAGAGAATGTTCAGATCACCGACGCCAACAGAACGCGCTTTTATGTGCTCTCCGGTCAGCCGCTGGAGGCGGATGGGCTGACGCGGGCCGTTCTTGTAGCGACGTGCGAGGGCAGCCGGATCGATGACATTCTCATTGCGCTGCATGATGCGGGGCTTGAGCCGGTGTCGCTGCATGACCGCCCTGAGGGCAGCAGTCTCGGCAGGTACCATTATGTGATCGAGGCAGAAAGCGAAACAGGGATTACGAAAGCCCAGGTCCGAGCAGTATCGGCGCTGGAGGGCGTGCGGTTCGCCGGATGTTTCAACGCGGCGGAGAAGAGCTCGGCAAGGGAACATTGAAATAAAAGCTATTCATGTCCTTTCTCCTCGCCCTGAATCGTTTCTTTTACATCCTTTTCAATTTCGGAGAACAATTCATTGACATCGTCATCTGTGTAATTTGGCGTTTCATACTTTTCGGAAAAGACAACTTTGATGCTTGCCAGCCGTCCGGCCAGACGCCTTTGCTTGCGAAGATCATGGCCTGTCAGGAAGATAAAGTCGCACGATGCTTCACCCATAAACCAGAACAGGATATAAAGCAGCTCGCGCGGCACTTCTGCCAGAGTCCGTGTGAAACACAGAAGCACCCCTGAAAGGATCATGCCTGTCAGCATCAGCCAGAAGGTCTTTGCATTCCTTTTTTCTTCCTTTTCCACCATTCCGAGATCATAGGCGAAATCGTCCCGGATCACCTCATCGATGGTCTCTTTCTCATCCTGAGTAAGGCAATCCCCAATGATGTTCACGATCAGGGGACAATCCTCCGGCGTCACTTCGGCAGCCGTTGTGAGATAGTCAAAAAATTCCGTGTTCAGCGTCTCATAACCCTTATCGCTGTATGGGTTGATCACATCCCCGTAGTCGGAAATACGGCAGGGGATCGTCGCGATCCCGTTCCTGACATAATCCCGTTTGATGCGGTAATCCAGATGTCCCTTTCTTGATTCGAACAGTCTGATGATCTTGCGTTTAAACATTTTTATATCGCACCTTCTTTCTGATTCAAAAAAGGGCAGCCTGAACTCCTGCAGGCTGTCCAAAGGATTGCGTCAGTTGTCAGCTATCATTTCCGTTCTCCTGTTTATATCGTCAGACCCATTCTTTACCATTTCCCGGGTTCAGGGTGCACCCGCCAAAGCTATCGCCCGCGTTAGCAGACCCTCTTGGACGACCCGTTCCCAAGGCGCTCTGCCCAGGACATCATCAGGTCCTCCCGCCTTCCGAACAGATCCTTCTGCATGCCGATGGTATCATCGAAGACCATTGTCTGGCGGTCGTCCCCTGAGAACTTCTTCCACTCGTATTTGCTGGTGGAGGGGTTGCCCGTCCGGGCAAAGTTGGTCCACATCTCTTTTACGACGTGGCGAAACTCGCACTCTTCGTTACTGATGGTCTCTCCGCTGCCCATCGGGTCCACATCGGGAGTGTCGAACAGATACGGAATCTCGGCCGCGTGTATTGTACCGAGCTCGGGGGTTGCCACCGGCTTCCTGATGAAGTACATGTATGTGTTGCCGCCGGCGGCAGCGTGCCTGATGGCCATATTGGTGTTGCCGGCGCGGAAGTTGATGTCGTTGCAGTATTGCTCCAGAGAGCTCAGCTCGCTTTCGTCTTCGAGTGTTGCCATGAACTCGTCGTACATGGCCTTCTCCTGGTCGTTCAGCAACGCGCGGTCCCTCTTCGCGATCCACTTAAGCGTATTTGCGAAGCTTTCTTCGCCGCCCTCTATCGGAAGGAAGTACCTGATTTCGTCCTGGTTTGACCCAATCATCAAATCGATCCTGGACCTCTTCCCGTCTCCCCACATCCCGTACATGACCGCCCGATCCTCGGGCAGGGTGATGCCGTCGAGGAGCGGGAAGTTGGCAGTTCCGAGAAGGCAATTCTTGTCAATGGCAGCTGCTTTCGCATAGGCTTCTATAAGCTGCTCGGTGGTGAGTTCCATCAGCTCATCCATGGTCTGGCAGCCTGTTGCGGTCAGGAAGTTCTGCGTGACGTGGATGCCGTGCTCCATCGTGTCGCAGTAGGCGATATTGGCGCTCTGTGCGATGCATCTCCTGAAGAGCCCTTCGCTTCCGTCGATGAGCGGGAGGAACGTGACGCTTGCAGAGCCTGCTGACTCGCCGAAAATCGTCACGTTGTCCGGATCACCGCCGAAACCGGCGATGTTTTTCTGTATCCACCTGAGCGCCTCAAGCTGGTCGAGCAGGCCGAGGTTGCCTGCTTCCCTGAAGTTCTCTCCGCCCGGAACCCGCTCGAAGTTCATGAATCCCAGGAAGCCGAGACGGTAGTCGATGGATACAAACAGAATGTCGGGGCACTGTCTGGAGATATTGGTAAGGTCGTAGAGGGGCGACGCCTGGGATTCGGCGCAGAACCCGCCGCCGTGAATCCACACCATGACAGGCTTCTTGCTGTCCGTGCAGCCGGTATTGCAATAGATGTTCAGCACAAGGCAGTCCTCGCCAAACTCCGCCGTTCCTCCCGAATCGTTCGCAGGCCCGATAGGAACGTGGCCGGGCTTTGTCGCGTCGAATACGCCGTCATTGTCTGCGGCAGGAAGCGCCTTCTTCCAGCGAAGCATTCCCACCGGCTGGGTAGCATAGGGGATGCCCTTCCAGATAATCAGCTCGTCTGTCTTTTTGCCAACGAAGGTGCCGTTGTTGCACTTGACTGCGGCGTCAGATGTGATGAAGCTGTCTTTATTCTCGCACATTGAATGGTTCCTCCTTGTGTATTAGTCATTTCGTAAAGGGATGCGGAGTCCTTTAGTTCATCTTCTTCCCGCAGAAATACACGTCCCTCGGCTTGTTGCAGCTGAAGCCTTCGGGCTCCGCGTTAAGCAGGTCGTTGTCGAACACCAGGAAGTCCGCGTCCTTGCCGACCTCGATGGAGCCTTTGGTTGATTCGATGCCGAGCTGCTTTGCGCCGTTGATGGTATATCCAAGGATCATCTCTTCGATGCCCATTCTTTCGTTCGCAGGAGGAAGTACCGCATCGGTCCTGTCATATTCGGGAACAAGGGTTTTTTCGGTTCTCTGACGTGTCATCCCAACCTCCATACCGAGGCAGGGATTCCATTTGGCAAAATCACCGAAAACAATGTTGTCGCAGGACCAGGTAACCAGCGCACCGGTGTCCCATACCGTTTTGCAGCGGAATTCCTTCCGGGAGCGTTCCTCACCGAGCCAGGTCGCGCTGTAACTGGGGTCTCCGGAATGCCACCACGGCGTATAATTTGCGTATACGCCGAGCTTTGCGAAGCGATCCAGGTCCGCGTCGTCCTGAATCTCCAGATGCGCGCAGGTGACGCGCACATGGTAGCTGTCCCCCAGCTCCTTTCGGGCTAGCTCCACGCCGTCCAGCACCGTGCGAGACGCGCGCTCGCCGACGGTGTGCAGGTGCAGGTCCAGGTTCGCCTCGTTGAGATTTTTCAAAAGCTCCGCGATGCCCTCCGCGGTGAAGGCCGTAGAGCCCAGCGTACCGATATCCGCGTAGGGGGTGACCATGGCCGCGGTATGGATCTTCTGGGTGCCGTCCATGAAAATCTTCATGGTGTGGACCTTCAGATGCTCCGTATCATACTCACGCTGGAAGCGCTTGAGCTCCTTGAGGCCCTCCTCGGCATCCCGCTCCGCGTTGACCACAAGGCAGCCATCCACATAAATGGGCAGCTTTCCCTGCTTGTCCAGCTCGCACAGGCGCTTGTAGACCTTCCCGTGGAACTTGGCGTCCCCCGGCAGGCCGGCGTCGAAGACGCAGCTCACGCCGTTGTTCACAGAAAACTCGATCCAGCGATTCAGCGACGCGTCGACCTGTTCATCGGTCAGCTCCATGGAGCTGTCGAGAATGATGGGAATTTCCGCCGCGCCTTCAATACAATTCCCGGTCACATGTCCGTCCTTATCACGTACATACTCGGCAAGTCCCGGGATGGGGTCCGGCGTGTCGTCCGTAATGCCGTGCTTTTCAAGGATTCTGGAGTTCACCCAGATGCTGTGGCCCTCTCCTTCCTGAATCTGAAGTTCAGCGTCCGGGCAGATCGCGTCGAGATCCTCTTTCACGATATCCTCTCCGTTCAGGAAGCGCTTCTCCATATTGAAGCGGTAGCGCTTCTCGCCGGGATTCTCGCGGATATAGTCCGCCATAAAGTCCAGCGCCGCCTGCTTGCCGTCGCACTCAATGCGCGGCCCCATATCCGTGTACTCGAAGCCGACAGGGATGGTCACATGGACGTGGCTGTCGATGATGCCGGGCATGATGAACTTGCCGCCGAGGTCGGTGGCCTCGCCCTCATACGCCGAGAGGCCAGCCTCGTCGCCCACATAGACGAACTTGCCATCCTTCACTGCAAGCGCAGTTGCCAGGGGGTGGTCCCTGTCCGACGTAAAGATTTTTGCGTTCCTGAAAATCTGATCTGCTTTCATGATTCTTCTCCTCCTTCTTTCATGCTGAAAAACTCCGGCTGGGACTGTTGCGGAACAGTACAATAAAGTTAGTTTAAAGTCAGTGAAGTCCTTTAGTTCATTTTCTTTCCGCCAAGGAACACGTCCCGCGGCAGAATGTAGCTGAAGCCCTCGTGCTCCGCCGTGAGCAGATCGCTGTCGAACACCAGGAAGTCCGCATCCTTGCCGGCCTCGATGGAGCCCTTTTTATCCTCAATGCCGAGCTGAATCGCACCGTTGATCGTATAGCCGAGGATCATTTCTTCGATGCTCATCCGCTCGCTGGCGGGAGGAAATGCCGCGACGGTTCTGTTGGTTTCGTCAAATCTGGTCTTCTCATTGATCCAGCGTGTCATACCGATTTCCATGCCGAGGTAGGGACTCCAATTCATAAAATCACCGTAAAAGACCTCATCGCTGGACCAGGTCACCAGTGCGCCGGTGTCCCAGATTGTTTTGCAGCGAAACATGGAATGGCCGCGTTTCTCTCCGATAAAAGCTGGCCAGTACTCAGCTGGATTACCGCCTATGTTGCCGCTGTGCCACCACGGCGTAAAATTGGCAGTTACGCCGAGCTTTGCAAAGCGGTCCAGATCCGTGTCATCCTGGACCCACAGATGGGCGCAGGTGACCTTCACACGGTAATTGTCTCCGAGTTCCTTACTGGCCAGCTCCACACCGTCCAGTACCACGCGGGACGAGGCCTCGCCGACGCAGTGCACATGAAGATCCAACCCTTCCTCATTAAGTTCTGTCAGGATCCCGGCGATCTGTTCCGCGCTAAAAGCCGTAGCCCCCAGCGCACCGGTATCCACGTAGGGCGTTACCATCGCCGCGGTCTCGATCTTCAGGGTGCCGTCCATAAAGATTTTCAGCGTATGTACCTTCATGTGGTCCGAATCGAACTCGTCCCTGAAGCGTTTCACGCCCTCCAGGGCCTCCTTCATTTTCCTCGGCTGCGTGAGAACATAGCAACCGTCGACGGTGACCGGCAGCTTTCCCTGCCTGTCAAGCTCGCGCAGATATTTGTAGATCCGCTCGTTCATTCTGTTGTGTTCCGGGAAACCGGCGTCAAACACACAGCACACGCCATACTTTACAGAGGAGTCGAGCCAGCGCAGGACCGCCACGCTGATTTGCTCGTCCGTCAGGTCATTTATTCCGTCAAAGAGGATTGGCCAACTCGCGGTTTCGTAAGAGTTTCCGGTCACATGTCCGTCCTTCCGGACGTAATAGGCGAGGCCCGGCACGGGGTCCGGCGTGTCATCGGTAATGCCGTGCGCCTCGAGGACCCGGGAATTCACCCAGTTACTGTGCACCTCCCCCTCCAAAACCACAATCTCCACGTTCGGGCAAATCGCGTCAAGGTCTTCTCTGGTGAAATCTTCTCCGTGCAGGTCGGCTCTCTCTACCATGAACCTGTAACGCTTCAGGCCGGGGTTCTTCCTGATGTTATCCGACATAAAATCCAGAGCGTCCTTTTTGTTTGAACACATAACGTACACGCCCAGATCCGTATACTCAAATCCAACGCCGGTGGTCACATGGACGTGGCTGTCGATGATGCCGGGCATGATGAACTTGCCGCCGAGGTCAGTGACAGATCCCTCATACGCCGCAAGCCCGGCCTCGTCGCCCACGTAGACAAACTTCCCGTCCTTGACCACCAGCACAGTAGCCTGGGGGTGCTCCCTGTCCGATGTAAAGATTTTCGCGTTTTTGATGATCTTGTCTGCTTCCATGTTTATTTTCCTTGCCATTTGTCAAATATAAGGTTTCGATCACAATATGATGCGATTTCTCCTGTTCCTGAATAATACAATATCGCGTATTCTGTTCAGAAAGTAAAATCCTTCGGGACGTAGTCAGCTGGAATTTTCCCTTCCTCAATCAGCTTCTCATAGCAGATCCTGCCCTCATCATAGCCCCCTGCTGCACCGCCCTCCGTCCAGGATTTCCAGAACAGGTCGGCTGCTTTTTCATAGTCCTGTTCCACGGCCAGCCCTTCCCTGTACAGTTCTCCCAGGGCTTTCATGGCATAAAAGGAACCAAGTTTCGCTGCTTTACACCAGTATTCATAAGCCTTTTCATAGGATTGCTCCACGCCGGCGCCTTTACAATACTGGTAGCCGATCATATAGAGTCCTTTTTCATTGCCCTGGTCAGCTGCTTTTGTGAAGTACTCAAGCGATTTGGCATAGTCCGGTTCGATTCCTTCTGCGCCTGTTATATACATATGCCCAAGGTTATACCATCCGTCTGTATTCCCCGCTTCGCCGGCCTTTGTGAAGCAATCTGCCGCTTTCGCTGTGTCCTGTTCCACACCATATCCGTCAAAATACATGGCCCCTAACGCATTGATTCCCAGCGCACTGCCGAGTTCAGCCGATTGACTGAACAGTTCAAAAGCCTTACCGTAGTCCTTCACATTGAATGCTTCCCGGCCGCGTTCATACAGTACATCGCCTTCCTCTGCCACAGAGGCAAAGCATACTGTGCAAACCAGCAGGACACTGAGTAATACTGCAGTCAGTTTCTTCATAATCCATTTACCGCCCTTATCTGTCTGTGTTTTTCTGCCGGCCGTTCGTCATCCCTTTACAGGTCCTGATGCGTGATCATATAACGAACAATCGCGGCACAGCGTTCAGCGGCTTTCTCCTTGAAAAGCTCATAGCTCATTGCTTCGGAATCATCCGCTTTGTCCGAAATTGCGCGAATGATGACAAAGGGTGTATCGTTCAGATAACAGACCTGCGCGATTGCGCCGCCCTCCATTTCACAGCATAAACCGCCGAAATCGGCGATAATCCTTTCTTTTTGTTCTTTTGTTGCAATGAACTGATCTCCCGAACAGATTCTCCCCTCAAACACATGCACTTCCGGCGCTGCCGTATGCACGGCCTCCACGGCTGCTTTACGCATCGTCTCATCCGCGGGAAACGCGCATAATCCCGTATAAGGAATCTCTCCCTTTGCGAATCCGATGGCTTCCACTGTAAAGTCGTGCTGAACGGCATCGGTTGAAACAACAATATCTCCGATATCGATCTGTGCGTCAAGGGATCCGGCAACACCTGTGTTGATGATCTCTGTACAGCCAAACAGGCTGATCAATGTATGCGCACAGACTCCGGCGTTGACCTTACCCATGCCGCATTGCACGATCACCACATCAATGCCGTCCAGCTTTCCCCTGCAGAATTCCATGCCGGCGATCACGGAAATCTGAGCATTCTCAACTGCAGACTTGAGCGTTGATACTTCCTCTGCCATCGCGCCGATGATACCGATCACATCCTGACCGGCGGGACGCTGATCCTCGGCACATGCGGAAGGGAGGATTCCGATCATCACGATCAGGACGCAGATGATTATTGCCGGCAGTTTCTTTTTCATTACCGTCCTCCTGCGATATTCTGAATGCACCTGCGCATCATCCTATTACATTCAGGATGGAATCAAATCCGGTCTGTTCCAGGATCTCTTTCACGATTTCGTTGATATTCCGGACCGTGACGCCCTTTTCACACTTCTTCTGCATCATCAGCAGCGCACGCAGGCCGGCGGATGAGATGTAATCCAGCGAGGCGCAGTCGACGTCCACTTCGCTGATCGTGTTTTCACCGGCCGTTTTTTCAAAGAAGGCGATCAGCGCCGGCGCGGTCAGCGTATCCAGCCGTCCGATCAGCTGAAGGCTCAGCTTTCCACCGTCAAGCTCCGCTTTCACGTCAAACTGGTCGCTTTGGGTCCCGGTGGTGTCCAGCGGTTTCCCCGCGATCGGTGTGATCTTCCAGTAAGCATACTGTCCCATCGCCTTCCGGATCGCTTCCGCCTGTTCCGGCGTGGCCATCTTCAGGCTCGCCAGTTCCGGGGCATGTTCGCCGACGATCATCCGCTCAGCTTTCAGTCCATGCTTCGCGAAGAACACCATCGCGTTCCGGATATTTTCCTCCGCATTCCTGGGATTTACCACGAGCGTCCTTGCTGATACCGGAACATCCGATTTATCCTCCGCCTGCTTCTGGTCTTCGAGCAGCACTTCCATAAACCGATCGCCGTAGATCGCCCGGGTAGTCAGGACAAACTGGATCCCGGTTTCCGGATCCGCTGTGATCCAGCATCCGCCGTGCTCCTGAAGGATGCGCCGGATATTGTCGCACAGCTGCCCCGCTTCGGAGTCCGTAAAGTACATCAGCAGTCCTTCCGTGGTGATGCAGACCTCCCCGGAGATGCTGTCAAACACGTGCTTCAGGGATTCATAGTTCGTCGCGTCGCAGCCCTCAAAGCGGACCAGGTCCCGCTTGTTCTCATCAATCAGGGACGTGATGGCAGGCTCCGCCTCGGCGATCGCCGCGGGCAGGTCCAGGCCGACAAACTTTTTTCCCTTCCGTGCGAACTCAATGGCCCGAGGCGTATAGCCGCAGGGCAGGTCAACCTCCGTGAAACCAGTTTCCTCCGCCAGGGCACCCATCGTACGGAAACGGGTTTCCAGCACGATGATATTATGAATCATCTCTTCCGGAGTGGATACCCGGTTGGTATTTTCCAGGGTCAGCCCGAGCTTGTCCGAGATCCGGACCGCGTCCTGGTCACCGGCGGCGGAGAGCTGGAAAAGGGTCATCTTTGCGGTATTGAAGACCGGGTTGATGCGTTCCAGCAGATTCTGGTCGATTGTCAGGTCATTGATATCCATGCGGTTTCCTCCTCGTATGATTTGAATTGCGGATCTTATGGATCAATTGAATTCAACCATATCGTCGTTCACAGCCGCTTGATTATGTCGGTTGAGGATTTTAGGCATTCTTTTCGATCTGTAGCAATCGGGAACGCCGGAGTCCGGTGTTCCTTTGTTCTCTCTCTTTACGCCGCGTCAGCCAGTTCTTCCTCCGCGTATTCTTCCTCGATCCGGTCCAGCGCGTCGATCTTTTCCTTAAACAGGTTCATCAGGTCCTTTTCCGCCATCAGGCCGTCTTCGTTCACTTTTACGTCCGCGAACGTGATGGGTACGATCATGGGCGGTGTCTCCAGGGACAGCGGCTGGATGGAACGAAGCTGCTCCACGCTCTGATAGACCAGTTCCGCCTTGAAAAAGGATTCTCCCTTTCCGTTCACCCAGCGCTCAAACACCACCTTCGCGCCGATGGGCGTGGTGGGTTCGATCGCGCCGGGCAGTTCATAATCGTTGACCCCCAGCGCCGCCAGGAAGGCTGTGATGGTGGAATCGTGCCCGCACAGGAAGGAGAATTCCCGTCCCTGGGCGTTCAGTTCCGCATAGAATTCTTTCAGGATCGGATGGGCCAGGTTGGGAGCCAGCTTCGGCGAAGCGAACAGGATCTCTTCATAGGTGCTCAGGATGCGGCTGATGGACTTCCAGTCGTCCTCCGTAAGTTTGTGGCCGAAGGCGGCTTTCAGGTCGTCCGGTTCTTCATAATACTGGAGCACCAGGGCGTCGGCGACGGAAAGCGCGGTCTTGATCGGGCCGGAGAGCTTCGGTTCGCTTCCTTCCGCCAGGGTAAGCCCGGTCTCATCGGTCAGCAGGTCGCCGTACTTCCCGCCGGCATAAGCTTCGCTGTCCTTCATGTCCACCGTGTCCATCAGCAGGGTGATCGCGCTGCTTAAGTTGTCCCGGTAGGCGTTCAGGCTGTTCCCGCCGCTCAGGGCCACCAGCTCCGCCTCGACGTCTTTTGCGTAGTCGTCGTTCATGAAGTTGATGATCGGCAGGAACGTGCTGTCCCCCTGGTTATACTCCATGTGGCGTTCCACCGGAACAACGGCCACCGGCAGAAGTCCGGCGGAGAAATAACGTGCCGTCGCCTGGGTACGCTGGAGGGAGTTGGCGTAGAAGCGCACCGCGCCGTCCCTGGGGATATAGTTTTCCGGGAACAGCCCCTCTTTTTCCAGCCACAGGCGGAAGTACTGGCCCATGGTGGTCTCCAGCATCGCGCCGCGCAGGGAAAGCTCCCCGGTCTTTGAGGTCCACTCAAACCATTCGTGGGGCGTGATATCGCCGAGTAAAGACCCTTTTTCGGACAGGGGCGAACGGATATTGTGGCGGCTGAGCACCACCACCTGTTTCAGCTGATAATCCTCGGCGCGGCAAACAGACGCCGACGCGCAGATCAGGATCGCGCACAGGATCAACGCAAACAGTCTTTTACTCATAAACGAAGCCTCCTTACAGGATATACCTTATGATCTGTGCCTGCTTCTGTTCCGGCAGGCTGCTTTGCCTATACTCTGTGGTTTTTCTCCGCTGCTGTCAAGAGGGTGTTCCGGATTGTCAAACGGAGATCCGTCCTACCGGCCGGCGAACCTTGTCTGGTCCGCCAGGAAAAGAGCATATCCTTCGGGATTCTTTGCCTGGAATCCCATATGCCCGTTCCCCAGCCAGTCCGTGAAAGATGCCGATGGATACTTCTCCATGACCCGTTTTTTCGACTTGTGCGCCGGTTCCCATTCCGACCGGCAGGGCTTCTGTGGATGAAGACGAATAACGATCAATGATTGATCGGTTATCAGAAACGATTTCTTTCTTCCTGACCGGTATCAATCTGCCAGGAGAGGATCAGAAGATCTTTCCCACTTTCGAGAACATGGAAACGGAATCCTTGAGAATGTCACGCACAATGCGGATACATTCCGGATTCAGGTTCGTATAGGTGTCTTTCACATTGTGATAATAATCCTGCGGCGTGAATGCAACCCCGCAGATGGCAGCAGCCTTGATTCCGACGCGGGAGAAGGCGTCGGAATCGCACGCTCCGGGATAGAACTCGGCGGTGCGCAGGTCGTAGCCGTTTTTCATCCCCGCGAAATACAGCAGGTTACAGACTTCCTCGCTGTTGGACTCGGTATAATTGATGCCCCGGGAAAAGATACGCAATTCCTTTACGGAGTGAATCGTATCCACGGCGATGACCATGGTATTCAGCTCCAGCAGCTCTTCCACGTTTTCACTTGCAAAAGCATGCGCTCCGCGGAGCCCCGACTCCTCGCCGTCGGTGATCAGGCAGGCAATTTCCGTGTCCTCAAACCGCTCACCGCGATCCGCCATTTCCTTCAGAATGCTCATGCTCAGGAAGCAGCCGGTCAGGTTATCATTCGCTCCGTCCACAACGATCTTCCAGTCCACCAGGAAGAGCAGCGGCGCAAACAGAACCGTAAGGACAATCTCAATGATCGCGAAGGTTCTCAACGTGGCTGCCGACAGAAAACCCGCGAGCGCCAGGTTGCAGAAGAGGAAATTCGTCACCCAGAAAAGAACGCCGCATCCGATGCTGATGAAGATCATGGGTTTGGGCAGATACTTGAGAAAGGGCATCTCATATGCCGCGTCGACATGGCCGCAGAGAATGATCCGGCGCTTCGGCGTGCTTTTCGCCTTGCGGACCATATAAAGATTCTGTCCCGTCCGTTTGGGGAAAAATCGGTCGATCACCTGCCGGTAGAGCGCAAATTCGCCCACGAAGCAAACGACCGCGACAATCATCAGCGCCAGCGAGACCAGGTAGGTCCAGACCCGCCCCGTACACGTGCCGGCGATGAAGAAGCCGCACGCGACGATGCAGAGGAATGCCTCCAGCGGCACCGACGCGAGAAAGGCGTGGGGATGGGTCTCAAAGGACTGGGTTCGGATCTCATCCACACAATCCTTCATCGATTCGGCGATCTCCGCTTCCGCGGCGCGGACCGAATCGGATCCTGTCATGCGGCATTTGTAGTTTTTACAGAAGGATTCAATTCCGTCGGTGATATATTTAATGTAATCCATGGCAGGCACCTCATTCTCTTGTGGTCTGGAACTGATGGTACTGCTCCAGCAACATTTTGCGAACGGCAGAGGTGATGCTGACAGTCACCACCGCCGAGATGATCACAAGCACGACCACGGGCAGGAACATGGACAGAAGCTCATTGACTTTCGTGCCCGCTTCATTGATGGCCACGGTGCCAAGCGCCGCTTCCAGGGTGGACGTGACCTCGATCACCGTCCCGGGAGCAAGCCGGACGACATTCAGGTCATAGTGGAACAGGAACGCGGAAAGCAGCAACGGAATAAAGGCACCCATGACCGTGACAACGGAAATGAAGATCGAATAGAGCACCGAACAGTACGGGATGCTGAGCAGCAGGGGAAAAACAAAGATAATCGCTCCCGGGGCACCAAGGGTTGCGGTGGTGATGGCAGCGGAGGCAACGAAACTGACCCCGATGACCCATTTCAGATGGTTTCCGACACCGTCTTTCCGCTGAACGATCAGCAGTTCCACAACCGAGGCGAGCAATATCCCTGCAGATAACCACATGAAATAGGGGATCATCCCGATCTCCGGCACCGTGAAGCGCAGCAGCACGGATATCGCCAACAGAAGTACGTTCAGAGCGACAAACACCCGGCTGTTCCGCAGGTTACACGATCTTTCAATCATTCCGAACAATCCCGTTTTTCCCTGGCGCATGATTTGATTCGTCATCAAGGTGAACCCCTCCATTCTCTCTGACCGGCCCGTACATCCCCGCAAACGGACGCTCATTCCCTGCCCTTTGTGCTCTCCACCAGGTCCCATTTTTTCATACTCTGCATCGTGATCAGATGTCCTGCCAGGAGGAAGACAAAGGTGCTGACCGCTGTCCAGGCATACTGGAAAGCCGACGGGATATACTCCAGGTGACGGACAGAATTATTCATCAGTTCCAGGCTTTTGACCGCGGCAATCCTCCCGACCAGATATCCTGCCGGCAGGGAGAGGGCCAGGTAGAGCAGCGATTGCAGGAACCAGCGGGCGGAGATCTGCCGATGTTGGAATCCAATGGCCCGCAGTACGCTCAGGGACAGTTTCTGTTCATGAAGGTTGTTCTGCCCGGTATTGACCACGATAAAAATGCCGACGATCCCGCAGAGCACAACCAGCATCCACGAGTACAGGTCAAATTCCCTGAAAAGGTCTTCGTACGCTGCCTTCATGACGGATTTGAAGATCGTTGTCAGGTATCCTTCTTCCCGGTACAGGCGGAAAGGGATTTCCCTGCCGTCCGCTCCCTCCTTCAGGCGGATAATCCATCCGGTTTCTTCCGCCTTGCGATACCGGTCTTTCTCCGCCGCCGGCAGATACTGGAATTCCATGGCCATCTGGCGGGAAATGCCGGTGACCGTCGTCTCCGTTTCTCCCACGCTTACGACGTCCCCTTCCTTCACCCCCAGGGCATCCGCAAAGCTGGCGGACAGGACAATGCCTTTCCGGGGATACTCCATCGGCCTGTTCTGCAGATCCTCCAGGGAGACCATGACCGTATCCGGTTCCAGGAACAGCAGCGTCCCGCGGACGGATTTCCCCTTGCAGGAAATCTCCTCTTCCCTGGCCCAGAATCTTTCCGCCGCCGAGACCGATTCGATCTGTCGGATCTTTTCCTCCGTTTCCTCCCCGGGATCACCGGCGAAAAAGACCTGCGCGTCGTAAAGCATCTTCCTTCCGAAGGCGTCCGCCAGGACTTCGTTCTTGGATACGATAAAGGACAGCGCGCCAAAGATAATGCCGACTGCGCCGGTGATGCAGATCACGGAAGTCACAAAGCGGAACGGGTTCCGCCGCAGGCTCAGCAGGCTGAATTTGGACAGCGGCTCCACCCTGCGCAGCAGCAAGCCGGTCAGGCGCCCGACCTTCGGAGGCATGGCCACCGACCTGGATACAGCTTCCGCCGGCTGGATCCGGCTCAGGGAACCGGAAGTCAGCGCCACCGCCAGCAGCCCAAGCGACACAAAGGCCGCCACCGTCAGCGCGTAGACCCAGCCGTTGAAAAGATACGTATAGAACGGCAGCGAGAAGTACGCCACAAAATACTGATTGAAGATGGAGGTGATGATCACGCTGAATCCGCCGCCCAGCAGCGACGCAATGAGCATCAGGATCACGCAGGCAATGCTGAAAAGCCGGCGCACCTCCGCCCGGCCAAAGCCCAGTGCCCGCAGGATTCCGATGCTTTGCCGGCTCTGACGGATCATGATCGACAGGAACAGGAACAGCACGACCATCATGATCCCGACAAAGATCAGCGGAACCATTACCGACATCGAATACAGGGGACCCAGGTTGTCGTTGATCGTCTCCGCCACCTCGGAGTCTTCATAGAGCACGCTGTTCTGAACGGGCACATCCAGCACAGCCTCCGCGTTTTTCAGAACCGCCCTTGGATCGGTCACGTCCGGATCAAACCAGATCAGGAATTCGTTCCGCAGGGGGTTATAGCCTTTCCAGGCCGTCAGCTCATCCCAGGCCTCCTTCAGGCTTT
>Ga0265298_10005531_pt1 | contig 15817 bp, 8 predicted proteins | sample AusTroGonzalo_MG_3_FD_193486 | JGI IMG/M metagenome (GOLD analysis project Ga0265298, IMG submission 193486) | Bovine rumen microbial communities from tropical cattle in Woodstock, Queensland, Australia - Gonzalo_01 | ecosystem: Host-associated > Mammals > Digestive system > Stomach > Rumen ... | reverse complement strand
GAAATATTTTTCTATTTGGGGTTTTCTAGTTCCTTTTGTTGTATTAACAGTATTTATATGGCTTTTTTATTTTGGTGTTATTGAAGTTTCACTAATTCTTGCTGTCATTTTTTCTGTATTTACATGTGTTATCCTTATCTATAGCATTCGTAAATCGCTTAGGCTTATTAAGCATATTCGTAATTGCTATAAGGGAATGGAAGGTGAACGCCTTGTCGGTGAAATGCTAAATAAGTTGAACAGCGATTCAGTTCGCATTTTCCACGACATTTGCGGTGATTGCTTTAATGTGGATCATTTGATTATTAGTACTCGTGGAATATTTACGATAGAGACGAAACATTACGATAGGAAGAAGGGATATAAGTTTCTTTATCAAGGTGGCAGGCTTATGTTCAACGGGAGGCAATGCAATACTCTCATTAATCAGATGGACGGTGAAGCAAGTTTTATTTCGGAGAAAATTGAATCTTTGTGTGGTCGTATTTACCCGATACAAAAAGTCGCCATTATCATTGGTGCGTATATAGAAAATCCATCAGGTGATTTTTCGAAGTATTGGATTTTAAATGAGAATAGTTTCCCGAAATTTTTTACAAATGTCAAGGAAACGCTTTCCATTGAAGAAGTACGCTCTATATCCACTCAAGTTACAGAATGGCTAAAGGTTTCTGTTGATTGATAGAAAATAAGGTTTATAAATAGGGTTTCAAAGTGCTCAGGTTGACAGAATACAAAGTAAAGACATTGAATCACGATTGGTCTGGTATCTGCACCATGAATGGTGTGGATTTTGAGTCATTTTGGACTAAGCGAGAATTCGTCGTATTGACGAAAGTTTTAAAGGCAGAAGAAGTTGTTTTGGGCTTCACTGCGGGGACGGTCCAGCTTTTTGCCCAAGGAAAGATATCAAGTCTAGGTAAGGACTCATGGCTTGTTGTATTGAGTACTGAAAGAATTATTTTGATTAATTCGACCAATCCGAAAGTGCATCCGAAAGTTAAAAGTATTGCGATAAAGAAGGTTTCTGGAATAGTAGCTTCGCAAAACAAGGCTTTAGGACAATTGGTAATAGTTCTAGAAGGTGGCATTGTCACAATAGACAATGCCATGGTAAATACGGTTCGTAGCATAGAAAAAATTTTTGGACAGATAAAGGAAGTTGATGAAGAAAAAGTAAAGATTGAACCGGTACAAACAAAATCTTTAGAAAATAAATCTGATTGCTCTGCCCCCAAGGAAAAGGAAGTGGCGCCATCACAAAAAATTACAAATCCATTCGCAGATGAAGTAGATGAGGAAAATCTTGATGAGGATTTGAAGGGAAAAATCAGCATATCAAAAGCAGCCATAGTTGCTTTTTTGCTTGGGAAAGTTGGTATTCATGATTTTGTTTGGGGACGCCCCATATTTGGTGTTGAAAAGGCTGTTTTATTCATTGCGTGTTTGATAACATCGTATAAGTGCTTGCATGTAATTTCTTCGTTGATTTTATTGGGCTTGGTAGTATGGGTGCTAGTTGACATTTTACGGATGTTTTCGGAAAAATATTTCCACAATAGGCCATGCAGGGAAGTGCCGCGTGCATTGCGTGTGGGCTTGATCATTGTGTGTATTATTGAGGCGTTGGTATGTGGAGGAAATTTGTTTTCGGACATTTACGATTCTACGCTGAAAGATTTTGGCGGTCATGTCCAATGGTATGAGATTATGGATGCTTACAACAATCGATCTATTGCGACAAAGAAACGTTTTGAAAAAAGAAGGTTCAGCATTATTGCAACAGTCGGCTCTATAAATAAGACTACGCTTGGTAATTATGAGGTGGAACTTGAAGGACCTTCAGCAGTTCCCAAAAATTTTTCAAATGAAATACAATCAATGATTTTGATTTTTCCTCACTCTCAATTTGAACCTTTGGAAAAAATGCAAAAAGGAAATGTCTTTGCAGCAAGTTGTATAGGGCGTGGTTCTACTCTTGGAACATATACTGCGGATAAGTGCGTTCTTAAACACGTAAAGCAATATCGCTAATATTCTATGAAACGCTTGTTCCCATTAGTTGTATTCTTGCTGCTTTTTGTGGCGTGTTCAGAATATCCCGAAATGGAAGAGGATATTTTGGCATACCATATTTTTAGCGAAGGGCAAATTGATTTAGGGAATGGCGAAGACGAATATGTGAATATGGTGGCAAAATCCTTTGGGATGGAGCCGAAAGCGGTTCGGAAAATCCAGAAATTTATTTTATCGAAAAAGACGGAATCAAATTTACATTATGGATTCGAGTCCGCCATGCATGCTCAGGTTGTGAAACTACTTGGGAAAAACAGCGCAAGTGCTAGAAAGAAATTTGTGGTGGATGTTCTGGCTCCGTATCTGAATGCATTGAGCAAGAATAATCCTTATAAATCAGGAATCGATAGGGAAGTATTTGAAAATGATATATGTGCCCTGTATGGCAAGTTCTTTGGTGAACCGCCGCAGAACAATTCCCTGCGTGCATTTATAGATGATATTCATCGCTATAACAGTGGTGGAGTTTCCAGTACGGATAATATAAACCGCTTGAATGAAACACTTTTGGAGTATAACCTTTTTGTGGATTGGAATGCCCTGAGTAATTTGAATGTGCTGAAAGTGGAAGAGGTTATTTTGCGGCCGACTCCCTATAAGGGAAAATCTGTTACCATTCTTGGACTTAGGAGGATTGTGCCGGGCTTGTTGCCGTCAAAGGTGGGCTATTATACGGCGGGTTCCAATCGAGTTATTGTGCTGAATGATATGTTAGATTTTCAGGCAGAAGAGAAAATTTTGGAAGTGGAGCAGAACAGGTTCTTTTCCAAGTACGAAGACAGGCGTTTTGTGAAGTTCTGGCATTCCATTGGGTTGGATCTGAATGTGGAGAAGGCGAGCAAGATTTATAACAAGTTGATGAAGAAGGATTTTCTGGGCAGGCCCAGGAGTTTTGTAGCGAGGGCTGTTGCGATGGAAACGGCGATTCACGAGGCTAAACACCTTGTGGACCAGATTGAACATCCGGAGTTGACACTGAACCTGGATGCGGAATTTTCGGCGCATGTGACTTCGGCGATTTTTAACCCGGCGCCCAACGTGGCGCTACTTTCTGCGATACGCCGCATGGAGAATTATGCCATGTATCACAGGCTTTCGTCATTGAACGAGGTGACCCGCAAGTTGTGGGAATTTGCCATCCGTTCTGCCAATGACCAGACCTATTCCGATGATTCCTTGCGTCAGGATTTGGTACGCCTGTATTGTGGTTACCGAACGGTTCGAGAGCATGTTCCCTTTGGGCCGCTGGGTAATTTCAATAGCCAGATCGCCGTAAATGTTGCGGGGCATTACAAGTTGGCAGATTCGCTTTCGCAAACGGTTCTGGAGTGTGTTGATTTACCTGTGACGCTTCCGAAGAATGCGTCGAAAGTGGAGTTTACCACTCCACAGGTTCGGTATCTCCCCGTGGGTGAAATCGAAGTAAAATCAACAGATTCGACACCTGTAAGGCAATTTGACAAGGCGTATTACGGCGGGGTGGGATCTACCTCAATGGAAATCCGCTCCCGTATTGTGATAGAGGAAAGCGGCACTGGGAAGGTTGTGTATCAAGAATAGGTAGTAGCAGTACAAAACAAAGCCCATGGACATGTCTGTCCGCGGGCTTCAAAGTATGGGCTATAATGTGGAATGGCCTTTACTTTTCAATAGGGGTTGCTTTGAGTTTTTCTGCAGCAATCTCCCGTGCCTTTTGGATTAAATCGTCTGACACACCAAGGGATTTAAGGATGTCAATGCCCTCGGTAATGCCCTTGGCTTCGCCCTTGTTGAAGAAGTGCTCGCCGAATGTCTCGTAACCCTTGTTTGCAATGGCTTCCGGGCTGTCCATCTTTATTTCCTCACTCTTGTAGGGCCACTTCCAGAAAAAGTACGAAAGCGACTGCTTGATGAAATCCTTCCCCTCGTCGGTGTTTTGCATTTTGAGTAGGTGCACGGCCGCTTCGCGGAAGGAAATAGAGAACTTCTCGATGTCAAAAATATACTTCATTGCGGTCAATGCGACAAGGGTGATGGGCGAGAAGTCCTTCAATTCGGAGTCATCGATGGCATGCCCCACGTCCAAAAACTCCACTTTGAAAGGGTAGCCGATATCTCGGTAATACTCGGGATAGCCCATAAACCGTCCCTGTGATAATGGATTCCAGTTCCTTTCGCCGTTGTAGACGATGAAGGCGACTACGGGAACATCCTTTTTGCGTTCAAGGAAGAGGTGGTGGTAATACTCTGAAATTTGAAGTAGGACATTATCCTTGCTGGTGGACTTGTGTTCGGCGATGACGCCCACGTAGAGGCCGGCCACACCGCCGTCCTTGATGTTTGCCTCGAACACAAGGTCGGCAGAGCCCGTGTGCTTTGCATTGGAGTGGTTCTCACTGGCGCCCCGGAGGCTCCCCAGGTCAATGGTGTCGAGGAACGCCTTGAGGGTGGGGTTGTGCCGCGAGAAAAGAGTCAGGAGTTCCGCCATGCGTTTGGGTTCGGCAAAAGCGAATCTGAAATAGCGGTCGTGAACGAAGTCGCTCTTGTCGTCTTTCACGGAGTCGACGATAGTGTTGAATTCGTAGGCGATGTCGCGGATTGCCGAATCGATGTGCTGTTCGGTATTGAGGTTTTCATTTTCGGGCATATAAAGGTCCTTTCCGCCCTTTGTAGGCGGGGTTTGGACAAGGAAACATTCCCCGTCTACTGTATAGACGTTTTTTTACGCCGAAATTAGCCTGAAAAAAAATTTAAGGTGAATTTTTTACAATATGGGTCTTGATTGTGCTATATTGTAATTGGTGAATCGTCTGTTAGTATTTGCGGTTTTTCTTTTGTTTTTGGCGGTGCCGCTGTTTGCGGAGCCGTTGCCTGCGGGCGAATCGGGCGCAGGTTCTGTTTCTAGAACCGGTGCCTGCGAATTCGATCTTTATCTTCTGAATCATTTGCGGAGGGAAAACGTGGCGGAAGTCCCGGCGCTTTTGGATTACATTGTTGAGAGAGCGCCCCATGTCCGGCATGAACTTTGCAAGGAAAATTCGACGCAAAAATGGCTCACCCACAAAGTCCGGGAGTTTTATTCAAAGGATTATATCAAGAATCATAGCGTCCCGGTTGTGCATACGAGGTATTTTGGTTTTGCGGGGGAAGAGGTTGGCGGGCGGGTGCTCACAGAGGAAGACAATGCCGCCTATAACCTCATATTGGATTTTATTGTCGCGAAATACGATATGTTGTTCGCCCTTGCGAAAAAGACGGACCTGATGAAAAAATCGAAACTTTCGACGGGCGCCTTTGTGGAGTATATGTTCACTTATTTGGTTACGCCCAGTGCGGTAGTGGATGCCGCGGAGGAGGTGGTGAAATCCCCGCAGGCGATGGCCGTGGATGCGGCGGCATCGTGGGCGAGCCTGTGGATTCAAAAGGAGAGCCCCTACGAGCGGGACGCCTATTACGATTTTGACTACAGTTGGCTCTTGATTGCAAAGGACAACTTTTTGGAGCGTTACCCCGATAGCCGTTACCGTGCCGCGTTGAATGCGATGATAAGCAAGGATGTCGTTACCGAGTTGCACGAGGCCGACAAAGAGAGTGGCGTGCTTGGATTAGGCATAGGGTTGTCGGTGGGGAAGTCGGTCAGGAGTTCCGCGCTGGATGCGGTTGACGAGACTTTTACCTTTAGCGTTCCCAACGCGCGCATCCAGGTGCTCCGATTTGTTTTCCAGCTTCAGGTGGATATGCTTGTGGGTGACGGAATCTCTGCCGCCGGGTTGGATGCCATGATTGGCCCCACTTTCGAGTTTGACGAATATGCCTTCGATGTTCTTGCGGGTATAGGCTTTGACGAGTTTTTCGTGGGTGAGGATTCCATCATGTGCCTTGCGTTTATGGGCGGCGTCCAAGCCATGCGCAGGCTCCCCCTGGGCGATATGGCGAACATTGTCCCAAAGTTGCAGTGGATTGTCAAGACGCTCAAGTTTGATGACCCTGTGAAAAACCGCAAGCGGCGGGCCTTTATCAACCAGTTCAGTATCGGGATTTCGTTCGAGGCCCGCCAGCCGCTATCGAGGCTTAATGCGTTTTAATGCGATTGGGAGGCGTTATCTTCCGGTGAGGATAGGCCAGTAGCCGCTGGGCTTTTGGTTCAGGTAGGTGAGGCGGCTCCAGGAGTCGTCGCGGAAGCAGCCGCCCAGCATGAGTTCGTCAATTTTACCGGTAAAGCCGCCGACCTTGAAGTCTTGCAGGGATTCGCGGGCGCCGTCCCAGTTGGAATTTTCGGTGGAATGCTTTACTTTGTTTGCGTTCACGAAGAAGGTGACGTTGGATACGGCGCGGCGGCTGAAGGCCACATAAATCCATTTCCCTGCGGCGATTCCGTCCGTGCCCGAAGCCCAAGATGTGACAAAACTTGCGGTATCAATGGCGCTTTCGGTGTCCGGGGTTTCCGTGGCGACATGGTAACTTTCCACCACGAATCCTTTTTCGGGAACGTAGCGCAGGGCGTATTCCTTGGCCTTTTCGAAGATGGTCTGTTCCTTGCTTATGGATTCCAGTTGCACCCATAGTGAGAAGCAGAAGTAGTCTTCGGTATCAAAGACGAGGTTGAGTTTTCGGTCCGTATCCTTGTCGGCGGAATTTTCCGCCAGGACGTAGCCGTCGGATTTTAGCGATATGCCGCTGCCGACCACGCCGTCTACGGGGCTTGCGTTATTGGCGGTGCCCTCGAAGTAGGATTTTTCGGCGGCGTCGGCGACGGGGGAGATGCCGCTGTCGTAATGCCACACTACGGCGTAGGAGCGGTTCGTGGGGAACACGTCGCTTGCATAGGCGGGAGCGATGGTGCTGTCGAAGGAGAGTTCCAGGGAGTCCAGCACGTTCAGCGAGTCGACGCTTACCCAGAAGGCGGCTTCCTTGGCGAGGGTGTCGAAATAGGCGTTCGCGATGGGGATTTTTTTGCTGCGGTTCCCGTCGGGGGAAATGCGCACCACTTCCCAGCGGCCGGAATTTTGGGCGGTCAGTTTCGCCAGGGCGTCAAAGTCGCTGTTGTCCGGCGTGAGGCGGAGCGCCAGGGGGATGTCGCTGACGAAGGAGTTCAGCGTGTCCTGGCCCTCGGGGAGGGAGAGGGGTGCCACGAAGGTAGTGACCGGCGGAGGCGTTTCCTTTTTGGAGCCGATTTCCAATGTTTCGCCTGCAGGGAGGGTTACCCCGAGAAGCAGCGTGTCGGCGCCCAGGTAGATCCTGAGGGTGAGCGCGCCTTCGGGCAGGTTGTCGATGGTCAGTTCACCATCGATGACTGTCACGTTGCGCAATATGGTGGTGCCGAACACGGTGGCAACGCCCTTCGTCCCTTCCTTGAGGGAGTCGGCCATAAGTTTTACGGTGCCGGGGGCATGTAGCGTGTCGTTTACCGTCAACGAGTCGTCTTCGTAGACGGGCAGGCCCTGCACCAGCAGCAGTTCGCCGCTGTCTTTGTGGTAGGCTTCCAGGGAGTAGATTCCTTCCGGTATGGAATCCAATTTGTAATGGCCCTTGGAGTCCGTTTCGGTTATGAAGTTCTTGGGGAGGGAGTCCCTGGTGGCATCAAACTTTTGCGGGACGCACCTGACGCGGGCAAAGGCGGCAGGTGTTTTGCCGTCTTCCAGCACAAAGAGGCCGGCGAGTTCCGGAGAACCCGTCTCGGCGCTGTTGCCGGCTACGGAATTGCCGTTGGAGCACCCCAAAAGGGCGACGACCGACGCGACGGCCATGGCTGTCAGGTATTTGCCAAGTTTCATCAGCATCAATATAAATATAGATTCGCGAAAAAGGAAAGGTAATAGTACAAATAAATAGCCGTTGTTTCTGGACAACGGCTAAATTCACTTAAAAACGGCAATTTTGCCTGTTTTTACTGCACGTAGCGGCGCTTGAGGGTGCCCGCCGTGGTGTATTCCACCACGATGACCCGCGCAGCGGGCATCTTTGCGGGCTTCTGGTGGCCCGCAAAGAGCGGGCGCCCCTGCATGTCGAAAATGCGGTAGTAGGCAGTTTTGCCGGCGGTGGCGTTCCTTGCGGAGAATGCTACGGATTGCGTGCTTTCGCCGGTGGTGAACGATGCGCCGCTGCTTTCGCCAGAACTGGGAGCGTTTGGGTCGGTAATGGTCATGCGGCCCGTCTTGGTAAACGTCTCGCCGTTTGCGCTTGCCGACACGGTGAATTCAAATACACCTGCTTCGCTGGGGGTCCCGCTAATGGAAATTTTGCGGTTGGCGTTGTCGATATCCGTTACGATTCCTTTGGGGAATCCCGTTGCGACAACCGTTTCGGCCCCGCTCCAGGTGTAGCAGAAGTCCACGATGGCATCGCCCAGGGTCAGGTCGTCTTGCTTGGAGGGGCCTGCGCCGCACTTCACGACTTCGGGGGAGGTGGCGCCCTCTATGGTGAAGGCAATGAACTCGCTCATCTGCGTAAGTCCCGAATTGTCCGTTACCACGGCGACGGCGGAATGCAGGCCCGGCTCTACGCCGCTTACGGTCACCTGGTAGGGCGCCGCCGTGGCGCTGCCTACCAGCGTGTTGCCCACATAGAAGGCGACGTTCTTGACCGTTCCGTCGTTGTCCTTTGCCGTGGCGGACAAAGTGATGTTGTCGCCGGAGTCAAATTTTGCATTTGCAGCAGGAGCGGTCAGGGAAACGGTTGCCGCCTTGTTGCTCTGCCCGAAGGCCTGATTGTATTCGGGCATTTTTCCGTAGCGGCCGCCCACGCCTGAGAGTTTCGGGACTTCGGTGGGAATGTCGTTTACGTTCATCAGGCTGTAACTGTAGCCGGGCGTAAAGACGTTGTCCGTGAAGGGCGTGGCCTGCGAAGTTCCGTTGTTGTCGTAGGGCTTGGAATTCTTGGCGGTCTTGACGGTAATGTTTTTCATGTTCACCTTGCCGTAGGCGTTCTTGCCCGCAATCTGGATGTTGGCCGTGCCTATATAGTTGTTTTCGTACAGGAGTTGCGCCGGCAAGGAACTCGTTCCCGTCACGTCGATGATGTGCCAGTGGTTGTATTCCACGTAGGAATTGTACACATGAACGGTCGGGGCCACCTTGCCCCCGTCCTTGCTGTAAACCTTGGGCACGCGCCCGAAGGAATTGTGCCAGTACATGTGGTGCATAGTGGCCTGGGCATTTTCCACCAGGTGCATGTAGGGGTCGTAGTAGTAGCAGTTCTGGTCATTGGCTCCGTCATAATCCACGTAGGAAACGGTCAGGCCCTTTACGTGTTCCAAGTCCATGCCGTCACTTATCCACTTGTAACTGATGTGGTCGAACCAGATTTTTTCTACCTCGTCGCCAATGTTGCCCGAGACTTCGAGACCGTCGCCTGCCTCTATCAGGTGCGGGTTGATGTCGTATATTCCCAGGTTGCGGAAGATGTTGTTGCCCGCGTTTTCGTTTTTGCGGTTGTTGAGCGATGCCCCGCGCAGGTTGGCCCCGCGGCCCATGCCCACCAGGCTCTTATTGCCCCGGATGGTAATCCAATTGCTCCATGATTTTACCGCACCTACGGGAACAATGCTCAGGTCGCCATCGTTCATGCCGGAGCAGGTATTGGCGGCAAAGTTGATGCGGTAGAAGGTGTTGTTCTTGTTGACATCGCCACTGGAGCATTGCCGGGTGCACCAGGTGCGTCCCGCCGCATTGGCCTCGGTGGCGGCATCGCGGAACTGCCTGAAGTCGTAGGTTCCTTCTGGCACAAGAATCGTCACCGCGTCGTTGCTCTGCAGGTACTTGCGGATGCTGGCAGAATCGCTGGCGAACACGATTTTGCCTGCGTCGCCGCCGGTAGTTGCCGCGCCGAAACCTTCGGCCTTCACGTAGAAGGTGAACAGCAGCACCGCCGTCGGGTCGGTTTCGGCGGCGGTCCAGATCCATTTGGCCTGGGTGTTGGCGGCAAAGCCGTTCAGGGCGCCGCCGCTGGGCATCTTGCTGCTGGCGTAAGAAAGTGTGGTGGCACCTCCCCACTGGCTCAGGTCCCTGCCCTTGTTTTTCCAGGCGTTGTTGCTGACCGTGGGTTTTGATTTCCATTCGCTGCCAGAATAGTAAGACTTGTCCAGATCGTCAATCTGCACCATCACGCCGGGGGCGCCACTGACGTTCACTCCGACAACCGAGATGGCATTTTCGCCCGGCAGGAACGTCATGGGGATGAACCGCACGCGTCCCGCCTGGTTGTCTTCGGCAAGCAGGGCGCCGTTGTGGTAGAGCCTGTAGCCGCCATCGGCCACAATCCAGATTCCCGGGCCGCCCCCGGCGTTGTAGGTGGCGGCCACCAGTTGGGAACCCACCTTGTCGCCGCCACCGTAGGCGGCCTCTGTGGGCAGGTTCACTACTTCGGTGGTGGGGACGGCGGCAAAAACCGCAGAAATCCCGAAATTCCAGACAACGGCTGCTGTTGTTAAAAAACCTTTGAATCCCATATATTCCTCTTGTTGCCTGCTGGTGGAATTCCATCGCGCCGGGGGCGCTGTCCCGGACCGAGTTTGGGGGCGCTGCGGGGGTTCCCCCCGCATTGGGGGTGATGGAAGACCGCGAAGCGGGCTGCAATCAGGGGGATTATTCCCCCTTTGGCCAAATTAGGTTAAAAAGCCCGATTATCAAAGGCATTTTTTAATTTTTACGAATTTACCGTTGTTTCTGGACAACGCTAAAAGTTTTGGGGGAATCCCCTTGCGGGCAAAAATTCTTACATTAGGGGCATGAGCGAAAAGAAAACGGCAAAGAAAGTTTTTGAATATCTGGACTATCGGGAATTTTTGAAGGATTACTATAGCCAGAAAAAGGAGGCGAATCCCGCCTTTTCGCTCCGCGTGTTTTCGGACCGTATCGGTTTCAAGGCCAAGGATTTTATTAGCCGGGTGATGAACGGCGAGAAAAACCTTTCGGGCCAAAGCATTCCCAAGGTGGCGTCCGGCCTTAGGCTGGGCAAGCACGAGACGGAATTTTTTGTGGCGCTGGTGGAGTTCAACCAGGCGGAAACTACCGAGGAGAGGAACGCCGCCTTCGAGGCGATGCAGGCGGTGCTCAAGGTGGTGCGCTTTGCCGAGAAGCAGCATGTGTTGGGGCACGTGCAGTACATGGTGTATAGCCACTGGCGGCACCTGACTATCCGCAGCCTTATCGGGATGTTCGGTTTTGACGGGGATTACGAGGCGCTCGCCAGGCAGGTGCACCCGAGGGTTACCGCCGATGAGGCGAAAAAGTCGGTGCAGTTGCTGGAAGAGTGCCAGCTGATCAAGAAGGACGAAAACGGGAAGTATGTGCTGACGGAAAGCGCCATTACCACGGGCGACCGCACGTCGAAATTGGCGCTGCGGGGCTACCACCAGCATTGCCTGAAACTCGCGTCGGAATCCATTGACAGGGACCCGCCGGGGAATCGCCATATTTCGGGGCTTACGCTGGGCATTAGCCAGGAGGGCTACGAGCGCATTGTGGAGCGGATTAACGCGTTCCGCAAGGAAATCGCGCTGATTGCCGAAGAGGACCAGGGTAGCGACAGGGTTTTCCAGATGGAGTTCGCGCTGTTCCCCGTGGGCGGTAAGTCCGGTGGGAAGCAGTGATAAATTTTTTAAAGGGAGAGAAATATGGGATTTGGGTTGCGCAAGAATATTGCGGTTTCGGCACTTTGCCTAACTGTGTTTGGGTTCTCTTTGGCGGGTGCCGAGCCGCTAGCCTTTCCGGAGGCTCTTGGCTTCGGGGCGAATGTGACGGGCGGTCGTGGCGGTAGCGTTTACCACGTGACCAACTTGAACGATGACGGTGCTGGCTCTTTCCGCGATGCGGTGAGCCAGGGGAACCGCATTGTGGTTTTTGATGTGGGCGGTATCATCAACATCAAGACGGCGGTATCCATCAAGAGCAATATCACCATTGCGGGGCAGACCGCTCCGGGCGAGGGTATCGCCATCCATGGCGGCAAACTCAGCACCGGAAAGCAGAGCAATATCATCATCCGCTACTTGCGTATTCGCCCAGGCGAAAATACGGCCTCGCAAAAGGACGATGCGTTAAACCTTTACGATTCCAAGAACATTATCGTGGATCATTGTTCGGTGGAACTTGCCCCGTGGAACAACTTTGGTGGGAGTTCCGATAACGCGAACTACCGCATTACCGGCGTGACCGTGCAGAATACGCTGATTGCAAACCCCATTTACCAGCAGTTCGGGGCACATATCGAATCGGTGGATGGCACCTGGGCGTGGTATTATAATGCCTTTATGAATACGCACAATCGCAACCCGCTGGACAAGATTAATGACGTATTCGTGAACAATGTGCATTACAATTTCGAGGCCGGCTACACGACCCATACCAGCACCAAGTTCAAGCACGATATCGTGAACAACTACTTTGTGTATGGCCCCAAGGGGAGCAACCCGTGGTTTCAGGTGGACAAGAACCAGAGTATTTATGCCAGCGGCAACATGATTGACAATAACCGCAACGGCAAACTTGACGGTGGCGCCTCCAATGTCTACTGGTATCAGGGCGAGGGAACGGTATTGACCGAACCTTGGAGCGAACTCACCAAGAACGGGCCTATTTTAAGTGCAGCGTCGGCGTGGCGTTATGTGAATTCCCAGAGCGGCGTGCTCCCTTACGACGATATGGATTCGCTTATCTGGTACCAGGCGAGTACGCTGGGAACCGCAGGCGCGCTTGTGAAAAGCGTTGCTGCCGTGGGCGTGAAGACCAACGACGGCTGGGGCGAAGTACAGGCGGGAACCGCCGCAAAGGACTCCGATAAAGACGGCATGCCCGATTACTTTGAAGAGGCGATGGGCTACGATGTGGGCAAGGATGACGCCATGACCAAGGAAAGCGACGGTTATGTACGCATCGAGAAGTATATCAACTGGCTCGGCGCCATGCACACCAAGGTTCCGCAGAATGGAAGTGGCGACTTTGACCTGCACACGATTACACGCGGATTTTTGCCGGTGTCGCCGACCTACAGCATTGTGAGTGCCGAGAAGGGGACCGCCTCCATTTTGAGCGACGGGCACACGGTGCGCTTTACGCCGAATGCCCTTTACAAGGGACTCGCCTCGTTCAAGTATACCGTCAAGGGCAACGATGGTACTGAATATACGGGCCGTGTCGAGGTACTGGTGGAAAAGAGCGACATTGTGATAGGGCCCTCGCTTTCGCAGGTTGAGGGTTCGCTGAACCAGTCGATTATGCTGGGCGAAAATGTGCAAAAGATTGTCTATAAATATTCCGAATGCGGCGGTGCTTCGGTCAGTGGTCTCCCCGACGGTGTGGATTTTGCGGTGAATGCCAAGGAATCTACGATTACGATTAGCGGAAAGCCTACGGGATCTGGCACATTCAAGGTGACGATTTTTACCACCGATGATGGCGGCAAGACCTTCGAGGTTTCGGGCGATATTGTTGTGCGTGCGGCTGCGAAGGTGGTTGAGGTACCGGCTTCGTTTGGTTCAATTGTGAATGCGGCTTACCCGGCCGATGGTATCGGAACCTACGAAGACAAGAACGTAAACTGGATCGATAGCGGCTACTACAACTTTAACAACAGTCCCGACAGTTACGGTATCTGGAATCTGAATTCGGAAAACAGCCAAAAGAATACGGCTTTAACGATTCGCTATGCGAGTGGTTCTGCCGACCAACACAAGCGTTACATGGAACTGTTCGTCAACAACGTGAGCCAAGGAATTATTGAATTTGGGCCCACGGCGAACTGGACTACCTGGGACAGCGTTACGGTGCAAATCTCCCTTGCCAAGGGCATCAACATGCTCAAGATGATTTCGCTGGATGATAACGGCGGGCCGAATGTGGATGAATTTGAGTTCGGAGCGGCCGGGATCACTCTCTACAAGGGTGATGTGAACCCTGATGACTTTGTGGGCAACCAGGACGATGACTGCGAAGAAGGCAAGGAGGACGAATGTGATTCCACCACTGCAATCGTGAACGCGACGACCATTCCGCTGACCCATGCGGCCGTGGCAAAGTTTGACCTGAATCGTGGCACGATTTACGCTTCCCGGGCAGGCTTTGTAACCGTATCGGTCTACGACTTGAGTGGCCGCCTGGTCGCCAAGTTCAGCGGGAACGTGAAAGCCGGAACCACCCACCTCGATTTCAAGAAATCTAGCCTCCCCATGGGGCGCTACGAAAGCAAGGTGAGTTTTAAGTAAGGGAAGTTCTTTGACCGTTGTCCCTAGACAATGGATAATTCCTAAAACCCTACCCTTCGTACAAAACGGAGGGTATTTTTATTGGTAGAAAAGGAGTGAACTATGAAAAACATTGGGTTATTTGCTTTTGCGGGGGCGCTTTGCGTGTGCTCCCTGGCGACGGAGGCCGAAGCGGCTAATGTCGTGAAGGTGGATTTCGACATGAGCGGTCGAAATTCGAGCGAAGTGACGGAACCGAATTACGTTCCGTGGGTGGTTTCGGGCGTGTCTAGCAAAGATACGACCATCAGCGGCGTGAAAATCAAGGTGGCGAAGGGATCTGCTGGCTCTAACCTTAAGGCGAACTGGTACAAGGTCTCGGTGCAGTCACCGAGTTATGCTAAGCTTGTAGGCGACGGCATTATTATAGAAGATGGAAATTCCGGTGGTGAAATCAGCTTGACGTTCTCGAATCTTGCGGCGGGAACGCATTCGCTGTTGACGTACCTGAACAACGTGGATGATCTGAGCAGTACCACGTATAGCAACATCGATGTGTATGTGAATGGTACGAAGCAGGTGACGGTAAAGCCTTCGGTGCGAGCGCTTTCAACGGCCGATGCGGCTACGGCCTATGTGACTTTCAATGTGAGCGGTACGAGTGCCTCGACCGTGATTACATTTAAGCCGGGAACAAGTGCAACCTTTAAGAATGTGACGCTGAACGGCTTTGAACTTGATGTGCCGAATGCGGCGGCACAGGCGAAGTCTCCGTCCCCGACGGATTTGGATATGCACGCTCCGCATGAGAACGGAACTTTGACGCTTTCATGGACTGCAGCGAGTGGCGCGACCAAGCATCAGGTGTATTTCGGTACGGATTCTTCGGCGGTGGACAACGCGACGACTTCGACCAAGACGCTTTACAAGGGCGAACAGTCGGCGACGACCTACAAGGTGACGGGCACGAATGTATTGACTCCTTACTACTGGCGCGTTGACGAAGTAGGCTCCAACGGGGCGGTGACTAAGGGTAACGTGTGGAAGTTCCAGCCGGGTCGCTTGGCGTTCGAAGGGGCAGAAGGTTACGGTCGTAACGCGGTCGGTGGCCGTGGCGGCAAGGTCGTGTATGTGACGAATCTGAACGATGACGGCGCGGGAAGCCTCCGCGAGGCTTGCACGGCAGATATCGGGCCGCGTACGATTATGTTCAAGGTGGCTGGCATGATTCAGCTCAAGAGCCGCCTGGTTTGCAATCATGACTATACGACCATTGCGGGCCAGAGTGCGCCGGGAAAGGGAATTACCATCAAGAGCGCTCCCATTGGCTTTACCGGCAACGATATGATTGTCCGCTTTATGCGCGTACGCCTCGGTTACGGCACCACGTTCGACGGTATGGGCCTTACCGGTGGCAACCACAGCATTCTGGATCACGGTTCCATCAGTTGGACCATTGACGAGGCTTTCAGCAGCCGCGGTGGCAAGAACATTACCCTGCAGCGCACGCTGATTTCGGAAGCGCTCAACATTGCGGACCATCAGAATTACCCCAGCGGAACGGGGCATGGATATGCGGCAACC